>Ga0214919_10009382_pt1 | contig 12624 bp, 15 predicted proteins | sample LL1503_MetaG_FD_177994 | JGI IMG/M metagenome (GOLD analysis project Ga0214919, IMG submission 177994) | Freshwater microbial communities from Lake Lanier, Atlanta, Georgia, United States - LL-1503 | ecosystem: Environmental > Aquatic > Freshwater > Lake | place: USA: Georgia | collected...
CAGAGAATACTACACGATATTTACGATCAGCAAATGGTTTAATATGAGTAACACGACTTTGTACTTCTGCCTTGCCGAATGCTAATCCACTGATATTGTAGATCGGAGCCTTCCAACCTGCAATCTTCATGTGCATTACCATTTCTTCATTAGTAGCAAGTACACCATCCACGAATGAGTCAACCATTTTTTCATAATGTCCCATGAAATCCTGCATACCCCATACATGAACAAAGTCATCAGGATCAATGGACTGAGCAAGACAGCGAACATAAATCCTAGGCCTGTGACCAGGATCGATTTGCTTAAGAATATACGGGAGGCTTTCGATTCCAGGCTGAAACATATCTTCAAAGTAAATAACATCTTCACTAGTTAATTCTCCAGCCTTCATCATTTTGATTAAATTCATCAGTTGTGACATACCAAAATATGTACGACCATGTGCATCCAATACTTGACCTGTTACGATAGCTTGGTCATTGCTGAGTGTTTCGCCGGGTACTACAACATAGTTGATGCCTCTACGATCAAAGACACTAGTATTCCAGTCTTGTAATTGCAGAGTGTATCTTGCTTTGTAGGGTTCAAGCCCCATATAATATAGTTTACGCATTATGGACGAGCGTTTTCCTGCCACTGATCCTTCGCAACTTTACCAGTTGCGAATTTTGTATATTGACGATACACATAACTACGTTGATCGTAGAGTTCTGTTTCGTTGTACTTATAACCAAAATCCACACAAAATTCTAGATATTTCTCTAGATCCTCAAAGATTTGAGTTACACGTGGGTTTGATTGAAAAGTTTGTTTTGCCATTATATTTTTCCTTTAAATAGCGAGTTGTTGATAAGGTTGAGTTTTATTATAAACAATCGCAGCACCATTCTCATTGTCTTCAGAGACACTAATAATGATATTACGATCTGGATACCGAGTTGCAATGACTTCATAAAGGTCATCACTAATCATTTCACAACTCTTGTAATCCAATGCAAGAATGTTTTGAGAATATTGATTCTCTAACCATCGTTTGAATTGGATAAACTCAATATCACGGTCGTTGTGAAATACTTCAATCGTCACTTCAAAATGAAAAATATGACGATGCAAAGTTGCTAAAAAGCTAACATCATACTCATCACCTGTAGCAAGTGCTGGGTCTGTTGCTGCTGCCGGGTACTTATGAATACCTTCTTTTTGAAATCGCACAAAGATTGTACGAATTGCTTTATCTTTAATCCGTTGACGTTTTTCAATTGTTGCTTGTTCTTGCTGGTTCATTATCTATCATCCTCAAAGTTAACACGTTCGTGATCTTCTTCCCATTGAAGATGTGCATATCTTCTTAACACAGAGTATAACTCAATTCTATCTATTTTCATATCTTTAAGGGTATCTTTATCAAACTTTGTGTCTGATTCCGCTAATAAGATTTTCTCATCAAGGTCCTTGAGTTGTTGTTCTAATCTTGCAATTCGTTCTCTATACATCCTGTACTCCTGACGATTTTTTAGCTTCAAACTCTTTATACATAGCTATCTCCTTTGCGGTTTTAGAAAACATATTTAATAGAAAAGGAGGAATCGGATCATACATAAAACTATTTTTTTCTTTCCAAATTTTAAATATGTTAGTATTTAATTGATTGTCATTAACAAATTTACCATTAATAATATCTTCAAATTCTATATTTGTGCAATTACTATTTGATTCAAATTCATCTAATGCCCTATAACACCACAATTTTATTTCATCAACTTTTTTGGTAAAATAAAAAGAATCATCTTGTATGATGTAGCCATCAGGCGGACCGTCCCAACTACCACCTAAAATTTTTATTATACCATTATATATGCGTACAAATCTTAGTAATTTACTATTAGTTGTTTCTGTAGTGATTGCTATGATTTCATCAAACATATTTAAGTATTTTTCAGGGATGCATGACGGATGACAATGGGTTCCAAAATACATATCACTTGATGCTATTAGGTTGTTACTAAACATTTCATTTAAGATATCTAATTGTATTAACCAAGCCTCTTCATCAAAAATTCGGTGTACTCCACCGGTATCTCCTATTTTAAATATGCCGTGACGAGATGATAGGATATGATATTTGTTATAACGACTCAATTCTACTTTGTTTAACAAATTACAAATCAATCCACCACCTGTTTGATTAGCAAAGCAAACTAATTTCATTCGGCTAACACCTTAATTATCACATCATCACTGTCTTCTATTTCCTCAATTGGTTCTGTATCTACACTAAACAATTCTTCAAACATACTCATAGGATTAACAGTTTTCTTGCCGCTAATACCCTGACTACCTGATTTTAATTGTTCCCAATAACCACTGTGATAATCAATCAACTCTAATGATTCTTGTTTAGTTTTCTTACTAAAGATTTCATCAACTAAGGTAGTGAAAAATCTATCACCTTCAAACTTATGTACTAACATCTTTGGAACTACCCCTTGTTCATACTGACGATTAGCCTCTTGTACTGCATTCATATGCATCCAAACATTGTGACTTTGAATTAATGTATAACTCAATGTATCCCAACTTGTCTTGGTTTCTTTACCGTGCTGTCCTAAAAAACCCACTCCACGATAGCACATATCTTTCATTACTAATGAATCAGTTACTGGACTATCAGTAAACAATTTATGTATCCCGTCTGCTAATACAGCATCACGATACTTGCGAGTATCACTAGCATAACTTTTCTTCTCAGCAGTCTTTTCCATACTATATGACCACTTCTTATTATGCTCAATATTTGTATTGAAATAAGCAAGACCTTTAGCAGCACTAAAGAATGGACTAGCACAATCAAACGTAATTTGTAGTTTTGGATTGTGATACTTACGTATTGCTTTCTGTATATCAGTAAACAATACAGCATATTCCAAGATACTTGTTCCCAAACAATGAATCAAATCATGCTTGCCTTCACATAATAATCCATCATGGATAATACCAACTAATCTACGCAACATCAAATGAATATCAATTTTGTTTTGTCCACCGAACGCCCAACCATTGAAATGATTATCAGGATAGACATTTGGATCACAATACTTTTTCATTTCTTCATACCAATCATCTGATTGAGTATGATTACGACCCTGCAACACATTTAAAAACTTGCATTTCCCTGAGCGATTATTTATAAAGTATTCGTTATTAATATGTGTGGCAGATATTGCTTCTTCAATAGTACTGATACCATGCAAGCTATTACCATTCTTATCTTTCATATCAAACGTAGTTAGTGATTGACTTGGGATATCTAAACACATACCATAATCCATGTATTTGTCCATCCATGTCAATACTGCTTTACGTTTCTTCATGGCACGTGGGCAGTTAGGATCCTTCCAATCAGCTGGCCATTGACCTTTTAATATCTGAAATCCACCACTGTCACCCAACATGAAGGTACCTTCTTCACGTTCACGAATGATTGATTCACTTGGATCATCAACTGTAGTATCTAAATTAGCGTGACCAGCACTGTATAGTCCCCACTTGTAATAGTAAAGACCTTCACGACTATTAAGAAAGTTTAGTTTTTCAACATCACCATTAAAACTGGCAGGGATACGTGCTTGGTCAAAATAATTCTGACCCTTGCGTTGCTTACCCAAACCAGCAATATAAAAACTACTGACTGCGGGTAAGAACAGTGCCCAGTCTGGGTTATGTTTTGCTGATAGATTATCTTGTTTCAAACTGTTACTTCTTTCTTGATCAAGTTCATGACCATTTGTATTTGATCTTCTTTTTCTTTTATTTGTTCAAGTAAATCTTTGATAGTGGGATTGGCCGCAGCTAATAAATCAATTTCTATTTCTTCATCACGCTTCTTTCTAGCCCAATCAAGTATTGCTTCTGCCTCAGGAGTTAGTCCTACTGTTGCATAGCTAGTGTTCATAACTACCCAAGTGTGCCCATCAAACACTTGCAGGTCACTACCACTGATACGTAGCATCCCTTGTAAAGGATTGTTCAAGTTCTGATTGACATAGGGAACACTAGTATTCCCACTAGAAACAACTGTGTACTTGCTGCCGGTAGATAGACCCTTGATCATTTCTTATTAGCTGGAAGCAAGTAAACATAAGTTGCGATACCACTATCAACAGTAATCTCAGTCGCACCTTGTTCACTAATCTTAACTTTCTTGTCACCAACTAAATCCATGATAGCTAAGAATTCTTTAACGGGCCAACGATGTGTACCAGCTAGTGTTCCTGTTACTGGAGTATTGAATACAAAGTTACCACTGTGAGTTGATGCATCACCAAAGTATACTTTCAAATCACTGCCATCAGTTTTGAATATAAAATGTTCTTCTTCGCTATTAGCCTGTGATTGTTTCTTTAGACGTTGAATACCAGCCACTGTGGGTTCAAATTCAACATTCCATTTAGCACCCTTGAATGATACACTCTTAACTTTTTCATCAACTACGCTTTTAAGCATAAGACGATAATCGTTCACAAAGTCACCAGTCTTAGTTTCAAAGTGAATAGTAGAAGGTACATCAACACCATCACGTTGAGTTCTAATAACATTGATCTTAGATTTTTCATCATAATCATCAAATCCAATGATTGTTTTTAGTTTGTTCAAGTTAGGCATACCAAATACACCGATGAAGTCGGCAATTGGATCTTTGAATATACCACTGATGATAACGCTTTTATTTTCTGCTACAGCATTAATTGCTGTTTCAGTATCTGTACCAGTAACTTTAATAAGTTCAATAGTGCCAAGACCAAGAGTATGGTCGATCAAGTCTTTTAAATAATCTTTCATTTTGTTTCCTTTGTTTAAAATATTTAGGAGTTCCTATCACGTATTATAGTGGAATATAATGTGATAGTCAACACCAGTTTAACCGAATTACGAAAAAGTGAATAAGTCATCAAATGTTGAGTTAACATCTGTATTGCTTCTGATATCCCAATCTAATACACCAAGTAAGTTATCAATCTTTTCATCTACTAATGTAGATTCCATTAGTAAATCATCAAATGGCAATTCTTTGAACCAAGTTGGTAATCTCAATTCGTCAACTGGATATGCAATACTAGTGAAACCTAATGCATTGTCTTTGAGTTTGCATACAACAATTTTCATACCGTCTACAATCTTTTGACTGTAGTTGTCGCTATATACTTTGCGTAGATAATTCCAGTTAATTGCTGCTCTAGCATGACCAACACCACACTTACCGGTTTTTTCAAACTCAATGGTATGCTTAGTCAAGTTGTTAACACTCTTTGGACTACCTTTCGTCCAACTATCTTGGTCAGATAATTTGTTTTTGAATTCTTTAACCATTTCAATAACTTTGTCACGTTGCTCACCGGCAAGGACCTTAGTAAGTACATCCATTAGAAATTCTTGAATATACTTTGGAGTATCAGCACGTTTCAAGTCAAGACCCATTGCTTTGATATCACCATTCTTGCCGTTTGTGTCTTTACGCTTACCCTCTTTATCAAAGATATTGATAGCATAACGTTTCTTTGTGATAAAGATAGCACGATCACCGATCAATTCACGACCGGCTTTAATGATTTCCCCATTCTTTCTAGGAGCATGAAATGCTCGTTCCATAAATGCAGGGAATGATTCGTTTGCTTGATCAGCAATACCATCATACAATGTGATGCAGTTTTCTTTATTCCACTCTAATCCTTCATCTGCTATTTGCAAATTGAGAATAGGATATGCAGTAAAGTAACAACTGTCAGTATCACCATAGACGATAGCTAGACCATCGTGTTCATAAGCACCCGTGATTGTTTCATTGATAGTACTCATCATATGTTTAACAATCTGACGACCACTTAGTGTAACACTTTGACCAATACGTTTGTCATAGAACCTACAATGTTCATTCAACAATGCACCATACGCTGAGTTCAATAAAATCTTACGAACAAGTTGACGCTTATCCCAATAGTCTCTATCTTCGTTTGTGGTAGCTTCTTTAAGTTTCTTCTGCATTACTTTACGATCACTATACCAGCGAGTAAGTAATCCAGGAACTACGCCTTCTTTTTCATAAGTAAAGATTGTACCATTAGCAGATAACATCCATGGACGATTGCTATCAAAGATAAGTTTCCATATTTCAGCAGCACTATATTCCTCACTACGACCATCTTCGTAATCTATAGTAAGCATTACTCCGCGATCTTGGTTCATAATTGCTGTGTATTCTAATACACCAAACAAGTTTTCCCAAAGAATAGCACCAGTAACATCATCGTCACCTTCTTTGAAACGTTTCTTAAGACTAGCTAGTTGCTTGCCTTTGTCGTCCATGTATTTGTCAGTTAGTGTCTGACGGACTTGACCAATGATGGTTTCGCCTGCCATGTTGAGGGCACGAATAACCGAGGGATAGAGCGAGTTGATGTCAACTGCTCCGACATATTCGTGCATACCTCTTTTCGGCGTAGCAACGAAGGCACCTGCCGCTGGAGTTGTTTCTTCTGCATTTTCATTCCTTCTTTTTTTATCCGGGACTACTAAACCGCGTTCATGCGCTTCATTGAAAATAGCCATTTCAATCATAGCTACAGAACCCATTACTGTTGGCAGTAATACTGTATTCTCGTGTGCCAGCTGATTAGCTAGTTCTAAGAATTTGAGTTTGTTGTGAATCTTCACCAACAACATAGTATCTTGTCTGTTATATTCAATAAACTTTTTAAAGTCTTTGTTATACAACTGGTCAAGCGTACCTTCATATTGAGTTTTGTTTTCCCCTACTTCCATCTCACCGATGGCATCTAACTTGTATGAATGTCGTGATTCATAGTTATATTTCTTGTAGAGTTGTAAGTAGTCCAAGTGAATACGACCAACCAAGTCATATGTTTGTTCTTCTTTGCCGAACCGTTCATATGTGCGGGGTTTAGGAAGTTGACCCATCAAACAAAACTTTCGGGTGTCATCCTTACTCATTACTCTTGTGACACGATTAACCATGTAAGGTATGTCATACCCTTCACTGTTCCAGCCAGTCATTACATCACTATCTTCAATGAGTTGAAAGAAAACATCAAACATATCCTTCTCATTGGTGAAAAGCATACAGTTTTCAAACTCATTGCAAATTTCTTGTGCTGTTTCAGGTGACATATGCTTGGGGGCAATGACCAATGTAACCAATGTATCTTGCCAATCTAAATATAAGGAAATAGCAGTTACAGGATTGAATGGGTCACTAGTAGGACTAAACCCTGCATGTTTTCCCTTGACCATATATGTAGAATGTTCAATATCAACCCATTTGTCCAAGCGTTCATCCCATACTTCAAAATTCTGTTTATTCTGTAATGTTCGTAACTCTCCAACTGTTATTATTTTTTCTTCCACCTATTACCACCTATATATTTGTTTATTAATTTTACTATTCTTCCGTCTAAAAGTAAACCGTTATGGGAAGAAATTCTATATTTTACTCTTTTTTGCGAATCCTTACCTTAACATCTTCGTCAACCTCAGCGGGTTTCCAATCAACCTCAATGTCAAAGAAGCAAGCATGAAGTTTAGGAACGTCTGCCTTAAGATAGTTTTCACTAAGGCAACGAAATGTTACCGGTACATCACTTTCAAATAATTTCTTACCTGAATGAATGCGTTTTTCTTTTTCAAACTCTTGACGTTTGCGTGTACTGAAACGACTTACAGGATTACCAAATATACTACGATGCTTACCCTTATGATCAGGATAGTAGAGTACATAGTTTGTGGGATATTCTTTGTATTGACGCTTTCCGTTCTGGTCACGTTCAACTACAAAAATTCTATCGTCATCCCTAGAATGAACCGCATCCACATAACTCAAATTTATTCTCCTAAAATGTATTATATAATATTATGTATGAAAAGTAAACTAAAAAGGATAATAAATGATAAATAAAAGTGAGAGTCGCGGTACTGGTAATACCCACCCTCTCTAATGCTAACAAGGAGCAATCAGCATGTTTATTTATTACGTATACGCTTATCTGCGTAAATCTAACAATTTGCCTTACTATATAGGAAAAGGTAAAGATAAAAGAGCCTTCAAACGTCATGATAGGGTATCTGTTCCAAAAGATAAATCTAAAATTATTTTCCTTGAGAAAAATTTATCAGAGATAGGTGCATTGGCAATAGAAAGAAGGTACATTAACTGGTATGGTCGCAAAGATTTAAATACTGGTATTTTATTAAATAAAACTGACGGGGGAGAAGGTACATCAGGTATTATACATTCGGCTGAATCTAACAAAAAGAGAAGACTTAAATCCACTGGATATAAACATACAGAAAAAACATTAGCCAAATTAAGAGTACCTAAATCAGAAGAATATATTAATAAATATTTACGAGGTGCTAAATTCAGTCCTGAAAGATTAGCTAAAATGAGCGAATCCATGAAAGGAAAGAATAAGGGTAATACTTCTTGGAATAAAAATAAATCAGGCTATAAAACTAACTATCCTTCTACCAGAAAATCCTCTTCTAGAAAAGGAATCGTCTGGTCAGAAGAAAAATTACACAAGGCTAAAGGTATACCCAAACTCAAATATACATGCATACATTGCGGGCTTGTAGGCGGTGGACCTACAATGTTTAGATATCATTTTGATAACTGTAAATCACAACGTCTTGCCGACGGTAGATAAAATTGTATTTAATTCTTCATGATCAGCATTTGTTTGACCAAGACTTGCTTTGTGTGCGACGGTAATTGCTTTCTTAAGAATACCTGGCTTAACTTCTAGTTCTTCTGCAATGGCTTTAACAGTATCACTTAGACCTTCACGTAGAGTATCAATCTCATGTAGGACTACCATGCCCTCGTTAATCAATTGAACCAGTTTAACTTTTTGTTCACCTGTAAACATTTTTGCTGACATAAAAACTCCTTATAAAAATATAGTATACATGACCTGTGTAGAAAAGTCAAACATTTTGCTGATTTTCTACAATCTTTTTAACCACAGTATATAGTCCTGGGTTAATATGTAATGCGTGTGGCATTAATTGTGTTCTGACATAGTTCCGCATGTATTTTGTGTCATCATTGCTATGATCGTGACACCAATCAATAGCTTTTCGTTCGCACCAGTTAACAAATTCACTTTTACGTGTAGTTAGAAATGGGCGTACAACATTGTTTCTTTTTGCTGGGATTACCTTAGACTGTCCATGCATTGATGACCAAAGATATGTTTCTACGCAATCATCCAGATGATGTCCAGTAATAATTGGGCCTAATGAATCACCGATGCTGTCCAAGAAGTCATAGCGTTCATTACGCCAATGTTCTTCCATGCTAAGTTCTTTGGGTTTATTGTTTTTGATCATTCCAACCATAAGAGGGAGACTACGATCAGCAGAGAATTTATCAACGAATTCAAATGCACGTTCACTATTCTCGGTTCCATGATGGAAAAATGCACAAGTAACACTGTGTTTCTGAGAAAGGAAATCTGTAATAGCAACCGAATCAACTCCGCCGCTAAGTGCAACCACAATTTTGTTTGGTAATGGAAAGAGAAGTTTTAGCATCTATGCATTATAGCATAGAATACGTTTTATTGAAAGATTTCTGGGTGATCTTTGCCGAATATCTTCATGGCTTTTCCTGAGGTCATATCTGCTAGCATTTCAATTGGGCTACCTGGATAACTGTCACCTGGTTTAATCATGTTCAATTCACCCTGACGTACATGGGTAAGTTCGTGGTAAACAGTACGCATAATATCAACCATATTACGATTAGCAACGTATACCCAAACACTGTTATCATTTTCTGAATGACGACCAGTATGATGACCTTCTTGTGCTTCTTCAGTATCGTAACTGAATTCAAATTTAGGTGTTGATTGCAAATTAAGTTGTTGACTAGCCCACTGAATGAATTTCTGCATTATTGGATTATCTTCCAAGAAGTTTGGTTCATCGTTTGCTTCATCTAGTTTATTCTTAACCCATTCATCCGGTGATCGTTTGAATTTGTGAACAAACAAGTCATGCAATGCTTTGCCAGTAATACTATGTCTATTTGCTACTTGACGCATTAATTTGTCAATGGTAGTATAATCGTGCTTTTGTAGTGAAGGCAAACGTTTAGCTAATTCTAATGCAGCGGATTCAATAATGATGTGTTCTGTGAGCATTATATATTTATCAAAAGTGCTCACTTTAACGAACTAAATGGGTAGCGATTCCTATTCGTTGGCCAGCAGCCGGCCACACGGCCCTAAGGGTGTTCTTTACCAAGAACTTTCTTTAAGTTCTAGTGTGTATTTGTCAAATCTTTTTAATCTTGCTAAGAATTCATTGGATTCTTCTGATACTATTCCAGTTAGTTGTAGTATAATTCTATCGGAAGCACCTGCATTTGCACTAGCATAAGAAGTTTTGTGCCAATCAACACTATATACATCTCCTGCTTTCCATTCAGTATGTATATCATTATCAAAGCAATAGAAATGCCCCGGCTCCCAATCTGTTAAATGAATGCAGATTCTTTTAATAGTAAAGGGATTATCCAAATGATAATGTTCTAGATTGTCTTTAATGAAAGGGCTTACTTTATTTGTCTTTTGTATATCTAAATTAATATTGCAATCTCTAAGTTTGAATAGATTGCTTATTTGTTGGAGCAATTTATCATTGATATTACTCCAATCACCTACGAGTTTACCTAATTTTGTAATGTTCATACTGATATTTAGTATGAAATACTATTACCAATATTAATCATCACTCTTACCGCACTTGGCTCTTTTGGCTTGTGTGAGTTTGCCAAAATCAACAGGCCATTCTTGCCCAGGAGCTAATTCTTTAAGTTTTGATGGAAATGCATAGTGTACCCCTGCTGTCTGCTGAATCTGTGCTATTGGTAATCTAAATTTAGTTAAGTCATTGCCTAAGTTAGGATAAGGTGCAACATGAGGGAATGCCCAACCTGCTACTTCGTGTGTTTGATTATTGATAACAATTTTATAAAAACCATGAGGGACAACAACACCGTCGCCAATTTTCTTATCTTGTTGATTATAAACTCCACCTACATAAATTGTAAAACTTTGATTGAGTTGAACAGCCCAACCACGTACACTTGTTTCTAGCAACTTCCATATACCACGATTCAATGAACCGGCTTGTGGACTCATGTTAGTCATTAAGAAACTTTCAAATTCTACTTGTGTGTCCCATGACAAGTCACCATCTGGACTCATGTGACCCTTATCATATCCTGTAGCAGCATAATCATCTGGCTTAGGACCATTTGGTACACTTTGGTCAATAGCAAAAGCATTTGTTCTTGCTACACAACCTAATGCATTTTGTGGCATTAATTCATATGTTACAAACTTAGGTAATTTTGCAAGGGCATCATATCCAACTAGATATGCTTGACGGCAAATAGGTTGTACACCTGTTGTTTGTGGGAATCCGTATGGTGCATGTACTTGACATTGCTGCACTGGATTTGGTGCTCGTTGTGTCCAAGCGGATGCGGTAAATGATACCGCAAGTAATAATAATACTAATAATGATTTCATGTTTAACTTACTTTGAAAAGTTTTGCATATTCTGCAAAATTATCTTGTCTATCCTGCAAACCTTTTAGTGCAGGATTAATTTTATATGTTACGGTTCTAGTATCTGCAAAGTTTGTGATATTTTTTGTTTTGTTTTGCCAAAACCATACTGCAATCTTTGCAGCAGTTGCAGGGTCAGAAGCTAGTTGTGGGTTATTTAATAAGTCAAGACCCAATGCCTCACTTGCCATACGATAATTGTCACGTCCAGTTAATTGAATATATCCCCTACCATGATAACGCACACCATCACCTGCATGTTTGTTACCTAATATCTTAGCAGTCTTTGGTGCAAATTGTGGGTCATATTTTTTCTTATAATAATTATTGCCACCCCTTTCATCCATGTGAGTAAAATCAAAACTCTCATGTTTTAATTGTGCTAAAAATTGCGCTAGTTCTGTTCCAGTTATACCGGCTTTTTCTGCTATACCAGCCAGATATTTTTCTGTGCCGTCTAGTAATGATGTTGGTGTTTGTTGTACTTGTTGAGTAGCAGCAGGTTGTTGTTGTTGTGATTTTTCAGGTTGATTATTAATTGCATGTTGTGCTCCTAGTGCACCTAAACCTAATGCACCTGCAGCCGCCCATTGTTTCCAACCTTCTTCTAAATCGTCATCATCTAATTCAACTAGTTGTCTATATGGTTCATTACCGGTCCATCTTGTTCCCTGATCCATTGCTTCTTCTAATGCAGTGCTTGCATCAAATGGGTTTTTAACTAATTGACCAGTCTGACTAATTAATCCTTGACTCATTGCTTGAATCATACCATCTGTGACAAATCTTCTACGATTTGCACCACGCAAGAATACATTAACTTGAATAGGATCGTCACCTTTCATTTTAATCCAGTGTGTCATTCTATTGCGACCTTCGTGGTTAATCACTTTACCTAGTTGACTGAAATCTCCATCTTCCCATTCAACTGGATCTTTAATCTCCAAGAACGGATAAGCAATCTTTCCCC
>Ga0214919_10009383_pt1 | contig 12624 bp, 14 predicted proteins | sample LL1503_MetaG_FD_177994 | JGI IMG/M metagenome (GOLD analysis project Ga0214919, IMG submission 177994) | Freshwater microbial communities from Lake Lanier, Atlanta, Georgia, United States - LL-1503 | ecosystem: Environmental > Aquatic > Freshwater > Lake | place: USA: Georgia | collected...
ATTATAAAATAATAATCAATTTTTTATTAAAATCATTTTATCTTTTTTATAAATTTATATAACCAAATCTAGGATTTTTAGACAATTATTTTTACAATAATAACAATAAAATAATTTATCATATATAGAGTTTATTAAATTATAAATTTTTTTATAATTTAATTTTTTTAATAAAAATGTGTCAAAAAATCCTAGATTTTGGTTTATAAAAAATCAATTATTTATATTTTATGGTCCATTTTATATTTACTTCAAATGATAAATTTTTCAAAAATAAGTATAATCCTATTATATTTATTACAATAAAAAATGATGTATAATTTAATAAATATAATTTGCTTAAAATTATATTTATATGATAATTAGATTTCCATATATTATACATAAATAGTAATAAACATATGTATAAACTATTGAAGTTGTAATTTTTGATAAATTCATACATTTTGTTTATTATCTAATTAGTTATTCATAATTATATTCATAATTAAAATCATTTTTTAAGAATTATAATACCATTTTGAAACGAGATGGATGTAGTTTTATATCGATGATAAAATTAGACTTGAAAATCCTTCATAGTACCAAACGATCTACAATAAACTCGGTGTAGTTTACAAAACAAACTACCAAAGACACCGCTATAAGACAAATCGTGTTAATACAAATCTCCTTATTTTATTGCTATGCGGTCGTCATCATAAGAAGATGGCAATGTACTATTAATATATAAAAAATAAACTAGATTAAATTAACCTTCAATTTATATTACTAGTATTATACATCTAGTCTTATTGGTTAATTTTATTAAAAATAATCGGCGTTTTAATTGTGAAAAGGTGTAATAAAATTATATAGTTTATATAAAATACTTAAATTCTTAAGTTACTGTTATTGTATTCAATGGTTTAAATATTATTAAAAAATCTTTATAAAAAAATGAAAAATATTAATATAAAAAATATGAATAGTTTTTTTTTATAAACAAATTAAAATGTATGTTTCTATATATCTTTTATTAAATTTAATTTTAGTTACTGAAAATATCAGAAAATCTATGTTACTTCAACCTATTAATTATGGAGAATATACATCAGATAGTCCTATAACAAAAAATATTTCAAATAATATTTCACAATTATTTCCTTATTTATATCAAACTAGTAATTATGAGAATTTTCAAGGAATTATCATATCACATGATAGTTATGATGGATTATCAATATCTTCTAATAAAATGGGTGAAATTCTTAGTTATCCATGTTTTGATGGATTTTCTACATTAGATAGAAACATATCATATTATGTCATCTCTCTAAATGTATATATAAATAATATAAAAATAGAGTTTTTTACAAATGTATGTCAAAATACAAGTAAATTAAATGAATTTGAAATTTTAGCAAAAGCTTCTGAAAAAGTATTTAAATCTAGTCAATTATTGAAAGATTATGTTGTTGGTAATGTATTTGTTACAGTTAACAAAATACATGTTGTTCAAGAAATGATTAATAAAATTATTCTTAATAAAGATTTGGATAAAGATGAAATAGATGAAATTGATAATATATTTTGGAATAATTTTATGGATAACGATATAAATAAAGTAGTTAAACATATTCAATTTAATAATCCAATTCATAAAGGAATTTTATTAACATTATTAGAAAATGAAATAAATCAAGTAATGTCTCCATTTTATCCAATACAAAATTATGTAAAATATGAAGATGTTCAAAAAATTGCTCAGAAATCTGAAAAAGATATTATTGATATTTTAATTAGAACAAGTAATATAAAATATAATAAAAATATTAGATATTGTTCTTAGTAATAATTTTTAATTAATAAAAATATATAATTATAATAGTTTTACTAATTATTTTAAATATATTCTAATGTAATTAAATTTATTTTTGAAGAATATATGAAAGATATATTATGTAAATTGTTATTAAATATGTATTTTGAAAAAGTCTTATTAAAATTTACGAGTTCTGAATAAATTCTCCATTTTCATAATAATTATAAGTTGGTGTATATCCTGATTTATCATTTTTACTAAAAACTTGTACTGTACTATTTGGATAGTTTAATGATTCTTTTATAGCATCCTCTTTTGATAAAAATATAATCAAATCTTCCCATTCACTACCATAAAGTAACACATAAATATATTCCATTAATTATATTTAAGTAGTTAATAACTTATTTATTAAAAAATGATAATATTTAATATAAAATAGATTTATATATTGTATAATAGATAAAATGCAAGTAATTTATTATGATAGTTATTATTATCATACTGGTAATAATAAAAATCCAAACTTGATTTTTACTATTGATTCAGATGTTGTTGAAGCGGTTCAAAGATACCGCAGTGAAGCGGTTCAAAAATGCGTTAAATGGCATTCTGATAATAAATATAAATATTTTAAAGATAATATACATATTTTAGATATTGATTTTTCAAAAGTTATTAATAATAAAATAAATTTATCAAAAAATTTTGAATTAGGTATTGGAGACGAAGGAATAATTCATAATAAAATAATTTATGATTCTGAAATAGATATATATATAGAACAAATATATAAAATTATGAAATATAATGCTATTGATAAAATTGGTAGTTCTGACATTAATGTACAAATTGAATGTATCTTAAAAAAATATTCTGATGATTCATTTAGTTATACTTATGAATATTCTATTATTACTGATAATAATGGTAATAAAATATCAATTATAGATTATACTTTATATGATAAATTTATATTTATTATAGGTATGCCTATTATAGGATTATTTTGAATATTATAAATATAATGCAAAAATAAATAATTATAATATTTTTCTTAATAAATTAATTTATAAACATATTTCATAAATCGATTTAATTACATTAGAATATGTTTTGAAAATAGGTTATGATCCCGGATTTTATACATTAATCCAATAAAATATATTTTTAACAATTATTTTATCAATAATTCATTGATAAAATAATCTATTAAATTCTGCACCACATAACCTATTTTCATAACTTATTTTCAAAACATTTTAATGTAATTAAACCTTATTTTTGAAGAACTTATGAAAGATATGATATGTAAATTGTTATTAATTATAATTTATAAAAATGTAAAGACTAATCTATTTTTGAAATATTTATATAATATAATTTATTAGGATTATCTTTCAATTCTGATAATTTTACTTTTTGGTCAGTACTTATTATTATAGAATCACATTGTTCTATCAATGATTTTATTATATCTATATTTATTTTATAAACTTCTTTATATTTTCTATATTGATAATCTTTCATTAATAATTTTATACATTTTTCTATTTTAATTATATTATCAGATTCATAATAAAATAATACATCTATATCATGTGATAATGGTGATTCATGAGATTTCAATCTCTTTTTTAAATCTTTTGTTCTACCTATTTTATATAATGAATTATCTTTTGAATTTGGTGTTTGAAAAATATAAATAACACCTTTCTCTGGATTTATTTTTGGTTTTTGATCTTTTTCTAATTTTGTTATTTTCTCTTTCATACCATCTATTATATAATCTTTATACTTATTTAATAATGATTCCACTTGAATAAAGTATTCTCTAACTTCATTTCCTTTTTTAGATTTAGTTAATTGACATATTTTTTTGAAACAATTAGATGTAATATAAAAGATTTTTTTTGTTTGTCCTCCTTTTCCAAATTTTTTATTAACTTTTTCTATTTTATAATCAATACCATCTTTATATGATTTTATCAATGTTTCTCTTAATTTATGATTTTGAATATTTAGCCATTTAGCTACAATTTCAATATTTATAACCTTATTACTATTATTTATTTTTGTTTCATTAAATATATTAAAAAAATCATCTAAAAAATTATTTGGAATAGTAGAATATTTTTTCAAAAAATCTATATATGATAACATATATTATATAATTAGATAAAATTATTTTATATATCATTAATAATTTATATAAATTTTATAAAATATATAAATATTGTTTTTTTATTGATATATAAATAATATTCTGGACACCCCTAGGGGTGAGCAGAATATTATTTATAGAGTAATAAACTTAAATTAGAGTAATATATAATAATATCCGATATGTATAATAATTTAATTTATTGATTTATAAACATATTTCATAAATATATTTCAAAAATAGATTTAATTACATTAAAATATGTTTTGAAAAAAGGTTATGAAAAGATGATTTAACAATAACCCTATAAATTTATTTTATAAAATATTTATTCAACAAGTTATTAATAAAATAATCTCTTAAAATCCGCCCCACATAACCTACTTTCATAACTTATTTTCAAAACATTTTAATGTAATTAAATCTATTTTTGAAGAATCTATGAAAGTTATGATATGTAACTTGTCATTAAATATGTATTTTGTAAAAAGTCTTATTAAACTTTTATTTAAAAAATATATTTTAATGTAATTAAACCTTATTTTTGAAAAATAACTTATTAAAGATAAATTATATAACATGTTTTATTTAAAAATATTTTAAATAAAATTTAAGATGTTTTCGTAAAAGTCTAAACTTTTATTTAAATCTTTTCTAATGTGATTTAATATTATAAGTATCAAGTGTACAGAATATATTTTTATCAAGTAATTGTAATACATTATATGTTTTACTGTAAAAATTATATATATCATTATAATATTTTTTTACTTGTTTTTCATTACACATTTGAGCATATAATTCAATATTACCATAATTATTTATATATAAATTAATGACGATTCTAACTTTATTTTTTGAAAAATTATTTGTTGAACATTTATAAAATATACCTAATTGTTTTCCATATTTCTTTCCAAAACTTTTATTTATATCTTCTATATTATATTTTTCATATATTATTATTATATATTCATTTATTATATATAAAATTTTATTTTTATTTAAAAATCTAATTAAGTTATTAACTTTTTTAAGTCTAGTATAATCGATATTAATTTGTGCTATATTTCTAATCTTCTTTTCTATTAAATAATATTGTACAATCGCTTCTATAATATATTCATTTTTTGAGTTTTTATATTTATTATATAACTTTTCTGATAATAACATATATTATAACTTTAGATAAATTTATAATTCTAACTTAAAATTCTAAGTATATCTAAAATGTTTATGAAGATACTTGTAATTAAATATAATTTATAATGGATGTATCATAATATATTATTGTTATAATAAATATTTTACATAATAAATCTCCGTCCCACATAACTCTTTTTCAAAACATATTTTAATGTAATTAAACTTTATTTTTGAAGAACTTATGAAAGATAAATTATGTAAAACTATTTTATTCTTAATAATTTTTAAATACACCTATAAACAAATATTTTTTTATAAATTTTATAAAAAATGATTAATTATAATTTATAATTTATTAAATATTTTATTTATTATGTCTGCACAATATGTTTATCTAATACAAGAAAGAGAATTTATAAAAACTTCTGAAAATATATTTAAAGTTGGTAAATCTAAACAAGAAAATAATAAAAGGATTAATCAATATCCTAAACAAAGTAAATTAATTTTACAAATTGTTTGTGATAATTGTGACGAATTAGAAAAAAAACTTATTAATATATTTAAATATAAATATAATCATCGTAAAGATATTGGTAATGAATATTTTGAAGGTGATCATGAAGATATGATTAAAAATATTTTTTATACACGTAATAATATTGATAATATTATAAATTATGAAAAGATTGAAAAAGAAAAAACTCAAGAAGAACTTAATAGAGAATTACTAAAAAAAGAAAATGATATTAAAATACAAGAAGAAAAAAAACTATTATTAAAACAAGAAAAAGAATTTAGTATTCAAAAAAAAGAATTATTAAAAGAATTATTAAAAGAATTAATAACAAAACAAAAAGAAAATGAAAAAAAACAAAAAGAATTAATTAAACAAGCTATAAATAAAGAAAAACAAAATTTAAAAAAAATTGAAAATGAAAAGAAAGAATTAGAGAAAATAGAAAATGATATTAAAAAAAAAGAATTACAAAAATTAGAAAATGAAATTAAAAAAAAGGAATTAGAAAAAATAGAAAATGAAATTAAAAAAGAACAACTTAAAAATAAAGAGTTAGAGAAAATAGAAAATGAAATTAAAAAAGAAATAGATGTAAAATATAATTTGGAGATAAATGAAGATAATTTAAAAAAAGAATCTAATAAAAATATTTCACATATAACTAAAAATTACTCATGTAAAATTTGTAATGAATATTTTACAAATCATATATCTGAAATTACAAAGCATTTTTTAAGACAAAAACAATGTATAAAAACTATAAATTTACATAATTATAGTAATGATCAATTAATAATAATGAGTTTAATACCTGATAAGAAAAATGATAATTTAAAAATAAATCAGATTGATAAAAATAATAATTTAATATTCGATAATAAAACAGAACTTTTAGATATTATTAGTTATATTGATAAACAAAGATTAAAAAAGTGTAAATTATGTAATAATGAATTCTCTAAAATATCTGAATTAAAAGAACATTTATTATTAGAATGTTTTTATAAATTTAAGAGTTAAAATAATGTTGAAAAATTATGTATACAAATCTCCTCACAGAGATTCTTAAAAATGAAATTAACCTTAATGTTATTATTGAAAAAGATAATGATTCTGGTATTGTTTATAAAAATGATATTGATAAATATATTAAAATGAAATCTGAAGATATAATTGATAAAACTATGTTAAAATTAAAAGAACATTTATTATCTATTAATGATAATTCAGAAGATTATTATTTAAAAGATTTTTTGAATATGAGTAAGAAAGTTATCAAAAAGAAATATGATGATTATATTGAAAATAATGATAATCTTAAAGATAATGTTTCTAATATTATTAAAAATATTTATAATACTAAAAAAGATGATGCTTTAGAAGTTTCTAAAACTGTTTTAAATGATGACCTTTCAATTATTGGATATTAAATATTCATAAATATATTTCAAAAGTTGATTTAATTACATTAAGTATTTTTTGAAAATAGATTATGACTCCGGATTTTTTCACAATAATTCAATAAAATATTATATACTAACTATTTTTTATTAATAATTCATTGATAAATTATTATAATAAAATCCGCCCCACATAATCTACTTTCATAACTAATTTTCAAAAGTATCTTCTAATGTAATTAAATCTATTTTTGAAGAATATATGAAAGTTATAATATGTGAGATATTTTTATTTAACATAATTTTATATTGATATATTTAAAAAATATATTTTATAATATATTATGAGAGAATCATATTAAAAAAAGATTTCATTTTATATCATACTTCTGATAATATAGTTGAATATTTCTTTAGAAAATCAATAAATAATATAGGATGACTTTCTTTAGGTTTCATTTTAAATAATTCATCACTTGTATGATATAATGGAGCTGTAGAATATATATTTTATAAATATAGTCATCTCAAAACAAAATTCTACCAATTTATTTTTAATAATAAATATTTTGTTATTTTTTATATTTTTAATTGATTTTATAATTATTTTTAAAAATAATTATAGAATTTTTGGTAGAATTATAAAATGTGATGACTATATATGAAAATAAATTTAAAAAAATTAAAACCCTATAAAAAATTAGGTAAAGGTTCAGAAGGTATTGTTATTTTAACAAATGATAATAGATATTGTGTTAAAATATATATTGCACATCCTAAATATATGTTTTCTACTATTAAAATTATTAAATATATACAAAAATATAATATTCCTACTATTTATAAAAGTTATGAGTTTTTATCTAAAAAAAATTCATTGAAAAGATATATTACTGAATTACCAGAATATTTCTCATATATGAATGAAAATGATTTAACAGAATTATCTAAAAAATATGATATGAAAGATCGATTAATTGAAATAATGAAATCATATGAAATGACATTAAATACTTTTATCTTGGAACTATTACAAAGTGAATTAGAAAATAAAATAGAAATTATTGATTCTCTTTATTATCAAGCACTATTAACAATATTTTGGTTATATATAAAAAAAGGAATTATTCATAAAGATATTAGTTTAGATAATTTTTTTATTGAAAAAACAGAAAATGAAAAATTTGAATTAGAGATTGGAGGATATACTTATTGTGTAAAATTATATGGATATTACATTATTTTAAGTGATTTTGGATATTCAAAAAGTTTAGAATTAAGTGATTCAGAAGAGTATCCACAAAATCTCAATACTTTATTTGGTTCAAGTGATATGAATCCATATTATGATATATTAACAATTATAAATATTTTCAAAAAATATATTTATATAAATACTGATAATGTTATATTAGATTCAGGTTTTTTTAATTCAGAAAATAATATTTCTATTACAGAAGAATATAAAAATTTATTAAAGTCTTATATAAAAAAAGATAATTTTAAAAAAGAATTGAAAAAATTTAAAAACAATTATATCAAATTTTTTAATAATAAAATATTAAAATATGATATTGATTAAAAACTATATTTATGGTTTTTCATAAATATATTTCAAAAGTTGATTTAATTACATTAGAATATGTTTTGAAAATAGGTTATGAAAAGATGATTTAACAATAACCATATAAAAATATTTTATGTTTTTGTATTTATCAATAATTTATTGATAAAACCGACTCTTAAAATCCGCTTTTCATAACTAATTTTCAAAACATAATTTAATGTAATTAAACTTTATTTTTGAAGAACTTATGAAAGATAAATTATGTAACTTCTTATTAAATATATATTTAAAATAGTCTATTAAACTTTATTTTTAAAGATTTATAATAGTTATATATATATTTATATTATGAATAATATATTAATTAAATTAAAACCATCCAAAGTTATTGGTAAAGGTTCTGAAGGTATTGTTATTTTAACACATGATGATAAATATATTGTTAAAATATATATTTCTAATAAATTAAAATCATTAATGTTTTTCAATATCATTACTTTTTTACAAGACAATTATTTACCCACTATTTATAAAAGTTATTTATTTACTCAAAAAAGAAATTCTTTAAATAGATATTTACATAATTTACCTGAACATTTTTCATATATAAATAATGTTGACCTTAAATCATTATCAACTAAATATAAAATGGATAATAAATTATTTGAAATTATGAAAAAATATGACATTTCATTAAAAGATTTTATTGAAAAATTAAAAATTAAAAAGATTAATGATCAAACTAAAATTAATATACTTTATTCATTATTTCAACAAGGTTTAGTTACATTATTTTGGTTATATATGAAAAAAGGTATTATACATAGTGATATTAATTCTAATAATTTTTTTGTTAAAAAAACTAAAAAAGAGATTTTAACTATTGATATTAATGATATGTCATATAATATTAAATTAGTTGGTTATTATTTGGTTATTGCTGATTTTGGATATTCTAAAAGTATTGAATTAATACCATTTAATAAAAATCCAAATAGAGAAGCTTTAAGTATATTATCTCAAATATATAATCCATTAAATGATATTGTTGATTTTATAAAATTATTTAAAAATAAATTGTTAAATTATGAAGTTCATAATATTAAAATTAATAATTATTTTTTATCAATGGAAGATGAAGATTATAATTTAAGAAATTCATATAAATTAATGATTAAATCATATATTGGTAATAATAATTTAGAAGATAATATTAAATTATTTAAAAAATCATTTAATGATTATATGTATAAATATATTTTTAGTAAATTTGAGACTTAATGTTGGATATTTGGATAGATGTATACTTTTTGAAAAAATGATTGTCATAAATATATTTCAAAAGTTGATTTAATTACATTAGAATAGGTTTTGAATGTAATTAAATCTTTGAAAATTACTTATGAAATATTTATTTACACATATATCTATCAATAATACTTATTTTACATTCCATAATATTCCAATTTATATTATTTATAACTCCTTCATGATATTCTATTATTGCATCTCTTAATAGTACTTGTAAACATTTATTAAATTTATATTTAGTTTCATTTTCTAAATACAATTCTATCATATCCTTATATCTTTCATTTATTTTTAGAATAGTATTATTAAAAAAAAGGGGATAATTTAATCCCCAATTCTTTTGAATAACAATTGTTTTATTATAATTCATACCTTCTCTCTTCCAATCTTTTTTTAAAGGTTCTGTTTCAAAATCATAATTATCATTTATTAAACCAACTTCTATATTATTTATCTTTTGTAATCCTATCCAACCATTAAAATTATTTTCATTTAATTTTGATGATAATAATAACAAATAATTCTTAGCAGATTTTATATTTTTTATAAAGAAATCTGTTTTAGTTATTTTTTTCATAATACAAAATGGATTTGGATTAAAATCTATTGCAAAAAATAATGAAATATCTTTTTTTAATATTATTTTAGTTACATAATTCAATTCCCACTCTGAAGGATGAAATACACAAAATAATATAGGATGACTTTCTTTAGATTTCATTTCAAATAATTCATCACTTGTATGATATAATATAAAACCTTTAGGAAGAATTAATTCTCCATAGGTTTCAATCATTATATATAAAATGTTATTTTTTTTTATATAAAAGTTTATTTTTCAAAATATGAAATAATAGCATTATGTAATACTATTTCAATTATACTTGTTGGTAAAAAATCTTTTGAAATTCTTTTTTTGAATTTTTCAATTTCTTTTTTAAATTTTTCATTTAAAATTAAAATTGCTGGATTTTCAATAGTACAAATTTTATATTTCATACCAAAATTTAAATATGAATTATTATTGTTTTCACCATATATAAAATTCCAATTTGAATTAAAATTATTTACTCTATTGCATTCATATATTTTTTTACTATTAATTAATGCAACTTCTATACCAGTTTTATCTTCAATTGAACTAAACCAACCATTCAATTTTTTAGATATTAATTTTTTTTTAAATTCAATAATTTTTTTCTTATCAATTGATATTAAATCTGTTTTATTTGTATTAAAAAAATTAGAAAAAGATGAAATTAAACGTTTATTTGATTTATCTATTTTTAATTTACTTATCATAAAAAATAATTTTACATCTTTTTTTAATTTTATTAAATTTACATATTTTGAATTATGTCCTTCATAATCATATGGATGGAATGAACAAAAAATAAATTGTTTACTTTTATTATAAATACCAGATAAATTTATTTCACTTGTATGATATAATATAGAATCTTTTTTTAATATCATAATACCATAATCTTCAATAATTATATCATCCATTTAATTTATAATGATATTTTTTATAAAAAATATCTTTAATAAATATTTTTCATAAATATATTTCAAAAGTTGATTAAATTACATTCAATATGTTTTGAAAATAGTTTATGAAAAGCGGATTTTTACATACTCTTACAATAAAAAATATTTTATCATTTATTTTATCAATAAAATATTGATAAAATAAATGATAAAATCCGCCCCCACATAACCTACTTTCATAACATATTTTCAAAACATATTTTAATGTAATTAAACTTTATTTTTGAAAAATAACTTATGAAAGATAAATTATGTAAGTTGTTATTAAATATATATTTTGAAAAAAAGTCTTATTAAACTTTATTTTAAACATATTCTAATTAAACCTTATTTTTGAATAACTTATGAAAGATAAATTATGTAACATGTTTTATTTAAAAATATTTTAAATAAAATTTATTAATGGATGATTTTGATATATTTATAAACAAACTATTTAAAAGACATCTTCAAAAAAAACCATATAAAAAATGTTATTATCATAATTGTAATAATATTGGTTCTTATAATTTTTTTAACAAAATAACTAATCATTATTGTAAAACACATAAATTACCAAATATGTTGAAAATCGGTAATAAAAGATGTTTAGATTGTTTGAAGATTCCATCTTTTAATTATAAATCTGAAAAAACTCCTATTTACTGTTATGATCATCGTCTCAACAACATGATAAATGTAGTTTCTACCAGATGTAAAACACATCTATGTGACATAATAGTTGGAGATAAATATGATGGATATTGTATTTATTGCTTTTCACAATTATTTCCTGAAAAATGTTTTAATTACAAAACTAAACAACAATGTGTTTATGATTTTATTAAACATAATTTTTATGAATTAACTTTAATATATGATAAAAAAATTGAAGATGGTTGTTCATTAAGAAGAGTAGATATGTATATAGATATTGGATTTCAAATAATTATAATAGAAAATGATGAAAACCAACATATTTATTACAATTGTGAAAATAAAAGATTAATGGAGATATCTAAAGATTTTAATCATAGACCAATTATTTTTATAAGGGAGCTGTAGAATATATGTTTCTTACCATTTTTAACATTTTTTTTTAAAATATTTTAAAAAAAAATGTTAAAAATTAAAAATATTATTTTTTTTTGAATTAATTTAAATTCATATTTTTTTATAATT
>Ga0214919_10009384_pt1 | contig 12622 bp, 11 predicted proteins | sample LL1503_MetaG_FD_177994 | JGI IMG/M metagenome (GOLD analysis project Ga0214919, IMG submission 177994) | Freshwater microbial communities from Lake Lanier, Atlanta, Georgia, United States - LL-1503 | ecosystem: Environmental > Aquatic > Freshwater > Lake | place: USA: Georgia | collected...
CGACATGGCGGTCATTCATCATGCCTGTCAACGAATCGCAGTGATGTGGAATGGCAAGATCGTTGAACACGGAACGCGCGAAGAAATTATCTATGCGCCGAAGCATCCATATACACAGGCACTTTTGTCTGCAGTGCCAGAAGCGGACCCAGCGCGGCAAAGGAATCGTTTGCGAGTAGAAGGGATGCAGATGTGACAACGGCTCCACTGCAATCGCGCAAAGCTGCAAAATATCTCTTTGGTTTTTTTATTGTGCTTGCGGTCGGAACTTTTACCTGGGGTTTTTTCGTTGCGGACAAAGTTCGCGCGCGTGCGAAAGAGACGGATGGCGCATTGCGATCGGTCGCATGGGCGTGCTTGTGTTATGCCCACCAGAAAGAAAGCCATTTGTGGCCTGACAGCGAAGCGGCATTGATCGCTGCAACAAGCGCATGGAATTGCGAGAAGATTGATTCGCCCAATTCGCCGTGGCCTGCAACTCGGGAAGCAGCGATGGCTGGCACGACGGCGCCGGCAAGTTTGACGCTTGCTCTGGGCATAGCAGGGGCTGAATTCTCGAGTGATCCGCAGGCTTGTCCGCATCTGACGGCGATGGGAAATCCCAGCGGTTTGGATACTCTAGAAGTGGTCAACGGATGGTTGACCGAGTATGCCAAGGCTCAGTTTTTGAAATCGCATTCAGCACCAAACTAGAATGAAACTAGAAATCAAACCAGAAACAAAATGACTTCCCAGCAGACAACCCAATCTACGAATTCACTTTCGCAATCTGACTCCATCGTGCGTGTCATGCCAGAGACGGCAATGTTCGATGTGATGGAAGGCGCTGCGCGTCTTGAAAAGCGCGTGCTCGATCACGGATTTGTTGCGCTTGTCGATTGCATGCCTCGCTTGGCGCCCGTGGGAAAGACTGCAGATTTTTCGATCGTGCAATCAGCGCGCGTTTCATATGGCGAAGGCACAAAGCAAGTGAATGAAGATCGCGGTCTCGTGCGATATTTGCTGCGGCATCGTCACACGACTCCATTTGAAATGGTCGAGTTCAAATTTCATATCGCGATGCCGATGTTTGTTGCGCGACAATGGATTCGTCATCGCACTGCGAATGTCAACGAGTACAGCGCGCGCTATTCGATCGTGCCTGATCGTTTTTATCGCCCGTCGCTCGAATCTGTGCGTGCGCAAAGTGGAACGAATCGTCAAGGTGGCGATGGTCTCGTTGATGCCGGAACTGCCGAAGAATTTCTGGTGATGCTTGATCGTGCAGAGGGGCTGTACAAGGATTATTTGGGGCTTACAGAAAAAGGTGTGGCGCGAGAATTGGCGCGCGCCGCACTGCCGGTTTCGGTTTATACGGAGTGGTATTGGAAGTGCGACTTGCACAATCTGTTCCACTTTCTTTCGCTGCGTATGGATCCGCACGCGCAGTATGAAATTCGTGTCTTCGCCGAAGCGATGTATGAATTGCTCAAGCCCATCGTTCCAATTTCGTGCGAAGCGTTCGAGGATTACAGGTTGGGCGCAATGCATTTGACGAAGTTGGAGATCGAGTCAATCAAGTCGGGATCGCCACTCGCCACGACCAACAAGCGCGAGCTTGCAGAGTTCGAGACCAAGTGCGCGCAGTTGGGAATTGCAATACCTGCGGCAAAAACCAGCGGTTGAAATTTCGAGGATTCGCGCTAGCAGCCAGTGCGTGGCGGCATCAAGTGTGCGGATCAATATCCAGCGTCGGCAGGAACCACAGCAACCAATCCCAGTAAGGGAGTCGTTTCGTCGCGCTGAATTTGCACTAAGACCAAAGGCGTTGGCGCACGAGTTCGCCAGAAACCGCCAGGCTGCGGACATTGACCCCAAACATCACGGAAATCCGTGATCGTCACTTCGATGGTTTGTCCGGCCAAAATTTCAGAGATATGTTTCATGTATCTGCGATTTACCCAAATGTCCACTTCGCGAAAATCCGTTGCAGTCCCATTGATGATTTGCAGCTCTGTTTCCTTCGGCACGGCTTGCATCTGAATCACTTCAGCTTGCAAAAGCAATTCGGGATATGCCCGAGTCGCCAGCGCGGGGTCATAAAGAGGAGCGGTGCAACCTCCCAGCGTCATAGAGACCGCCACAAATGCAAGCAGCGCAAGTGGTCTGACAATCGACAGCGGGGGAGTCGCCCAACAAGAGATGGATCGGCATTCGATCATTGAAAGACAAGTGTATGAGATTGCTCCGTAGACTTTGGGGTATGAGCGTCGAACTGAACCCAAGTGAATTGCCTCCGCGAAAACTCTCGCGTTCACCTGCAGAAACCGCGAAATTGGTTCGGGTTGATCCGCGAGTGCAGGCACTCTTGCCAAGATTCGACGCGCCGTTCTTTCAGGCTGGGCTTGCGGGATATTCCGACGGTGCAATGCGTTTGATTGCGCGAAGACACGGCTGTCCATTCTGCGTGACAGAGGCGTTGCTTGATCGAACGCTGCTCAATGGAGGCAAAGGAAAAATTCGCGAGGACCCAGATTTGATCGCCACCGAATGCGGGATGGGCGAAGTCGCTGACAACATTGCTGCAACGGTTGATGATCATCCTCTTGCAGGTCAAATCATGGGATCGAAGGCAGACGAGATGGCGCGCGCCGCGGACATCATCGTCAAGATGGGCCACGATGTTGTCGATGTGAATCTCGCATGTCCGGTGAAGAAAATCAGTGCGAACAATCGAGGCGGACATTTCTTGGCGCATCCTGAGGAGGCGATCGGCATTCTGCGCGCCGTGGTTGACGCCGTTGCGGGTCGCGTGCCTTGCACTGTGAAACTTCGACGCGCATATGACGACACTTCGCAGATGGCAAAAAACTTCGAGCGCATTTTCGATGCGGCGTATGAGTGCGGTTATGCCTGGACGACTGTGCATTGCCGTACGGTCGAACAGAAGTATCACGGTCCAGGTCGTTGGGAATTTCTTACGGACTTGACGGCGCGTCATCCAGACAAAATTATTTTCGGTTCTGGTGATGTGTGGACCGTCCAAGATATTTTCGCAATGTTGGATCAGTGTGCAGTCAGTGGAGTCAGCGTCGCACGTGGATGTATTGGAAATCCCTGGATTTTCAGGCAAGCGCGCGAAATGATGGCGGGGGGAGAGCCCACGCCTCCAACGATTGCCGAACAGCGCGCGGCGCTACTGCAACATTTCGAGCTTGCAAAGTTTCTTTATGGCGACAATGCCACAGGAAAACGCATGCGCAAGTTTGGAATTAAGTTCGCGGCGCATCATCCGCAGGCTGTCACGGTCAAAGCCGAATTCATTCGCTGCGAAAACTCTTCGGAGTGGAAAGCGGTGATTGAAAAGTTCTATCAAACGAATCCATAATCACCCCGCATAGAACTCCGATCGCAAGCACACTGTGCCAATTTCACTTATTCGCAAGTGGGCTGAGAACATTTTGCGGCAAGCGCGCGTGAGGCCAATAGATATTCGCTGCTCCAGGGCCCGGAGGCACATCTGGATTTCCGCCACGACCGACGACAAGAAATGCAATGGCAGTTCGCAATTCACTTCCCACAATTGGCTGCATGCAACCAAGCGCCACTCGATATCCATCGTGTGCATCAAATACCGCGTCGGGTGCAGTCAATCGTTCGCCAGTACGTGCACCAAATTCCCATGACGTTCCTCCCACATCTGCGGGGTGGAATAAATAGACCGCTCCGCTTCCTTCACCTTCGTCGTGATCTTCGCCAGCAGCAATTGGGTTGCAAGATTCTGAAGCTCCAACCGCAATCGTTCCTCTGCGAATACTCAGCGACATTCCAAATGCTTCCGGGCGATATTGCAACTCTCCACACCATGGATGCGGCGAGGTCAGCGCAAAAATCGCTTGCCATGCGTCGCCTTCACTTTCACTTTCAGTTCGCTTGAATAGGTGCACCACTCCAGCGTGATCTGGAAATGACTGTGATTGCAATGGAGTCTCGCGTGGCGCACCGACAGCAAGAATGTCGCGCGAGATCGCAACGCTCATTCCAAACCACGCGCTGGATTGTGGATTCGGCGCTTCGATTCGACCCGCGTGTTGCCACCCATCCTTCTTGAGTCGAAAGACATCTACACGACCACTGCCAGCACCAAACCCACTGAAACTCGGCGAGCCAACCACAATTGTCTCAGCATCAATCGCAAGACTTGTTCCAAAGCGCATACCTGCAATCGGAAGTGGTATCGCAAGCTCACTTTCGTGCATCCATAAATCGCCGCGGCGAACAAAAACATCGACGCGTCCGGCTACAAATCCGCCGCTGTTGTGATCGGGCGATCCAACCACCACACGCGCGCCGTTCGTGGCGACAACAGATCCGAAGTGTGCTCCGACATTTGGTTGTGGAGATTCCAGCGTTGCGCAAAGTTTCCAGTGCGCGCTGGAATTTTCCCCAGCGCCATTCCCAGCGCCATTCCCAGCGCCATTCCCAGCGCCACCCCCAGCGCCACTCTGCGACATATATAAATAGACGCGTCCCATCTGAAAGTTGCCCGGCCACTTGCCAGAGTCTTTCTCGACGCCATCTTCATTTGGTGCACCGATACATAACACACTTCCGGCAGGATCAATTGCAAGCGCTTGCCCAAACGCTGACTGACGATGATCCTTTGGATGCGTAATTCTTTCTTGTGCAGTCACATCATTGACAGAACAATTCCAAATTGCAACTGCCCCTGCATCCACGCCAATGTCGGAGTCATGGCCTCCGCCCACAGCGATCACTCCTGTTTCACTTGCAGCAACAGCAGCGCCAAGACCCAGCGGCAACATTCTCGGCGGCGCATCGAGGCGCGTTCGATGTTGCCACTGCGCATCATTATTCGCACTTGCGTTCAAGCCGAATCCTATTCCTGTCATTGCCGCGACCCCTGCGACTCCAAGAATACATACCAATTTCGACGTAAATCTTCGATGATTCCTTCCGCTTTTCATGCTCGACTCCTTTCGAGCGTGGACAATAAACACTCGCCGAGTGCTCTCGAGAAATCACTCCCTTTTTCTGGCGCCTTCACATTCTTGCGCCTTTTCAATTTGGGGTACAACCACACGCATGCAACAGGAGATCTATAAGTATTCCCACGGCGACCTTCCATGCGAGGGTTTGATCGTCCGCAAGCCGAATCTCACCCTGCCCGCGCCAGTCGTGGTCATCTGTCATCACTGGAATGGTCGTGACGCATTGATGGATAGCCATGCAGAGCGCATTGCGCAATTGGGTTATATCTCGCTCGCTGCGGATATCTATGGCCAACATCAGACATCGACCGATCGCGAGCGATGCGCCGCATTGATGAATCCATTCGTTGAAGATCGCGCACTGCTGCGCGAGCGTTTGCGAGCGACGATCGCAGCGGCGCAGCGTATTCCAGGAGCAGATGGCAAGCTCATCGTCGTCATCGGATTTTGTTTCGGTGGACTCTGCGCGCTTGATGCTGCGCGTGCATGTTTGCCTGGCGTGGTCGGCGTGGCATCTTTTCACGGACTCTTGAATCCGCCAAATATCGGAAAACAAATTCCAGTCACTGCGAAAGTTCTTGTCTTGCACGGCTATGAAGATCCAATGGCAAATCCAGATTCATTGACCGCCTTCAAGAACGAGATGACTGCTGCCAACGCGCACTGGGAAGTTGATGCGTATGGCAACACTGTTCACGCATTTACAAATCCAAACGCTCAGGAGCGCGCAGCAGGAATGGCATTCGATGTGACGATCTCTAAGCGTGCATTCTCACGTTTAGAATCCTTCTTGAGCGAATGCTTCGCAAAGTGAATTGCAAATTGCTCTCTATTGATTACGCTCTCTCTCGCGGTTACGATTCTCAAGTGCGAACAACTTCAGAGACAGATTGGATTTGAATTCTCATTGATTTTTAAGCAAATTTGAAGCCTAGAATTGAATCGAAAGGAAACAAGCCAATGTCAGGAATGAAATCCAAATCACGCGCCTTTACTTTGGTCGAACTCCTCGTCGTGATAGGAATCATCGCAATTCTCATTGGCCTTCTATTGCCGGCGCTTGCAAATGTTCGAGCAAGTGCTCGCACCGCAACGGATTCCACGCAAGCTTCACAGATTCTCAAAGCGATGATCATTATGGCGCAGGAAGATGCGCAGCAGAGATTGCCCACTCCCGGCAGAATCAATCGATTGGCGACCATGTCTGCCGGTACCGCAGCGGAAATCCAAGGAATGGGAGATGAAAACCCCCTTCAAAATACGACGGCGAATCTCTATGCAGCATGCGTTGCGAAGGAAGCATTTGGTACCGATATTCTTGTGGGCCCAACCGAATATCCAGGATCAAATGTTGTCGTGATGGGCAAGGCAGATTCGATTGGATTGCCTGTCGATACTGAATATGACCTCACGCAGTACAACCCATCTGCAGACAAATATTGGGATCCCAAGTTTTATTGCAACTTGAAAGGCAATACGCCACCCACGGGACAGACAGCCGTTTGCTATTCGTCCTATGCACACCAACCACTCTTTGGGCAACGAAAGGCGATCAGTTGGAGAGCGGTCGGAGACAGTACGCGACCTCTCTTGGGAACTCGCGGTCCGCGTCACACCAACGATGGTCCCGCATCTGCACAAACGGATCCAATCAGTTATGCAAAAAGCCCAACGCTTTTGCTGCACGGTTCAAAAAAGGAATGGTCTGGAAATATTGTGTTTGGTGATGCTCACTTTGAATTTCTCACCACGATGTTTCCAACGCAGACACAATTTGATTGCGGAGGATCTGAAGCAGTCACCAAGGACAACATTTTTGCGATGGACTTCTTGTGCAATGGGGCAACCGGGGTGGCAGGTGCGGCAAAACAAGCAGATGCGATAATCGCATTTACGATCAAGCCTCCAACATCGCTCAATGACGGCGAAGTTGTATACGACCAAGAAATTGTTCCCTGATCATTCGCTGCTCTGAAATCACGTTCCGCGTTTGCCTCTGCGACCTTGCTTGAATCCCTTCTTATGACCACGCTCGGTGCGCGGTGCGCCGCGACCGCCGACAAACCCTTTGTCGCGCTTGCCACGCACTTCGCTTTCTTCGCTCTTGATACTGCTCGCCTTGCGAAGTGATTTCACCAATCGCAGTTCCATTTGCCGAGTCGCAAGATTGATTTCTGCAATTTGCACTTCGACTGGATCGCCCACGCCAAGACTTGCTCCACTGCGCGGCGAAGTCATTCGGCCCGTCGTTTCGCTTCGTGCCCATTTCTCTCCGCCCCCGCCAATCTCGCGCAGACGAATCATTCCATCTGCAAGGAATCGATCAAGCATCACGAAGACTCCGCCGCCGCCAGGCGAAACTCCAGTGACGACACCAGTGAGTGTCTTGGTGAGGAAATGATCTTGCAAGAATTGCAGAACGAGGAAAGTTCGCAGTTCGCGCTCGGCGCGTTCCGCATTCACTTCGGTCTCGCTGCAATGCGAACCACATTCGACCAACGAGTCTGCATTTTCCACGCGCGGATCGGTTCTCAGTTGATCAAGCAACGCGCGACGTTGCTTTCCGCCAGGCGGCTTGCGTCCGTTGTCAGTCAATTCAGTCCACGCTTCCAACATTCGGTGCGTGACAAGATCTGGATAACGCCGAATCGGACTGGTGAAATGCAAATAATGTTCGCTCGCAAGCGCGAAGTGTCCGATCAGCGCCGGTGCATAGACAGCTTTCGCCATCGATCGCAGAACTGCAAAGTGAATTGCGCGTTCGCTCTCGGTGCCGCGCACTGCATCGAGCAATGCTTGCAAATCTTTTCGTGTTGGCGTTTCAGGCAAACGAATTTTCGCCGTGCGTGCGTACATGCGAAGTTCTTCAACGTCATGAAACGATGGCTCGGGATGAATACGGCGCAGCGCAGGAATTGCCAATGATGCAAAGAGTCTCGCAACGGCTTCGTTCGCTTCGACCATAAACATTTCAATCAACTTGTGCGTGAATGCATCATCTTCAGGTTCGACATCTTTCACGCGGCCATCGTCGTCATAGACCAATTCAGATTCTGGAAGACTGAGAACAATCATTCCATCTTTCAACCTTCGCGCGCGCAGAATCTGCGCAAGCTTCGCAGACATTCGCAATTCGTCGATGAGAGTCTCATCCACAGGCGTTTCGGTTTTAGCGTTCTTGCGCGCCGCTGCCATATCGCCATCGATGACTCCTTGCGCTTCCAAATATGTCATGCGCTTTCGCGATCGAATGACCGTTGATGCATATCGCTCATAAAGCACACGGCCATTCTTGTCGAAAGTGATCCACGCGGTCTTCGTGAATCGCGCAACGCCTTCTTGCAAAGAGCAGACGCCGTTGGAAAGCGTTTCGGGCAACATCGGAATGACACGGCGGGGGAGATACGCGCTATTTCCTCGAGCGCGCGCTTCGATATCAAGCGCGCTACCGCGCGGAACAAATGCTGCGACATCTGCAATATGAACTGCAAGAGTCCATTCTTCCTTCTCTGCATCAAACGAGATGGAAATCGCATCGTCGAAATCTCGCGCATCGGGCGGGTCGATCGTGAAGACAGAAGTTGCGGTCAAATCTTCGCGACCTTCCCATGGTCCTTCGCGATGAACCTCGAAGCTTCGCGCGGCTTCGGCGGCTTGATCCAGAACTTCGGCTGGAAATTCGTCTCGCAAGTTGTAAGTCACCATTACCGATTGCGTTTCAACATCGGGTTCGCCAGCTGCGCCAAGACGCTGCGTGATCACGCCTTCGGCTTTCGATCGCAGATCGGGAAAGCGCGTGATTTCGACAATAACTTTGTCGCCGATTTGCGCATCCTTTGCACCAGGATCGCGCACGACGATTGGCTCGGTCAGACTGCGTCCATCAGGAATCACAATCCAACCTCGACCTTCCTTTTCAAGTCGGCCAGCGAATCGAGTCTGCTTGCGCTCGAGAATTTCGACAACTCGCCCAGTTGGTCTTGCATCGGGCGATCGATCCCAATCCTTGCCACGGCGATTCACGGTGACGCGAACGCGGTCGCCAGAAATTGCGCCACCCGTGTCGCTTTCCGCGATAAAGAGATCGCCTTCGCGGCTTGGAACATCTGGGATCAAATATCCGTCGCCTTTGCCTCGAGCGTTGATGCGGATTCGCCCGATGGTCTCGTCTTTGAAACGCGTGAGCCGAACGATGTCTTCATTGCTGATGTCGATGAGATCTTCGGTTGCGAGCGCGTCAAGCGTCACTCGAAAATCTGGAGTTTGATCCTCCAAGATGCGCATTTGGCGTTCGAGTTCGCGGGATCGGACGGGCTGATAGCCGTTGTGTCCAAGGTGATTGAGAATTTGATGTCTGAATGATTCGCTCATTTATTTTTTGTCTTTCGTGCCGGCTTCGATGCACGGCTTGGAGTCTTTGCTGGTTGTTTGAGATTTCCGACACCGCGACCTTCGCGAGCAGATTTCTTTTCTTGTTTCTCTCTCGGAATCGCTGGCGTTTCCCTGGCTGCTTGGGCGGCTGCTTGGGCGGGTGCTTGGGAGGACGCTTGCGATTTTGATTCACTAATTGTTGATGCTGCTGCCGCTTTCTCCGCAGGTTTGTCTGTTTCTTTCGGCGCAGGGACTACTTTGCTGTCGGTGGGTTTCGCGCTGTCGGCAGGCTTTTTCTCCGAAGCTTTCTCCGAAGCTTTCTCAGACTCTTTCTTTTCTGCTTCTTCGGTCTTGCGATACGACTCGCTTCGATAATCCGTTTCATAGAAACCGCCACCCTTAAAGAGTACGGCTGCGCCGATACCGATCTTGCGCTCGACTCGCTTGCGCCCACACTTTGGACAAGTTCGTACGGGAGAAGAAGTGATCGGCTGGAATCGCTCGAATTCGTGCCGGCACGCGCGGCAGACATATTCGTATGTCGGCATCTCTATCAGGCGTCCGGATTTGGAGTGACCGCGACCTTTGCGGATCGCAGTGGAATTTCGCCAAAGCGATAACCCGCTTGCAGGCATTGACCAATTCGGCCAGGAGCGATCTTGTCGACAGCTTGCTGCATGACGGCTTCATGAAATGTTGGATCGAATTCGGATCCTGGTTTTGGATCGATGCGTTCGATTCCGCATTGACCAAGTGCCTTCAGCAATTCGCTACGCATCAGCGTGACGGCATCGGCAAGTTTGTTTGCATCGAGTGATCGCAAATCGTGACCAAGTGCAAGATCCATATTTTCCAGCACGGGAACGATTGCTCGTGCGACATGCGCAACTCCGTGATCGCGTGCACGCATTTCGTTCTCTCGCGATCGTCGTTGAAAGTTTTGAAAGTCTGCAAGCACGCGCAAGTATGCCGTTTGCTTTTCTTCCACTTGCTTGTGCAATTCTGCAAGCAGCGTCATTTCATCGCTTGGTTGAACATCAGGGACTTCTGCAGTCGGTTGTTCTTGCGGGGGTTGGGTTGGTTCAGCCATCATGTCTCTCTCGTCCTTCAACTTCCTGAAATCGTGTCCTTGATTTTCTTCCAAACGCCTTTGCCTGCAGGGCGCAATTCTTCGTCAGGATTCGGTTGCGTCTTTGCAAACTGTTCCAGCAACTCTCTTTGAGCTGCGGTGATCTTATTCGGAACTTCGATACAGATACTGACGCGCAAATCACCGCGAACTTTCGGCGAGCGCAAGTGAGGCAACCCAGAACCTTCGACGGTCAAGACTTCTCCATGCGGTGTCCCGTGCGGGATTTCCAAAGTCACCTTGCCATCAAGAGTTTCGATGACAGTTGTTCCGCCAAGTGCCGCGAGTGAGAAACTGATATCGCGCGTGGTGATCAGATCATCTTCGACTCGTTCGAAAACTTCGTGATCGTTGACCGCGACAACCACATGCAAATCCCCGCGCGGTCCTTTGCCAGCTGGATCTGCTTCTGGTGGTGGCGGTTCACCTTCATTTGCAACTCGGATGACTTGTCCGTGAGAGATGCCAGCTGGAATCTTGACATTCAGATTGCGCTTTTTCGGAACGCGGCCATTGCCTCGACACTCCGCGCAGAATTCGGTGATGACCATGCCGCGCCCACGGCAGTTGGGGCAAGTGGTGACCATACGAAACATTCCGCCAAGTCCTTGTTGCGCAACTTGACCGCCTCCTCCACAAGTTGGACATTTGATTGGCTTCGTTCCAGCTTTCGCTCCCGAACCATCGCATGTGTTGCAACCATCACGCCGAGTGAATGCGACTTCGACATCTTTGCCGTTGAGTACATCGATCAGTTCGATCTCGATACTGGTTTCGAGGTCGTATCCGCGAACAGGCCCGCGTCGTCCTCCGCGCGATCCGCCGCCGCCGCCGCCACCAAAAATGTCGTTGAATATCGAGAAAATATCGTCTGGCCGCATCCGCGAGAAATCGTGTCCGGGCGCTTGCCGAAGTCCAGCGTGGCCGTACTGGTCATAGAGCGCCTTGCGCTCAGAATCAGAAAGCACTTCATATGCCTCTGCGCAAACTTTGAATTCTGTTTCTGCTTTCGGGTCACCCGGATTTCGGTCGGGATGCCACTTCATCGCCATGCGCCGATAGGCGCGTTTGATTTCGTCACCGTTGGCGGTTCGCTCGATTGAGAGAATTTCGTAATAGTCGCGTTCGACGGGCACTGTGAATCTCATCAAAGAAAAGTTGAAAGAAAAACGGAGGACCGAAGAACAGTGATCTGTCCGACGATCCTCCGTTGTCTAAGCAAATGAATCAGGAGATCGCCCCTTCAGTCGCAGCGGTCTCGTCCTTCAGTTCTGTAACCAGAACATCCGTTGTCAGCATCAAACCAGCAATGCTCGCAGCATTTTCAATTGCAGTCTTGGCGACAAGCGCTGGATCAATAATGCCAGCCTTGATCAAGTCTTCGTATTCGCCAGTCGACGCATTGAATCCGAATGAGCCCTTGCCTTCGAGAATCTTCTCGACAACAACATCTCCATCGGTGCCATAGTTGGTCGCGATTTGCCAAGTCGGACGGCGCAATGCTTCGGCAACGATGTCATAGCCGAACACTTCGTCGCCTTCTGCATCTTTGCGTGCCGCATTGATCGCTGCGATTGCGCGCAGATATGCAACGCCACCGCCAGCAACATAACCCTCTTTCGCCGCAGCGCGAGTGGCGTGAAGAGCATCGTCGACGCGATCCTTCTTCTCCTTCATTGAAACTTCTGTCGCTGCGCCAACATGAACAATCGCCACGCCGCCAGTCAGTTTCGCCAAACGTTCCATGAACTTCTCGCGGTCATAATCAGAGGTCGACTTTTCGTGCTGAGATTTGATTTGCGAAACACGGTCAGCGATTGCCGCCTTCTTACCAGCGCCTTCGATGATCGTGCATTCGTCCTTGGTGATGACAACGCGACGAGCAGTTCCAAGTTCGGAAAGTTCGACATCAGCAAGATTGCGACCGATGTCTTCTGCGAAGAAGACGCCGCCAGTCAGCGTGGCGATATCGCCAAGCATGGCCTTGCGACGATCACCAAATCCTGGAGCCTTCACAGCGCAGATTTGCAGAACTCCGCGCAGACGATTGACGACGAGCGCAGCGAGGGCTTCGTTCTCGACTTCTTCGGCGATGACCAACAAAGGCTTCGACGAAGTCGCGATCTTGTTG
>Ga0214919_10009388_pt1 | contig 12620 bp, 13 predicted proteins | sample LL1503_MetaG_FD_177994 | JGI IMG/M metagenome (GOLD analysis project Ga0214919, IMG submission 177994) | Freshwater microbial communities from Lake Lanier, Atlanta, Georgia, United States - LL-1503 | ecosystem: Environmental > Aquatic > Freshwater > Lake | place: USA: Georgia | collected...
AATATCGTGTTGTTGCGTTAGCACAACTGAAAGTTATATCATAATATCGTGTTGTTGCGTTAGCACAACTGAAAGTTATATCATAATATCGTGTTGTTGCGTTAGCACAACTGAAAGTTATATCATAATATCGTGTTGTTGCGTTAGCACAACTGAAAGTTATATCATAATATCGTGTTGTTGCGTTAGCACAACTGAAAGTTATATCATAATATCGTGTTGTTGCGTTAGCACAACTGAAAGTTATATCATACTAAAAATAGCAGAAATTTATACCAAAAATGGCAAATAAAGTAAAATATAATTTGGGATGCAACAGTGCCATTATCTCTATTGCCTTGTTATTTTCTTGTGGAATCATATAAGAAAAGAATTTGATTTCTTTTTGTTTGAAAAAAAAATTTCTTTCTAAAAAAAGATAAGAAGAATTTATTTTGCTTTTCAAATAAACAATAGTTGTAATATTTCTACCTTGCTTTGGAATTAAAATTTTTAAAATATGAAAAAAAAGGGAAATTTTAAAAAAATTATCGAATTTAATTTGCATTTTTCCATTGCAAATAATATTAAGATTGGTAAATTGATGTTTATTTGATTACAGAGGGTTGGCTTTTTTTGGCAATAATATTATATATTTTTGTTATTTTTTGTTGGCTTACTGTTTTTTGGATACAAATTAAAATGAAAAATATTGCTAAAAAATATCATAAAAAACAATAGTGATTTACCTAAAAAATATTGGCAATTAAATTTTTTTTGGATAATATTAGGCTGTTTAGCTTTTATCGCAATGATCATTATTTTTTATTTAATGGTTTTTAAACCAATATAAAAAATATGAAAAAACTCGAGCATTCTTTAAATTTTTTGTTAAAAAACAACATCAATCATCACAAGCAAGAATTTTTTATCATTCATCAGTTAAGTAAAAATTGGCAACAAATTGTTGGCAAAGAATATCAAAAATATTGCCAACCCAAGTCGATAAAACTAAATTTAGAGCAAAAAGAAATAAAATTAACTATTGTTGCCTATAATTCGGCAATGGCTTTTTTTTTAGAACATAATACCAATTTAATTTTGGAAAGAATAGCCATTTTATATGGCTTTAAGGCGGTAGGGAAAATTATTATTAAACAAGAGCCAAGAAATATTTAATAAATTTTTGATGATTGGTATTAACCTATTGAATCGTCAATAAATTTACAAAATTTTTGTTGTTTTTAATTTTTTTGCAGTTAAAATTATGGCAAATATTTTTTTAAATTTAATTTTTTTTAAAACATGTCTAATGTTGGCAAAATAACTCAAATAGTTTCTGCTGTAGTCGATGTTTATTTCGAAAATCAACTACCGCCAATCAACACAGCCTTGCAATGCAACAATAACGGCAAAAATGTAACTTTAGAAGTCGCGATTCATTTAGGCAATCACACAGTAAGAACAATCGCCATGGATTCTACCGATGGCTTGGCAAGAGGCGATCAGGTAATTGATACTGGCAAGCCAATTTCTGTGCCAGTTGGTTCTGCAACTTTAGGCAGAATAATGAATGTTATTGGCGAGCCTATCGACGAAAAAGGCGAAATTAATGCTCAATATCATTTCCCTATTCATCGCCCTGCCCCCGATTTTAGCAATCAAGCTACTGAAACCGAAATTTTAGTAACTGGTATTAAAGTTATCGATCTATTGGCTCCTTATTCTAAAGGTGGCAAAATCGGTTTGTTTGGTGGTGCTGGTGTTGGCAAAACCGTTCTTATTATGGAGCTTATCAACAATGTGGCAAAAGCTCATAGTGGTTATTCTGTGTTCGCTGGTGTTGGCGAAAGAACACGTGAAGGCAACGATCTCTACCACGAAATGATCGATTCTGGAGTTATTGATATTAAAAATCTAGCCAACTCAAAAGTTGCCTTGGTTTACGGCCAAATGAACGAACCGCCAGGAGCAAGAGCAAGAGTTGCTCTCACTGGCCTTACTCAAGCCGAATATTTTCGCGACCAAGAAAATCGTGATGTGTTATTTTTTGTCGACAATATTTTTCGATTCACTCAAGCGGGCTCCGAAGTTTCTGCTCTTCTTGGCCGAATTCCTTCTGCGGTTGGTTATCAACCAACACTTGCTACCGAAATGGGTGCAATGCAAGAAAGAATCACTTCAACCAAAAGCGGCTCCATCACTTCGGTGCAAGCAATTTATGTGCCAGCCGACGATCTAACCGATCCTGCTCCAGCAACCTCTTTTTCTCACCTTGATGCTACCACAGTTTTATCAAGACAAATCGCTGAAATGGGCATTTACCCTGCGGTCGATCCTCTTGATTCTACCTCTAGAATTCTTGACCCAAGAATAGTTGGCAACGAGCATTATCAGGTAGCTAGAGAAGTGCAAAAAATCTTGCAAGCCTATAAATCTTTACAAGATATTATTGCAATTTTAGGTATGGATGAACTTTCAGAAGAAGATAAACTCACAGTGGCTAGAGCAAGAAAAATTCAACGATTCTTGTCGCAACCTTTCCATGTTGCAGAAGTTTTCACTGGCTCTCCAGGTAAATTGGTTTCTTTACAAGATACCATTTCTGGTTTTAAAGCCATTTGCGAAGGAACATTCGATTATTTGCCGGAAACTGCTTTTTATATGGTTGGCGACATTAAAGAAGCTATTGCTAAAGGCGAAAAATTATTAGCTTCTTAATTATAATTTTATGTCTAAATTGCATCTTGAAATTGTTTCTCCCAACGAAACTCTATATAACGATTCTTGTTATATGGCGGTTTTGCCCCTAGTTTCTGGTTGTAGCGGTATTATGCAAAATCATTCTGCTTTTGTTTCAACCTTACAATCAGGAGAAATTATTGTTTATGATTCAGAAAACAATATTATCAAAACAATTTCAGTGCAATCTGGTTTTGCCCAAATTGAAAATGGTCAACATTTATTAGTGCTAATAAATTAGGTTTTAAATACCTTTTTATATGAAAATCACAAGAGCAAGAATTAATCACAAACCAAGAATAGAAATTATTCCTATGGTCGATATTATGTTTTTCTTGCTCGCCACTTTGCTTATCACAACCATCTCTTTAGAAAAACATCAATCTTTACCAATTAATTTAACAAGCGGTTCTGCACAAAATATTGCTACACACGATGTTTTAAATGTTGTTATCGATGCTAACAACCAAGTTTTTATCAATCAAAAACCAATAAAAATTCACAATATCCAAGAAGAATTAAAATCAATTGCTAATTCTCAAAATACTTCGGTCATTATTTTTGCCGACGAAAAAGCCTATCAAGGCATAGTTTTACAAACAATGTTGGCAATAAATAAATTACAATTTAAACAAGTTTCAATGGCGATAGATCATGCTTCATCCCAAAATTAGTTTTTTTTTAGCAATATTTAGTTATTTTTTGTTGCTATGGTTCATTCTTAATTTTCATTTCAATAATCATCAACCAAACTTTACTTTTCAATCAACAAGTGATTTTGTTAACATCAACCTTAGCAACATTGATTCGTCGCAAAATAATGCCCCTGCAAAAAAAATTGTTAAAAATATTGCCAAGAATCTTCATAATCAACCAGCAAATCAAAATCAACAATTAATACAAACAAATGATGAAAAAATCAACAATAAAGAAAGAAAAATTCTACATCAACCACTCCCAAAAATTCCACAAGATCTGCGATATGAATTGCTAAATGAAAAAATTATTGCAACTTTCGTTATTGACGAAAACGGCAAGCCAATAAAAATAACCCTAACCTCACCTTCTAAAAATCTACAATTAAATGCTTTATTGCTAGAAAAATTACAAGAATGGGTTTTTACTACACACAATCAAATTAACACACAAGATGTTTTGGTTAATTTTCTTGTTGTTGATTAGTATTATTTTTTTCGATCTAAATTCCCCCTTCTTTTGGTGCGGGGTGACACGAAGTGTTCGATCTAAATTCCCCTCCAAGGGAAGGGGAATTTAGATCGAATTTTAACTTTTTAATTAATTAATATCAAAGCAATCACCGCTATGCATTATAATTACTTCAACTATCTACAACAGCCTCTCAACATTTTGCCTGGAATTGGCGAAAGTTTAGCAAAATATTTAAAAAATCTACTGCATAGCAATAGGTTTTTTGATTTATGCCTGCATTTGCCAAATAAAGTTGAACAAATCAACTATTCTGTCGATTTTTATCAACAAGAAAAGCAGTTGGCAGTGTTAAGCGGAGTGGTGCAAACTCATTATTTACCGCAAAATAGCAGGCAACCTCATAAAATTGTCTGTTATGGCAAGAATCATTATTTTAATTTAGTTTTTTTCAAAGTTTTTCCTAGCCAATTAAAAACGATGCAAATTGGGCAAGAAATTGCGGTTCTTGGTTATGTTAGCAAAAACACTGGTTCGCTAGAAATTTTACATCCAATCAAAGTTGTGCCAATAAAACAAATGCCGTTTTTGCCAAAAACTCACCTTACCTACCCGTTAAGTGCTGGCATTGCTAATCAATTAATAATAAATAAAATTCAGCAAATATTAAGCAAATTGCCACTCGATCAACTCGAATGGATTTTGCCAGAAATCAAGCAAAAAAATAATTGGCAAGGTTTTTATGCTTCAATTAAATCTTTACATCAACCAATCGCTCAAACTCAAATAGAAAATTCTTATTGGCCAGCCAGAAGAAGGCTTGCTTTTGACGAACTTTTGGCTTGGCAACTCGCCACCTTGCTTACTCAACAAAAATTAGTAGTAGCAAGTAAAGAAATAACTATCAGCAACAATAATTTGGTAGATAATTTTATTGCTCAATTGCCATTTGAGCTTACTACTTTTCAACAACAAGCAAGTAAAGAGATTTCTGCCGATATTTTAGCAAATAAACCGATGTTTCGACTATTGCAAGGCGATGTCGGTAGTGGCAAAACGGTGGTGGCAATCATTTCTTGTTTGCAAGCCATTGCTTGTCAAAAACAAGTGGCGGTACTGGTGCCTACCACCATTTTAGCTTTACAGCATTTTAAATATTTTTCACAACTGCTTAAAAATTGCAATATTAGAATTGGTCTACTAATTTCTGATAGCAAAAAAACCGCTAAACAAAAACTTTTACAACAACTAAAAAACCACGAGCTAGATTTAATCATCGGCACTCATGCTTTACTTGAGCCAGAGGTGCTATTTTGCAATTTGGGTCTTGCGGTGATAGACGAGCAGCATCGCTTTGGAGTGTTGCAAAGACTCACTTTGGCTCAAAAAGGCAACAATATCGATTTGTTGTTAATGAGTGCCACTCCAATTCCAAGAAGTTTGATGATGGCAATTTATGGCGATACCGCGATTAGCTCTATCAAACAAAAGCCGATGCACAGAAAAAAAATCACCACTCTTCTTATGTCAAATAAAAAAATTCCAGAATTAAGTCAATCCTTGCTTGGCTTTCTTGATAAACAAGAGAAGGTTTATTGGATTTGCCCAGCCATTAAAACCGAAGAAGACTCAGAAAAAACAACCAACACTATTTTAACTTCGGTAGAAACTAGATATGCAGAATTAAGCAAAATAATTCCTGCCAAGCATTTATCGATATTGCACGGCAAGCTGAAAGATCAAGAAAAAGATTCGATAATGTTAGAATTTGCCGATATTCATAGTGAGAAAAAAGTATTGATTGCCACCACGGTAATTGAAGTTGGCATCGATGTTTCTTCTGCTACCGCAATTATTATTGAAAATGCTGAAAATTTTGGCCTAGCTCAATTGCATCAATTAAGAGGCAGAGTTGGCAGATCTGATCTGCCTTCGTTTTGTATTTTACTTTACAATCAACAACAACCAAAACAAAGATTGCAAATTTTAAAACAATCAGATGACGGATTTTTTATTGCCGAACAAGATTTAAAATTAAGAGGAAGTGGCGAAATTATTGGCACCAAGCAAAGTGGGTTTCCTGAATTTAAAATTGCCAATCTTGATGTTGATTATGATTTACTAGAACTTTGTCACCATCAAGCTAGGCAAATTTTAGCAAATAATCAGCATGAAATGTGGCAAATTTATCAACAACTAATGGTTTTATTTAACTATCAAAATTGCCTAGAATACTGCCAAAGCTAGCGGTTTCGATCTAAATTCCCCTTTTTGTAGAAGTTAGATTTTTTTCTAATAATTCCGATTCGATATCTTTGGTTGTTTCTAAAAAAAAAGAGCGATTTTGCAGTTGATAATGGGGAATTTGTAAAATATTTTGATAATTGATATGCAAATTATCTAACAGCAAAATATCAATATCAATTTCTCTTGGAGCCCATTTTTTTTGTTGTTGATAAGAAGAATTTTGCTGATTTCTGCCGATTTGTTGTTCAATACTTTGACAAATATGCAAAACACTTAACATCGGAAACAACAACAAATCGATATCACCTGAAAATGCCACATTTAAAAAATCAAGCTCCCATTCTTTAGGATGATTAGCGGGCAAAAGAGGGGAATTGATCAAAAAAAAAGAAGTTTTGGTGTTTTTTAATTGCAGATTAATTTGTAACCAATTAATAGCAGAGCAAATATTTTGTTGTTTGTTGCCCAAATTTGAGCCAAGACCAAAAACTATTCTGCTAGATTTATTTTTTGTTTGCAACATTATTGCTGATTTAATTTGCTATTTTTATAACCATAAATTGCATAAAAAATAATGCCAATAACAAACCAAATCACAAATGGTAAATAATGATCAATTAATAATTTATAAATTAAAAAACCACAACCCAAAACCGAAAGAGTAGAGACCAAAAACACCGCAGGGCATTTAAAAGATCTTTTTATTTGCGGATTGGTGATTCTTAAAATTACCACCCCAATTGACACAATTAAAAAGGCAAATAAAGTGCCTATACTACTCATATCACCCATTGTTTTAATTGGGGTAAACCCAGAAATCAAGGCCACAGAAACAGTGGTGATTGCAACACTAATGTAGGGTGTTTGATATTTAGAATGGGTTTTAGTGAAGAATTTTGGCAATAAACCATCGCGCGAAATAGCAAAGAAAACTCTAGATTGACCATACATCATCACCAATAAAACAGTTACCATTCCGGCAATGGCACCAGTTCCAACAAGAGCCGAACCAATATTTTTGCCGTTTTCTCGTAAAGCAAAGGCAAGAGGTTGCGGATTGTTAAGGGTAGAATAATGGGCTATTCCAGTAAGAGCCAACGAAACTAAAATATAGATTACTGCACAAATTAACAAAGAGCCAATAATGCCGATTGGTAAATCTTTTTTAGGATCTTTACATTCTTCGGCAGTTGTTGCCACTGCATCAAAACCAAGATAAGCAAAAAATATAGCTGCCGCTCCAGTAAAAATGCCATTCCAACCAAAAGGCATAAAATTTGCATAGTTTTGAGTATTAATAATTGGAGTAGCAACAATTAAAAAGATAAAAATCACAATTAATTTTATCGAAACCAAAATACGATTGATCATCACACTTTCTTTGGTGCCAATAAATAATAATAAACCAATAAAAGAAGAAATAAAGACAGCAGGTAAATTAATGATGCCACAATAGGTTTGATCAGAACATATTTGCGATGGAGCTTTGGTTAGATATTCTGGAACAATAACCCCAGATTGTTGCAAAATTCCTACCAAATAACCCGACCAACCAGCAGAAACAGTAGAAGAAGCCACGGTATATTCTAAAATTAAACCACAAGCAACCAACCAAGCAATAAACTCACCCATAATGCCGTAGGTGTAAGTATAGGCACTGCCAGAAATGGGTATCATAGAAGCAAGTTCGGCATATGCCAAGCCAGCAAAAATACAAACCAAAGCCGCCAAGAAAAAAGAAATAGAAATTGCAGGGCCAGCATAATTAGCTGCGGCCTGCCCAGTTAAAACAAAAATACCAGTGCCAATAATAGAGCCAATGCCAATAAAAATAAGATCAAAAATGCCTAATGATTTTTTTAGTTGACTGTTTTTAGCACTTTCTATGATTGATTCTAATGATTTTGTTCTAAATAAAGATTTCATGTGTTATTTTTTATTATTTTTATAGATTTAATTTTCTTGCGATCTTATTTCTTCTTCGGCCGTTTCTAAAGAAATGGTGCCATTATTTGCCATTTCTTTTAGATAGTCTTTTAATAAAATCATACCTGTTTTTTTACCAAGTTCAATAATAGAATTGATTTGAGCAATTTTATCTTCTCGAATTAAATTACGAATAGACGAATTAACAATCATAACTTCAAAAGCGGCACAACGATTGCCATCTGGTTTTTTTACCAATCTTTGCGAAATAACCGCCCTTAAAGAATTAGAAAGAATAGAGCGAATGGTCGATTTTTGATCGGCAGGAAAAGAATCGATAATTCTATCAATTGTTTGAGAAGCAGAATTGGTATGTAGAGTTGCTAAAACCAAATGCCCAGTTTCGGCCGCGGTGAGCGCTAGTTGCACAGTTTCAAGATCTCTCATTTCACCAATCATAATAACATCAGGATCTTGTCTTAGGGCACTTTTTAGGGCATTATTAAAAGAATGGCTGTCGGTTCTAAATTCGCGTTGATTAATTAATGATTTTTGACTGGTAAAAATATATTCAACCGGATCTTCTATGGTAATGATGTGTTTGCTATGATTTTGATTAATGTGATCGACCATTGCTGCCAAAGTTGTTGATTTGCCACTACCAGTTGGGCCAACTATCAAAACTAAACCTTTTTTATAGTTTAACAAACTTTGCACAACATAAGGAGCATTGATTATTGCTAAAGATTTTATTTGATTTGGTATAATTCGAATAACAACAGCAGGGCCAAGTATGCTGTGATAAGCATTAATACGATATCTTAAATTGTTGCTGTCGATAAAAGAAAAATCGTGTTCTTTTTTGGTTAAATAAAGTTCTTTTTGTTCTTGTGAAGTTAAAGAAAAAATAAAATCATAAACCTCTTGACTAGTAAGATTATTTGTGTTTTCTGGATAATCAATTATTTCGCCATTAAAACGAAGAATTATCTTGTAATTAGCTGAAATATGAATATCAGAGCAGTGTTTTGTTCTAGCAAAATTCAATATTTGTTGCATCTAAATTAGGGTTTTTAAATTGGAGATGCGATTTTGCACTTCAGAAATAGAAATAGCAGGATCGTTATTATAATTTTTAACAGTTAAATTATAATAATCAATAGCTTGTAAATATTGTTTGGTTCTGTCGTGTAAAATTGCCAGATTATAATAATAACTAGCATTGTCTGGCTCAATATTAACGGCTTTTTGATAATATTCAATTGCTTTATTATAGTTGCCAATTTTTTCGTTTGCCAAAGCAGCATTAACACAAATAAAAGCAGAATCTGGGTTTTGTTGCGACAATCGAGCTAGTAAATAAGAGGCTTCTCTTGGTGTTTCTTCGATCATAATGCTGATTATATTATTAATGATTTCTTGTTTATTTTCTGGTTCTTGTTTTAATAAATCTTGATATAAAGTTTTTGATTGACGATATTGACCGAGCTTTTGATATACAGTTGCCAAAGCATATTTTGCATAATTATTTTTTGGATCTTTAGCTAAAATAGATTTATAAAGCTCGATAGCAATTTCATATTGACCTGCCAAAACTGCATTATAAGCAAACTTTTCTTTTTCTTTTAGTTTGTAATTAATTCTAGTTTTATCTGTAACTGCAATATCAAGCTCTGATGAAGTATCTTTTTCTTTATCTTTTTTATTTTTTTTAGTATTTTCTGGTTTTTCTTTGATGCCAACAATAACCGACTTGATAGTTTCTTTGCTAAGCGGAGCCTCTTGCGAATAAAAATCGAATTGCTCTTTTGCTTGCTTATCAAACAACAAGCTTTTTTCGACATCTTTAGCAACACCGTCATTATCAAAAATATTTTCTGCCAAAGCAAAATTTATTTGAAAAAAAACAATGCTAAAAACCAAAATAACCAATCGCAACAAAGCTAACATAAATTAATGATTTTTGTGTTTTAAATAAATTAAAATAGCCATTAAAGAAGCAGGGGTGATACCTTGAATTTTACTGGCTTGATTAATAGTTGCGGGGCGATATTTAGATAATTTTTCCCTCACTTCATTTGATAAACTTTGAATTAGATTATAATTTATGTCAAGAGGAATTTTAGTATTTTCTTCTTGTTGAAATAATAAAATATCTCGTTCTTGTCTTTTTAGATAATGAAAATACAAGGCTTCAATGCTAATTTGTTTTTTAATATTTGTATCAATTTGAGATAATTCTTGTGGCCAAATAGTTGCCAAATCTTCAAAATTAATATTTGGAAAAGATAATAACTGAAAAGCATTTCGTAAAACCCCATCTTGCCTAATATGAAGATTATATTTTTGCAATTTTATGGGAGAAATAGTTAAGTTTTCTAGTGTTGTTAAGGCTTGCTGCAATTGTTGCTGTTTAGCAGTAAAAACTTTTTGCCGATCATTACCAACACAACCTATTTTTATACCCATTTCAGTAAGACGAGCATCGGCATTATCTGCTCTTAAACTCAACCGATATTCTGATCGTGAAGTAAGCATACGATAAGGCTCAGTCACTCCCAAGCTAGTAAGATCGTCTATCATCACCCCAATATAACTGCTGGTGCGATCTAAGATAAATTCTTGTTTATTTTTTAAACTTAATAATGAAGCATTTATGCCTGCCACCAAGCCCTGCCCTGCGGCCTCTTCGTAGCCTGTGGTGCCGTTGATTTGACCTGCTAAAAATAAATTGGCAATTTTTTTAGTTGCCAATGTTGGCAGTAATTCTCGTGGGTCAACAAAATCGTATTCGATGGCATAACCTGGTTGAGTAATGATACAATTTTCTAGACCAGGAATAGTTTTGATAAACTGCTCCTGCACTTCTTGTGGCAGAGAAGTTGAGATGCCATTTGGATAAACCAAATCGCTGTCAAGACCTTCGGGCTCTAAAAAAATTTGGTGCCTTTCTTTGTTGGCAAAGCGATGAATTTTATCTTCAATAGATGGGCAATATCGTGGGCCGTTGCCTGTAATGTTGCCACCATACATTGCAGATTGATGAAGATTGTTAGCAATAATTTGATGAGTTTTTTCGTTGGTATAGGTTATGTAGCAAGGTATTTGTGGAGTAGTGATTTGATAATTAAGGTAAGAAAAAGGGCTTGGAACAGCATCGCTTTCTTGAACTTCTAGATTAGTAAAGTTAATAGAAGAAGCCAAAATTCGAGCGGGAGTGCCAGTTTTTAGCCGACCAAAAGCAAAACCGCATTGTTGCAAAGATATGGCTAAATCAACAGAAGAAGTTTCGTTTTTTCTGCCCCCAACGGTTTGTTTTGCACCAATATGCATCACTCCTCTTAAAAAAGTGCCGGTAGTAATAATTAAAGCTTTGCAAGTGATTTGCTGTTTATTATCAAGAACAACTCCTTTAATTTGTTGATTTTCAACAATAAGATCTTGGGCGGTAGCAAAAATTATGTCGAGATTTTGATATTCTTGTTGCAAAATTTCATTAACCGCCTGTTTATAAAGCTTGCGATCGGCTTGAGCCCTTGGTGAATGAACGGCAGGACCTTTTGAACTATTAAGAATGCGAAAATTGATGCCCGCCTTATCTATTGCCCTAGCCATAATACCATCTAAAGCATCTATTTCTCTAACAATTGCACCTTTGGCAACACCGCCAATAGCGGGGTTGCAAGACATTTCGCCGATATTGCTTTCTTGCTTGGTGATTAACAAGGTTTTTATCCCCATCCGCACCGAAGCACAGGCCGATTCGATGCCTGCATGCCCCCCGCCTATAACAATTACTGCATAATCGTTGTTCATGATTTTAAATTATAAGAATCAAGATCGAGATTAAAATTTTTTACCTCACCTAAAACTGCTAAAGTTGGTTGGCTGGCAAAAATTTGACTTGCCAAGTTAATAACATCAAGCTTAGTATTGTTGTTGAATTCGTTGATAAGTTCTTGATCGCTATAGATTTTGTTGTAGTCTAAAATGTCACTACCAATTCTTTGCATTCTAGAATTAGTACTTTCTTTTGCCATCGCCAAACCAGCTAAAAACTGGGTTTGCACCTTCTGCATTTCGGCATCGGTGATGTTTTGGCAAATTTTTTGTAATTCTTGCTTGGTTGCTTGCAAAAATAAATCGAGTTTTTCAATTGAGGTGCCCCCATAAATGCCAAACAAACCAGCATCAGAGTAGCAACTATTAAAAGCATAAACCGAATATGCTAAACCCAAATTTTCTCTGATCTGATAAAACAACCGCGAAGACATACCAGAACCCAAAATCATCGCCAAGATTTGTTGTGTATAAAATTGCGGACTGTGATAAGATAAACCTTCAAAACCCAAAACCAAATGCACCTGCTCGAGTTTTTTGACTTTTTTTGTTAAACCGCCAACATATTTTGGTTTTTTTGGTTTTTCAATAATGTTGCTATTTAGTTGATTAAAATATTTATTAACCCAATTGACCACTTCTTGTGTTTTTACACTGCCAGAAGCCACCACAGCCATATTTTGATAGTTGTATTGACTATTGATGTAGTTTTGAAAATG
>Ga0214919_10009389_pt1 | contig 12620 bp, 10 predicted proteins | sample LL1503_MetaG_FD_177994 | JGI IMG/M metagenome (GOLD analysis project Ga0214919, IMG submission 177994) | Freshwater microbial communities from Lake Lanier, Atlanta, Georgia, United States - LL-1503 | ecosystem: Environmental > Aquatic > Freshwater > Lake | place: USA: Georgia | collected...
GCAGCCACTTGCACAGCCGCGTGGGTCTGACCAAGCTGCACACCGCTTTGCTGCACGAAGTGCTGGCCAAAGAAACCCTGAACAGCCCTGCCATGCTGGCCCAAGCGATTGGCCACTTGCCCATCACCTTGGATGCCCCGCGACCCATTGCCGAGGCCATCAGCAGCGCAGGCGGGGTGGGCTTTGCATCATTGACCGATGTGCTGATGCTGCGCGAACTGCCCGGTGTGTTTTGCGCGGGCGAAATGCTCGACTGGGAAGCACCCACCGGCGGCTACTTGCTTACCGCGTGCTGGGCCAGTGGCCGCGTGGCGGGGCAAGGGGTGTTGGAGTTTTTGGAAGATTAGGACTCAGCGTCGCGCAGTTTTCTGCGTAATATTTTTCCCATGCTGTTGCGCGGCAACGCATCGACAAAGTGGACGGCCTTGGGGACTTTGTAAGGTGCCAAAGATGCACGACAAAAACACGTCAAATCTTGTTGGGTTATTGACAAACCTGACTTGGCAACGACAAAGGCTTGAATGGCCTCGCCCCAATATGCATCTGGCTTTCCGACCACCGCACATTCAGCCACCGCCGGATGGCTGAGCAACAACTCCTCCACTTCACGGGGGTAAACGTTTTCACCACCTGTGATGATCATGTCGTTCTTGCGATCCACAATATATAAGTAGCCCTCGGCATCGATCTTGGCCAAGTCTCCGGTAATGAACCAGTCACCCCGTTTGGCTTTTTCAGTCGCCTCAGGCAAGTTGTGATAGCCCGCAAAACAATATGGTGAGGCCACAGCCAGCTCGCCCACCGTGTCAATCCCGGCCAGCTCGCCGTCATCGTTCCAAATTTGAATGTACGTGCCCGGCAAGCACTGTCCCACACAAGCGATTTTTCGCAATTGGTCTGCCGGCCGCAAAGCGGTGACGATATTGGTCTCAGTGGTTCCATAGCGTTCGAACAAAACGCCATCGCCAAAGTGATCAATGATTTTTGACTTCATGCTTTGTGCCAAGGGTGCGGTGCCCGAGATCAACGCCTTGAGCGATGACGTGTCATAAGACCTGGCCTTGGCGTCCCCTGAGAACAAGGCGGCAAAGTGCGTTGGCACCATATAAGTGCTGGTCGCCCGCGTGCGCTGTATGGTGGACATCAAACGCTCGATGTCAAATTTCGGCAGGATTTCCACCGAGCCGCCAAAAAATATGGGTACCAAGGCCATCAAAAAACCTGCGCCGTGAAACATGGGGGTGTTGGCAACGGCACGATCGTCGGGGCCATAGGTCCCGTGCTCAGAAGCCATGGCATAACAAGCCAGCACGCGCCCTCGGTGTGAAAGCATGACGCCCTTGGGTCTTCCAGTTGCTCCCGACGTATAGGGGATGGAAAAAATATCGTTTTCCGTCACACCCACATCCAATATGGCGCTTGAAGCGTTTTCCAATAGCGCCTCATACCCATCGCCCATCACGATGACCCGCTCAACAGAGGAAGGGATCGCGGCCATCGCCAAGTCATGAAGCTCTGCGTCCACAAACAGCACGCGTGCGCCGGAGTCTTCACACAAAAACCGCACCTCGGGCAGCGCCGATGCGGGCCCAATTGTGGCGACGGCCACACCGGCCGATGACAAGCCGCAGACCAGTTCCATGTACTCCAGTCGATTGCGCATCATCAACGCGGCCCGATCGCCATGGCGCAGCCCCAATTCAGCATGCGCCAGGTTGGAAACGCGATCAATTCGGTCGATCAACTGCCGGTAGGTCAAAGATCTGGATGACTCTGTGATGGCCGTCTTATGGGGCGTTCGCAAAGAAGAAGCGCGGATGCCATCGGCAATCAGGATCGATTTTGATGCGCCGTTTCTGATGGAGGTTTGCATATTCAAGGCTTTCAAAATATCACAAGGACACAGGGTGAACCATCACCGCCATCGCTTTCAGTGCGCCGCTGATTGGGTTTGGATGAACTCAAGAATCGCTTTGGCCTTGGAATTTTCATCGTCCGTCAAATAGAGTGCCTTTGCATCTGAGCGAGCTGACAATGCATGTTCAAAACAGGGTTGAAACAGGTCTTTCTCTGCGCACATCATCAAACAGGCCTGATGCGTCTTTGCCAGAGCTTCGTCCATCGGGTACGCCAAGGCAGCGCGCCAAGCTGGCGCAAAGGAAGACATTTGCTTGACCATTTCCCGCACCTCCAAATGCAAGGCCTGGGGGTCAATGTGCGGCGCACCCGTTTTTTGATTGGCATGGGTTTTTTCAAACCAAGGCCACCACAAGCCCATGTCACGGCGCATGTGCCAGATGCGAAGCAAATGCGTGCCATCCCATGTGGGCGCCACGGGGTCAACGCCTTCTAACCATTTTGGCGTCCATTGGGTGCGCTGATCTGGGGTCAGGCACAGGGGACCATCGAGGGTCAAACTTTTCACACGGGTGGACACCAAATTTGCCAGTTCGGCCGCCACCATGGCACCCGTGTTGTGCCCATACAGGTGAAACACATCCACCTCCAAGGCCGCCAATATCTTCAAACTGGTCTGTGCCCAATGGCCCACATTTTGTATTTCTCCGTCAATCGGATTTGATTCACCATGGCCTGGCAGGTCAAACGCCAGGACAGGATGGTGTTGACCCACAGCACACATCATGCCGTCCAAAAGCGCGGACGATCCGGGCGCGTGATGCAACAACACCAAGGGGGGCTGTTGTTGGATGTTACCCATGCTGCGCACCAACACCTGATAGCCATCAATGTCAATGTACTGCGTTGTTGTGCGCCCAGGTATGTCTGAACAAAAAGGCGCTATCGGTGCCACACCTTGGGGCACATGGCGCGACAAGATCTCCAACTCCACCGGCATGGACTCTTGCTTGTGCCTGGGCAGCGCCTGTGTCCACGAACCCTCGGGCATCATTTGCGGCGTGTGCCCCTGGCTGTCGCCGGGGCGCCCAGCGAAACACACCGGCACCGTCAAGTCGGCACACGCGTCCACGCCCCGATGCCGATAGGCTGTGGCATAACCAATCCGATAGCCGTCACCCGCCTCGAGCATTTCGACGACACCGCGATGCAAAAAATGCAAATCCGGCACATCCGTGTCTGCGCGGTGTCCAGCGTCTTGCGCATTCCAGGGCCAGAAAACATGTTGCTCCCGGTAGCGAAACCAAAGCCATAGCAAATGGCTGCCATCAAAGCTGGGAACAATGGGCGGAAGGTATGTCGACAATCTGCGCTCGCGCTCTTGCATGGTGTAGATGGGAAACCCATCGGAGAGCGCCATGGCGCACCGATCGGGGTGCCTGGCCGCAAACTCCACGGCAATTTGTGCGCCGGTGTGTCGCCCATACACCGCCACCTGCTCGATGCCCAGGGCATCCAAGGTGTCGGCCAATCCATCGGCCAAATCTTCTGTGGTGACACTCTCCAGGGGCAACAAATCGGACAAGCCAAAGCCCGGTGTGTCAGGGGCGATCACGGTGAACTTTTGCCCAAAGTGGGCAATGTGGTCGCGCATCACCTTGGCCGAGCATGCCGATGCGTGTAGCAAAACCAGCACCGGGCCTGTCCCATAGCGCAAATAGTGAACACGTCTGTCTTTCACCGTCACAAAGTGTTTTTGGATAGCAACGCTCATCATGGGCGCACCCCTGGCCCCAGGCCAAGCACCCCTGGGTTCATGGCCCCGTGGGGGTCCAACGCCAACTTGATCCGTTGCACCAAACTTTGGCTGCCGGGCGTCAAGCCCGGCAGGTAGGGATAAAACCGTCCCATTTGGGCATGGACAGCATCGTGGTTGGCCATCACCTGGCGCAGTTGGTCACGCACTTGCGCCACCAGCGCGCGGGCTTGTGGGTTGAGTTCAAAATTGGAAAACCGAGCTTGGTTGCGTGGTGACAGGTGCGCCATGTGGATGGCGTCCAACTGGTCTTTCCAATAAAACATGGGCTCAATCGTGATGTACGCCCCCAAGGTGGAGACGATCCATGAATAGAACACCCCCGCCGCTTGAAACTGGGCCTCAAAGCCTTGGAGTTGGGCCACCAAATCGCGCATACACGACTGTGCCCGCGAGAGCGGCAAAATGGCATGGACCGGGACCCATCTCTCTCCCTCTGGGCCCACCAAACCTCTGATGGAATAGGGTTTGGCCCGCATCGCTTTAGGGATCATGTTGTCAATCTCTTGACCTTTGCCCAGGCACACGCCCCGTGCCAAGACCATTTGCGATTCGGCCATTTCCAGTGTGGTAGCCTCAACCGTCAAATGCAGCGACCACTTGGCCCGCTTGAGTTCACCCCGGCCAAACGCCAATTGGGTCAGGTCTTTGATGGCCCCACCCAGCGACTTGGATTCACTGATCACCGCCTTGGCCACACCCAAGGCCTCCCCCACATCCACTTGGGTGGCCGATTTGGCTTTGAGCTGATCCATGGACAAAGCGCGGGTCACCAATTCGCGTTGGCGCAAGCAAATCAGTGCATCCAGCATGTCCTCATGGGTGTCGAATTGAAAAGAGCCAAAGGCAGCTTCCCGTTCGACCGTGAGGCGCACCACCAACTCGGTTTTGATGCCAAAGGCACCGCAGTCGCCCAGAAAAAGCCCGGTCAAGTCGGGTCCCGCATAACGGGTGAAAGCGCTGGCCCCATTTTTGGCCGCAGACCCGGTGATCACCACCGTGCCATCGGCCAACACCACCGTCAAGCCGATGAAGTGTTCTAGGCCGCCCGGCAGGTTTTGCGACGCGACACCACCAACGGTGCTGTAGCTGCCAGAAATGGGGCTGGTTTGCGCGGCGCGCAAACCATGGGGTTTGAGGGCATCGGCCAGCTCTTGCCAAGTGGTACCCGCGCCAACAATGGCATACATGTCTTGCGCAAACACTTGGATGTGGTTGAGCCGCAAACAATCCACCACCACGGCCGCCGTGCCCGGCACGACGCCAGCGGTGTATGACAAGCCAGCACCGCGCGGCACCACCGCAACATCACTTTTGGCCAACGCTTGCATCACTTGCGACATTTGTTCTGTGGACCCAGGGCGAATGACAGCTTGCGCCGCCACGCCATCGGGCCATACAAAGATATCTGCGGCGGCTGCCGCGCAGTTCAACGGGTCCAGCTGCAAATCGCCATTGCCCACAATGGCTGCAAGTTCGTCAAGAAGTGCCTCGGGCAATGGGTGGTTCATGAGAGTTTGAAAAGTTTCAAAGCGTTATCTCGCATGATTTTTCGCAGGGACTGTTCGCGAAAATTCAAGTTTTCAATGTCCAACACCGCCCGCTCAGGGTCAATGACTTTCCAATCAGTGCCAAACAAAAATTTATCTTGACCATAAGTATTGGCATAGTGGATCACGGCGGGTGGCCAGTGCTTGGGCGCATAAGCGTCGCCGGCCATGTACACATTGGGGTGCTTCCAGCACACGGAGATCATTTCATCGGTCCATGGATAGCCCAAATGGATGCCAATCAAGTTGAGCTCTGGGAAATGCATGGCCACGCGGTCCAGTGTCATGGGCCGCCCGACGTTGGGCAAGCGCCGGTCTTTTTGGTACACCAAGCAGTGGCCCACTTGCATCATCACCGGAATCTCCAACTCGGCACACCTGGCGTAGTACGGGTACCAAACCGCGCTGTCGGGCGCCTCATCAAACCAGTGCGGGTAAAAATGCGCGCCCACAAAACCATATTGCTTCACCGCCACGTCCAGCTCTTTCAAACCCGCAATGCCCCGGGTGGGGTCCAAGCCAGCCAAACCTGAAAAACGGTCGGGATATTTGGCGCAAATCTCTGCCACCCACTCATAAGGGATTTCAGTTGAGCCACGCACCCGCAAGTCGCCACAGCGGGTGGCAATGAGCAAAGACCGCTCGATGCCTGCCCGGTCCATTTTTTCCAGGTATTGCTCCATGGTGATGCCCTGGCTATAGGCGGTGTTCAAGCGCACCTTGTCCAAAAAATTGGCGTCGGTGGGGATGCGGTTTTCGGCAATCGCCTCGGGCGTGTAGATGTTCACCACGATGTCAATCGCCCCATAGCCCCACTTGGTGTTTTCGGGTTTGAAGGGGTAGGCATGTGGCGCGCTGGCTTGGGATGGCGTGGTCATGGTTGGGCTCCTGGTGTTTTAACTGTTTTGATGGGTGCGGGTCAACCAATGGGACGCGTCCGCCACGCGGTTGCATGCCACTTCATGCACATTCGAATGGGCCACGCTTCCATTGAGTATTGAGAAGGCGGGAAACGCTTGCTGACATTGCGCACGCACCAGTGGGCAACGCGAGGAAAACAAGCACCCTGCAGGCAGGTTCAATGGGCTGGGTATTTCCCCCACATTGGGCAAACGGGACAACACCACCGTGGGGTCGGCCGGCAAGTTGGCCGACATCAGCGTTTGCGTGTAGGGGTGGGCGGGCTGGTTGAAGATCTCCCGGGTGGGCCCTTGCTCGACCACCCGGCCCAAATACAAGACCAGCAATCGCTGCGTCATCAACTCCACCGTTTCCAGGTCATGGCTGATCAACAGCAATGCCACGCCGGTTTCTTTTCTGATGGTGTCCAACAGCTCCAATATGCCGGCACGCACCGACAAGTCCAGCGAGCTGGTGGGCTCGTCGAGCACCAGCAACCTTGGTTTGGACGCGATCGCGCGGGCAATGCAAACGCGCTGCAATTGCCCACCCGACAACTCGTGGGGAAACCGCTGGAGTGAGGCCTTGGGCAAGTGCACGCGATCGGCCAAGTCACTGACCGCTTGCTGGCGCTGGACTTCGGTCAAACGGGTGTGCAACTTCAGCGGCTCAGCCATGGACCGGCCCACGGTCATGCGCGGGTTCAATGCCCCCCAGGGGTCTTGGAACACCATTTGGATTTGCGACCGAAGCTGGCGCATGGCGTCGTCCGACAGGTGGGTGATGTTTTGACCATCGAAAATGATTTGCCCTGAACTGACCGGGGTCAAGCGGGTCATCAACAAACCCAGGGTCGACTTGCCCGACCCACTCTCGCCCACCAAGCCCACCGACTCACCCGGTTGGATGTTCAGGCTCACGCCGTCCACCGCCGAGACTTGCGCCCCGCCTTCTGCAGGGAACTTTTTCACCACTGCTCTCAGTTCGATCAATGGGCGGTTCATTGCGGATGGTTCGGCAAGTGGCAACGCACGCGGTGCCCTGATTCAAGGTCCAGGGTCGGCAAGCGGGTATCACACACGGCTTGGGCTTTGGGGCAGCGGTCTTTGTAGACACAGCCACTGGGCAAGTCATACAGGTTGGGCGGCGACCCCACGGCACTGGCAAACCCATGCAGGGCAATTTGCTTGGGGGTGGAGGCGATCAGGCTTTGGGTGTATGGGTGACTTTGCGCACCAAACACTTGGTTCACCGGCCCCTCTTCGATGATGGTGCCAGCGAACATCACCGCCATGCGGTCGCAGTAGTGGGCCACGATGCCCAAGTCGTGGGTGATGATGATGGCGCTCATCCCGTTGGCCGTCACCAAACGCTTGAAGATGTCCAGCACCTCGGCTTGTACTGTCAAATCCAAGCCTGTGGTGGGCTCATCAGCGATCACCAAACGTGGGGAGTTGATCAGGCCTGCAGCAATCAACACGCGTTGTGCCATGCCGCCCGACAACTCATGGGGCCATGCCTTCATGCGCTGCACCGGGTCTGGAATTTGAACTTGCCCCAGCATTTCAATGGCTCGGGCATGCGCTTTGGCGGTATCGGTCTGGCCATGTTCGCGCTGGATGCGAATGAGCTGATCCCCAATCCGGGCCGTGGGGTCCAAAGAAGTCTTGGGCGACTGCGGTATCAAGGTGATGCTTTTGCCACGCGGTGATCGATGGCCTGGTTGGTCCAACAGCCCCAGCTCTTGGCCTTCAAATTGAATTTTGCCGGCCACTACTTTGGCCGGTGGGCGCAGCAACCCCAACAAGGCCAAAGCCGTCAACGACTTGCCAGCACCGGTTTCTCCCACCAAGCCAAGCACCTGCCCCGGCTCCAAAGTGAACGACACCCCATTCAAGGCTTTTGCCGTTCGCAGCTGGTTGTTGATGCCCCTGGCAATGAAGTGAACATGCAAGTCCTCCACCGAAAGCAAGCTCATTTGCCGACACCCCTGCGCTTGGGGTCTAAGAGGTCCGTCAAGCCGTCCCCCAAGAGGTTGAACCCCAGCACCAGCGTCATCAACGCCAGGCCAGGGAACAAAGCCACCCACCACTCGCCAGTGATCACATATTCGGCCCCTTGCCGAATCATGGCGCCCCACTCTGGCGTGGGCGCTTGGATTCCCACGCCGATGAACGCCAAGGTGGCACTGATGCGCACCGCCCACGCCATGCGCATGGGCAGCTGCGCGGTGGCCCCCAGAATGGCGTTGGGCAAGATGTGAACCCACATCACCCGCCAAGATGGATTGCCCACGGCAATCGCCGCCTTGACAAAGGTCGATGAACGCAGGGTCAACACCTCGGCGCGCACCACCCGCGCAAAGATCGGGCTGTCCAGCAACCCAATCACCACCACCATGCTGACCAAGCTTTGGCCCGTGGCGGCGACCACGGCCAGCGCCAAGATGATGGTGGGAAAGGCGCGCAACACATCCAAGGTGCGCAACAAGGCCTCATCCAGCCACCCGCCCTTGTAGCCGGCCAGCAAACCCAAGGGCAAGCCAATGCCGACCATGATCAGCCCAGCTGGGACGGCGATCCCAAAGGCATATCGGCTGCCATGGATCACCCGCGATAAAACATCCATTCCGTTGCCATCGCTGCCAAAGAAAAACCGCCCGCCGGGGGCTTGCAAGACCTCGTAGGAAAACGATTGGGTCGGGTTGAATGGGGCGATCACAGGGGCCAACAATGCCAGCCCCAGAAAAAAAAGCACGATGCCCAAACCCACGACAAATGTGGGGCTGCGCCGCGCCAATCCCAGCGGGTAGGCCAGCCAATGGCTGGGGGTGGCTGCCTCGGCTGACACAGATGTATTCAACGCCTTGGCTCCAGCAGCATCACGATCAAATCAATGACCATGAAAATAAATACCGAAAAAAGCGCCAGGGTCAACACGTAGCCTTGCACCACGGCAAAGTCCCCCAGCAAGATGGCGTTCAAGCCCCATTGGCCCAGGCCACTCAAAGAAAAAATGTACTCCACCAAGGCCGCCGCCGCCAACAAAGACGTCAGCTCCATGCCTAAAAAAGTCAGCAACGGGGTGGCCGCATTGCGCAAGGCCATTTTTCGGATGGTGGCCTTGGAAAACCCATTGGCGCGGGCATAGCGCACGTAGTCGCTGTTCATGATCTCAATCAAAATAGCCCGGCTTTGCTTGATCATGGGGGCCGCCGCCAACAGGGTGAAGCACGCCACGGGCAATGCCAAATGCGCCAACGCTGAACCCAAGGCCTGCCAATCGCCAGCCAAGATGCAGTCCAGCAAAAGGCTGCCCGTCACCACCGTGGGCGCCACCACCTCCATTGACAAACGCCCCATGGGGGGCGGCGCCCAGCGCAATATGTAAAAAAATACCAAGATCGCCATCAAGCCCATCCAGTACGTGGGCATGGAAAAACCCGCCAACGAGCCAAAACGCGAGAGTTGGTCAAACCAACCGTTGGGGTGTGTGGCCGCCCGCAGGCCAATGGGCACGCCGATCAGCGCGGCCAAGCCCACCGACAAAAGCACCAGCTCCAAAGTGGCCGGGAACAGGTGCAAAATTTCACCCCACACGGGTATGCCGCCTTGCCACGAAACCCCCAAGTCGCCTTGGACCAGGCGAAAAAGGTAATTGGCAAACTGCAACAACAAGGGTTGATCGAGTTGCAACTGGGCTCTGAGGGCCGTCAGCATGGCCTCATCAGCCATGGGACCAGCCAACATGGCTACAGGGTCTTGCCCCCCCACGCGGATGAGCATGAAGGTCAAAAAAACAATCCCCAAGATCACGGGCACCGATACCGCCACCCGCACCAACAGGAACTTGGCAATGCGAGCGCCGGTCTCTCCCATCAAGAAGCGCAAGTCAAGTCTTTCCACACCAAACGGTTGTGGGGCTTCCACACATATCCCTTCATGCAAGCAGCAAACACCTCGTGGGTGCCGGGCAAAAAGGTTTCAACGAACGTGGCGGAGTCGGCTTGCAGGTTCTGCGCCTGCTCCAGCAATGCCAGCCACCGTTTCTGATCGCGCTCAACCACCGAGGCATCAATCAACTTGTCCATGGCCGCGTCGCAGTTGGCGTTGACATTGGAAGAACCCCGGCAATGCGCGGTCAAAAACATGTTGTATGACGGGTCGGGCACAAAGCTCGACGTCAAGTGGGTCAAGAACGGTACCGTCCACACATTGATAGTGCGCCGGGCCAACATCTCTGTGGACGGAATTCTTTTGGGCGTCACGCGAATGCCCGCTTTGGCCATAGAGGCTTGCATTTGCAACACCAGTGGTTCCTCCCACCACCAATTGGTGCTGTATTCCAAGGTCACATCCACACCATTGGGGTAGCCCGCCTCAGACAGCAATTGTTTGGCCTTGTTGTAGTCGGTCTCGTATTTGTAGGCGCTGACAGCACCAGCGATGGGTGAGTTGAGCATGGAGCGCGAACGTGTGCCCTGCCCGAGAAACACGGCCTCGCCAATGGCGGCATAGTCGGTTGCATAAGCCACGGCCTGGCGCACCTTGACCTTGTCAAAGGGCGGGTAACGGGGGTTCATCCGCACCGTTGCCCCGCCAAAACCCGGCACGCTCTCCACTTTGACGCTGTTATCAGCGCGCAAGGCCGTCAATTGCTGAAAAGGGATTTGCTCTGCGTACTGCACTTGCCCGGTGCGAATCAAGGCCACCCGGGTGGCGGGAGACGGTACTTCGCGCCACACCATGCGAGTGAAATAGGGCTTTTTGAAGGCGTAGTTGGGATTCACCACAAACACCGCCTGTTGCCCGCCCTGCAGTGTCTGCAAGTGATAGGGACCAAAACCGGCCGTGTTCAAAGCCAACCACTTGGTGGCGTAGGGGTCTTCTGGTGTGGCGTGTTTCTTGGCTTCGACCGAATCAAAAATAGCCGGCAAGTGCAAGGTCAAGGCACCCAAAAAAATTCGGTTGGCGTCACTGAGCGTGTATCGCACCTCGTATTTTGAAATCGCCTCTACTTTATCGATGCGCGCTGCCGTGCGCATGAACTGGCCGGTGCGCTTTTGCACAGCGGATTTTTCGTAAGTCCACACAATGTCTTGTGAGGTCAACTCGTTGCCAAATGGGCTGCGCACCCCTTTTTTGAGCTTAAACAAGTATGTTTTGCCGTCGGGAGATACGGTCCAGCTTTCTGCCAAGTGGGGCTCAATTTTGGAGGGGTCCACTTCAGGCTTGCCATTGCCGCCCGTGCGCGTCCCGTAGCGTGTCAAACCCTCATACAAGTTGACCGCTGCCTCAATTTGACCGGGCACCCAAATGTCGGGATCAAAGCCTTTGGGCGTGGCCGACATGGCCATCACCAAGGTTTTTTCTTGCGCCACCACCGGCACGGCCAGTGTGGCCCACATACCAATCACCAGCATGATGGTTTTAGAAAAACTTTTTATCATTTGGACACTCCAAAAAATACCATTCTATGCAACCCTAAACTTTCAACTGCCGAAACTTTTTTTTATGCCTGCAACAATCTAACCATCGGCTCTTCTGATTTTCAACTTACACCCCCATGCTCCACTACGAAACCATCCCCGTCACGCCTTTTCAACAAAACTGCTCTGTGGTTTGGGAAGACGAGGGCATGACCGCTGCCATCATCGACCCGGGTGGTGACCTCGATGTGCTGCAAAGCGCTTGCAAGCAACTGGGTGTGAAGTTGGTGGCCATTTGGATCACCCATGCGCACATTGACCATGCGGGTGGCACGGCCGAATTGGCTGAATCTTTGAACTTGCCCATCATCGGCCCGCACCCCGGCGATCAGTTTTGGATTGACGGTTTACAAGCAGCGGCGGCCAACTATGGCTTTCCCCCTTCACGCCCGTTCAAGCCCACACGCTGGCTGAGCGACGGCGACACCGTCACTTTGGGCGCGCACACCTTGCAAGTGCGCCACTGCCCGGGGCACACGCCCGGCCACGTGGTGTTTTACTCGCCTGAAATACAGCGCGCTTTTGTCGGCGATGTGCTGTTTGCCGGCAGCATTGGCCGCACCGATTTCCCACAAGGCAACCACCGAGATTTGATCGACAGCATCACCCAACGCCTGTGGCCCATGGGCAACGACACGGTGTTCATACCAGGACACGGCCCCGAAAGCACCTTTGGCCGCGAGCGGCTAAGCAATCCTTATGTGGGTGGGACTTGACCGCGCCTCAGCGATAAACCTCGCGGCGATTGCCAATGCGAAGCTCGCGCACCACGATTCTGCGGTCCAAAATGTCGCAAACAATGCGCCAATCACCGACACGGTACTTCCAATAACTGCCCAGCCGAGCGCCGGAAAGGGCCTCGCCGATGCTGCGCGGATCATCCAGCGGTGCCAGGCGATCGCGCAAAAACGCCACCAGCCGGATTTGTACTGGCCGATCCAGCTTTTTGAGCTCTTTCAGTGCGTCCGGGTCAAACTCAATTTGCCATGCCAAGATCGCGCTCCACATC
>Ga0214919_10009391_pt1 | contig 12619 bp, 10 predicted proteins | sample LL1503_MetaG_FD_177994 | JGI IMG/M metagenome (GOLD analysis project Ga0214919, IMG submission 177994) | Freshwater microbial communities from Lake Lanier, Atlanta, Georgia, United States - LL-1503 | ecosystem: Environmental > Aquatic > Freshwater > Lake | place: USA: Georgia | collected...
CGCGTTGGCGCTGCACTTAGGGCATCCGCTGGATGTGGGCTATAAGCCGATCAAGTCGCCCTGGGCGCAAAACATGATGTATGCCATCCGCACACGCTTTGGTGCGCATCTGGTGCCGGCCAAGGAGCTGCTAGCCGACATGCTCAAACGACGCAACATCGTGCGCGGTATTGCCATGTTGGGTGACCAGGAGCCTCTGCATGACAGCCAAAAGCACTGGACGACTTTTCTGGGTCGCGAAACAGCGTTTTACATGGGCGCCGAGCAAATGGTGCGTGCCACTCGCTATGCCGGCTTGTTTGTTGCGATGCGTCGTTTGCGTCGTGGCTATTACGAGATCGATTTTGCGCTGTTGTGTGGCGATGGCGAACGGCTGGAGCCGGGCGTGTTTACCGAACGCTATGCGCGGCTGGTCGAAACAGAGATATTGGCGGCGCCGCAGGATTGGACCTGGGGACACCGCCGCTGGAAGCTGCGCAAAGGGCTGTATTAAAGCCTCTGCGTAGCGCGTCTACTTGAGCTTTGAGGCCAGATGCGTGGTCAGCTCGCCCACGGTCGGATGGTCAAACAGCTCGGTGATGTCGAGCGTGCCGGGGTAATCACGATCGATCTGCTCGTGGATCTCGATCAGCTTGAGTGAGCTGGCGCCGATCTCGAACAGGTTGTCCTCGCGCGTGATGGTGCGACCCACCAGCACACTGTTGCAGATGCGTAGCAGCTGCGCTTCCAAGCCTTCGCTGCCGCCGGCAGCACCTGCCGAGGCACTGCGCGTAGCACGCAGCTGCGCCAGCTGGGCCAAGGCCGCAGCAAACTCACCCTCGGCATATTGATCTTCGAGCAGATGGCGCTGAATTTTGCCGCTGGTGGTCTTGGGGATGCGATTGACCGGCACCACATCGGCCACTTCGAGGCCAGTGTGTTCGTTGATGAGTCGCGTTGCTTCGGTGGCAATCGGCAGGAACTCTGCCAGGTCACCGCGGTGCAGTAGGAACACAACCAGTTGATCGGTCTCGGCGCCGGGTGGGCGCGCACCGGCCACGACCACTTTGCCCAGTTCCATGCCGGGCGCGCGCTGCGCGATGGCTTCTAGATCGTGCGGGTAATAGTTCTGGCCGTTGACGAACAGGATCTCTTTGTAGCGACCGGTGATATAGGTCTCGCCGTCATGCACCAGACCCAGATCACCCGTACGCAGCCAGCCATCGGCTGTGAAGGTCTCTGCGTTGACCTCTGGGGCGTTGAAATAGCCGCCGGTGACGTTGCCGCCGCGAATATGAATGTGACCGATATGGCCATCGGCTAGCGGCGTGTCGTCGTCTGCGGCGATGCGCAGCTCACACAGCGGGATGGCCTTGCCCACACTCACCAGCCCGAGTGCATCGCGACTGGCGCGTTGGAGCACTTCGGCGCGCGTGCCCACAGCCAGCTTGTGACGGTTGAGTTGCACGGCGCGATAGGCGCGACCGACGGGCGGGAAGCTGACCGCCAGCGAGGCCTCGGCCAAGCCATAGACGGGGAACATGGCATTGCGATCCAGCGATTGGCTGGACAGGCGCGCCAGAAACTCTTCGCACAGCTCGACCGAGATGGGCTCGGCGCCGTTGAAGATGAGCCGCACTGCTGACAGGTCGAGGTTGCCCGGTGAACGCTCACCCAGCACCTTGAGGTAGTGGCGGTAGCCGAAGTTGGGCGAACACAGAATGGTGGCACGCACCTGCGAGGCGATGGACAGCCACAACAGCGGACGGCGCACGAACAGCTCTGTCGGCATCAGATGCGCGTGAACGCGATTGGCGAACATCACCAGATGAAAGCCGATGAGACCCATGTCGTGCGTGAGCGGCATCCACGACAGGCTGGTGTCGTTTTCGTTGAAGCCGGCTGCTTGGGTGGACCCATCGATGTTGGCGATGAGGTTGGCGTGCGTTAGCACCACGCCCTTGGGCTCGCTGGTGGAACCCGACGAAAACTGAATAAAGGCAATGTCTTCGGGCTTGGCATCATAGGTCTGGGCCTTGATGCTGATATCGGGCACTTCGTCGGCGCACAGACTGCGCGCGCGCAGCGCAGCAAAAGTGGCTTGGTCTTCGGCATTGCCGTTGGCAGCGGAGAAAGCATCGAGCCGGTCGACCATGCGACGGTCGGTATACAGAAACGGGTTGCCCAGCTTGCGTGCGATGCGCAGCAGTTTGTGGCGATGCTCGTCGCTGATCCCAATGGCCACCGGCACCGGCACGATACCGCCCAGTACCGCGGCCCAGAAGGCATCGACGAACTGCTCGTTGCTGCTGAGTAGCAGGATGACCTTGTCGCCGGGCTTGGCACCCAACTGCTGCAGGTGGTGCAACAGGCCCAGCGCGCGATCATTGAGTTGCGCAAAGCTGAGCTGACGCGAATCGTTCTCGCCATTGTGGAAAGTGATGCTGCGCGGCGCATCGCGGTTCTGCGCCATCAGTTGCGTAAGGGTACGGGCTTGCATGGTGTACTCAGCCACGCGGCTCAAGCCGCATGAAAATGGGTTGCTGCGTGCGCAGATTGATGAGGGCTTCGAAGGTTACCGGCGATGAATCTACGCGGCGCAGCCGGTAACGTCGTGCCGCTTTGGATAGATGCAGCAGGCCTTCGTAGATGGACAGTGTCTCACCGATGCAGTGGTGAGCACCGGCAGAGAAAGGCAGATAAACCAGCTTGCGATGTTCGCTCTCGCCTTCGAAGCGTTCGGGCTTGAAGGCTTCGGCGTCGTCCCAGTACTGCGGATGGCGGTGGACAAAATAGGGGCTGATGAACACGTCGGTGTTGGCCGGTACTTCATAGCCGCCCAGCACGTCGGGCTCTATGGTGCGGCGCGAGATGACCCACACTGGCGGGTAGAGTCGCAGCGCTTCACGCAGCACGTTGTGAGCATAGTGCAGGGTTTCTACATGCTGCAGCGAAGGCTCGGGCAGATCTTCGAGTGCATCGATCTCGGCATGCAGCTTGGCTTCCACCTCGGGGTGGTTGGCCAGCAGGAACCAGGTCCAGTTGAGCATGCTGGCTGTGGTCTCGTGACCGGCGATCAGCAGTGTAGTGATCTCGTCGACAGTCTCGCGATCGGTCATGCCTTCGCCGGTGTCTTTGTCGCGCGCCTGCAGCAGCATCGATAGGTAGTCGGGATCGCTGCCGGTTGGCTCGCAGCCGCTGGCACGACGTCGCGCCACATAGCGCGTGATGAGGTTGGTGAGCTTGCGGAAGCGGTAGGCAAAGCGCATGTCACGGTCGCCGTCTTCGGTGAGCCAGTAGAACGGGTTCTCGCCGCTCTCGGCAGTCATATCATCGAGGTCGGCGCCAAAGATCATGCGCAGGATGATCTCCAGCGTCATGGCGCTCATGTCTTGGGTGATGTTGACCGGCTCGCCGCGCGCGGCCTTTTCGTCCCAGCGAGCCAGACAACTGCTGTTGGCGCGTGTGATGATGCCCGACAGCTGCGTGAGTACACGGCGATGGAAGGACGGCTGCATCATGTGGCGCTGGCGCTTCCAGAACTCTCCCTCGCTCACTATGATGCCGTTGCCCAGTAGCATCTTGATGCGGTCAAAACCCACACCCTTGGAATAGTTGCGATGGTTCGAGATCAGGATGCGTCGCACGTCGTCGGGGTGGTTGAACACCCAGGTGTGAGAGTGCCTGCCCGGTGCATACACGCGGTAGGCATCGCCCAGCTGCGCATAGATGGCACGCATGCGATCCAGCGAGTCGGGCGTAGAGCCCACATCAAACTGCTGGTCGGATTCGGGCGGCAACGCCGTGGAGTTGGGCGCGCTCATATGCGAACGGGTTGCATCATTGGCGCCATTTTAACCCAAGCGTCGCGTCGCGGCAGGGCCGTGTGCCGTGACTGAGCCGCTGACGACGCCCGACGAGCCACCACGCCGCCAACTCACCTGGAAACGCCGCTTGGTTTACCGTTTGCTGCAGCCGCTGGCGCTGGCTGTGCTGCGCTTCTGGTGGGGCACCTGCCGCATTGTGCAGGTGGAGGGTGAGCAGCACCTGCGCGCTGCCTTGGCCGCAGCGCCGTCGCTGTTGCCCTGCTACTGGCATCAGCACGAGCTGTTCTGCTCGCGTTATCTGCTGGGGCAGCAGGCCCATGGCCTAAAGCTGGGCTTTCTCATCAGCCCGTCGGTTGACGGGGAGTTGCCTGCGATGATTGCGCGGCAACTCGGTGCGCAGGTCATTCGCGGCTCATCTACACGGACCGGGGCTCGGGCACTGCGCGATTACTACAACTTGCTGGTTCGCGATCAGGTATCGCCGGTCATCACTCCCGATGGGCCGCGCGGGCCGCGCTTCAAGTTCAAGCCTGGTGCTCTGTTACTGGCGCAGATCGCCGGCCGGCCGCTGCTGCCAATGGCTTATGCAGCCTCGCGTGCCTGGCTTATCAGCTGGGACAAGTTTGTGCTGCCGTGGCCTTTTGCCCGCATCGTGATTGCCATCGGGCCGCCTGTGTCGGTGCCGCGCGCCTTGCCTCCTGGCACGACGATGGAGTCGTTGCAGGCTGACATGGAGGCGCAGTTACACCAGTTGGCGCAATTAGCCCGCAAGCAGCTGCAGGCTCGCGCATGAGCCGTTTTGACTTGGCCGTGCTGGGGCCACAGTTCCGTCGCTTCCTGAAGGTGGGCTCTGGAGTCACGGCGCTGGATTATCTAGTGATGATCGCTGCCGTGCAGTGGCTGGGGTTAGGCTCGGTGCTGGCCTCGGGTCTGGGCTTTACGGTGGGCTCGCTGGCCAATTACCTGTTCAACCGTTACTACACGTTTCGCAGCAGCACGCCGCATGGCACTGCGATGTTGCGGTTTCTGGTGGTCATCGGTAGTGGGTTGGGTATCACCTTGCTACTGATGTATTGGTTTACCGCTCGCTGGGCTCTGCCATATCTGCTGGCGCGTGTGCTCACTACCGGTCTGGTGATGTTCTGGCACTTTGCAGGCAATGCCTTTTGGTCCTTTGCTCATCCCCGTAAGCCTTCCTAGGGCGGGCATGCCAGTCAGGCGGCGTCCTATGAGCTGCAAAAGTGTGAGTCAGGTACGGCTGGTTTTGGCCTACATAGCTGAAACTCTCGAAGTGTTTCCTTAAGACGTAGACGCTGCACTCCATGTCGCCTGCCTTGCCCGAATTTGACCACACCGACGTGCTGGCGCCAGGTTTCTGGACTCAGCTGGTCAGTCGTTCGGCTCCGGGTATCGATGCCACCTACACCAAGATTGCAGTGGATCTGTTGGGCATGAGTGTGGACACGCAAGCGCAGGTTATCTCTACGGCCTTGGCTGACCTGCGTGCTGCCACTAACGTCGATGCCGCGTTTTTGCTGCGGCTTAACCGCGAGGGCACCCATATCGAGACGGTGCGTAGTGCCCGTCAGGAGTTGAGCCCGTGTCGCTTTGACTCGTTGCGCAACGTGTCCCTCAACCAGTTGCCTTGGATTGCCAGCCGCTGTGATCACCTGCGTTTGAGTGAGATCGGCGATACGGTCAATCCGCGTACCGATCACAAGGCTGATGCGCGTCGCCTGCAGGCACTGCAGATTGGCTCTGTTTTGCTGGTGGCTTTCAAGATGCCCGATGGCGGCCCTTCAGGCCTGTTGGGCTTGGCTCAGAGTCTGCCGCTGGGTAGTTGGGATGTGAACCTGCAGTTGCTGCTCAAACTGCTCGGTAGCAGCATTGCTAGTGGTTTGGAGCGCGTGCAAACCCGCACTATGGATGTGTTCGACAGAGAGCGTGGCGCGTTGATTGATGCTGCCGGCAACGATGCTCTGTGGGACTTCTACATGACCGGTAACTTCACCGAGTTCTCGCCGCGTTGGAAGGCGATGATGGGCTATGACCAACCGGGCACCTCGCTGCCCGAATGGCAGGACTTGGTGCACCCGGACGACATGCCGCAAGTGCAGTTACTCATGCGTGAATACATTGGTGGCCGCACCAAAATCTTCGAGAGCGTACATCGCCTGCTTCATGCCAGCGGCGAGTGGCGTTGGGTCAGCAGTCGCGGTAAGGCGCATATGGATGCAAGCGGCCGCACCCTGCGTTTGCTCGGTGTCGAGGTCGACATCACCGAGCGTCGCTTGTACGAAGAGGCGCTGTTTCGTGAAAAAGAAGCCGCGCAGATTACGTTGCAGGCCATCGGCGACGGAGTGATCACTACTTCGGCTGACGCGATTATTGATTACATCAATCCGGTGGCGCAGCAGATGACGGGTTGGTTGCTCGACGACTCTGTTGGTAGGCATGTCGAAGACCTGTTCAAGGTGTATCACGACCAAACCTGCGAGCCGCTGGAAAACCCTTTGGTCGCTTCCATACGGCGTGTGCGCGGCGGTCGTTCGCCGCATCCGGTGCTGATGATTCGTACCGATGGGAAGGAACTGCATATACAGACCAGCGCATCGCCCATTCGTGATGGCATGGGCTTGGTGACTGGTGCGGTATTAGTGTTCCGGGACGTCAGCGAGAGCCGGGAGCTCAACCGAAAACTGACACACAACGCCAGTCACGACGCTGTCACGGGTCTGGTTAATCGCAGCGAATTTGAGCTGCGTCTCGAGCGTGCGCTGCACTCGGCACGTGCCGGCGAAGATCACTACGCTCTCTGCTTTATTGATTTGGACCAGTTTAAGATCATCAATGACAGTTGCGGCCATGCCGCCGGCGACATCCTGCTGGCTCAGGTGGGCGCTTTGTTCAAGACCAAGGTGCGCTGGCGTGACACGCTGGCACGACTCGGCGGCGATGAATTTGGTGTGTTGCTGGAAGGCACGTCGCTGGATGAGGCCATGCGCAATGCAGAAGTGCTGCGCGAGTCGCTGCGCGACTACAGGTTCAATTACGACGAGCGCACCTTTCGCATTACCGCCAGCGTTGGTGTGGTGCCGATCACTGCCGAAAATGAAGATGTGGCAGCTGTCATTAGTGATGCCGACAACGCCTGTGCAGCAGCCAAAGAGCACGGCCGTAATCGCGTGCACAGCTTCGCGGAAAATGATATCGAACTGATGCGCCGCCGCCGCGAGATGCAGTGGGCCACGCGCATCAATTCTGCCATCGAGGAGTCCCGCTTCGAGCTGTATCGCATGCCCATCCTGGCGTTGCAGCAGGAAGAGCACGGTCGTCACTATGAGATGTTGCTGCGCCTGCGTGATGAGGCCGGACGCATGGTGTCACCCGATACATTCATGGCTGCGGCCGAGCGCTATGGGCTGACGCCCAGTATTGACCGCTGGGTAGTCGAGAACGTGTTCCGCTGGTTGGTGTCCGATCACGATGAGCGTGATGCGCTGGGCGTGGTGGCCATTAACCTGTCGGGCCAGAGCCTGGCGGATACCAAGTTCCTGCCGTTTGTCATCGAGCATCTGGAGCGCAGCGGCCTTGATGCAAAACGTATCTGCTTTGAGATTACCGAGACGTCGGCTATTGCCAGCTTTGCACAGGCTAACCGATTCATCGGCGCCCTCAAGCAGCTTGGCTGCCAGTTCTCCCTGGATGACTTTGGTACGGGTATGTCCTCGTTCGGCTATCTCAAAAGCTTCCCGGTTGATTACCTAAAGATAGATGGCAGCTTTGTGCGCGGCATCCTGAGCGATCCCATCGACCGTGAAATGGTGCGTTCGATCAATGAAATCGGGCATCTGACCGGCAAGAAGGTGATTGCCGAATATGCCGAGAACGCCGAGATCATCAACGCGCTGCGCGACATGGGGGTCGACTATGCGCAGGGCTATGGGGTGGCGCAGCCCAGCCGCGTCAGTCGTCTCGAGCTAAGTTGACGGCAGCAGTTTGAAGCGCAGCGACAGGTCTAGCGCGCGCACATGCTTGGTCAGTGATCCGATAGAGATGTAGTCGACACCGGTCGAGGCGATGCGTCGCAGGCTGTCCAAATCGACACCCCCAGAGGCTTCCAGTTTTGGTCGAGGCGCTGTGGCATGTGCCAGCGCAACAGCTTCACGCATCAGAGCATCGTCGAACTCATCGAGCATGATGATGTCTGGGCCTGCGGCTAGAGCTGCACGCAGTTCATCGAGTGTTTCGACTTCAATCTCGATGGGTACGCCAGGTGCACTGGCACGCGCAGAGGCCAGTGCCGCTGCCACGGAGCCTGCTGCCATGATGTGGTTCTCTTTGAGCAGCACCATGTCATATAGACCCAGGCGATGGTTTTGGCCGCCGCCGCAGCGCACTGCATATTTTTGAGCCAGACGCAGCCCGGGCAGGGTCTTGCGCGTGTCTAAGATGCGACAGCCTGTGCCTGCGACGGCATCAACATGCCGTCGGGTGACGGTGGCTGTGCCGGAGAGTGTTTGTAGAAAGTTGAGTGCGGTGCGTTCGCCGGTCAGCAGCGCACGCGCCGGGCCCGACAGTTCGCACAACACCGTGTCTGCAGCAATCAAGTCACCGTCCTGTGCATGCCAGTGGATGTGCACGGACGGATCGAGCTGTCGGAAGGTCTCGTCGACCCACGCAGTGCCACACAGCACAGCCGCTTCACGGCTGAGTAATGTGGCGGTGGCGTTGGTGGTTGCGGGGATAAGGGCGGCAGTGACATCACCGCCGCCCACGTCCTCGGCAAGGGCCCGCGCAATCTGCGCCGCAATATCTAGCGGCAGCGTGTTCATGCGGGCCCGCAGGGCTGCTTTAGAAGGGCAGGCCGTGGCTGGCGCTGCCCATGCACAGCAGCATCGGGATCGACAGCATGAAGTTGGTGCGCGAAGCCAGCATGGCAACGCGACGGGCCGTGGCCTTCTCTTCGTCGGTGGCTTCGACGATGCCCAACACCTTCTTCTGGTTGGGCCAGATCAGCACCCAAACATTGAACAGCATGATGGTGCCCAGCCAGGCGCCGATGCCGATGACCAAGCCATAACGATCGGCACCCAAGCCGCCCAGCGTGAAGGCGTTGACGAAGTTGCCGCCCAAGTACCAGGCACCGGTCAGCCATGTGGCCAGCGCAGCCCAGCGGAACCACAGCAGCGCACGCGGCGCGATGTACTTGTTGATGCCGGCGCCACCGGGGCCGCCCTTGTCAGCATTGGCTGCGGCAAGGCCAGGCATCTGCACGACATTGAAGTAATAGAGCAGGCCGATCCACATGACGCCCGCCACAATATGCAGCCAGCGCGCCAGGCCCAGCACGTTGAAAGCGCCGCCCACGGCATGACCGACGATCAGCGTCACTAGGATGGCGAGGACGACGCCTGCCGAGATCGCACCCTTGACGGTGTTGAGAGGATTCATGATGTCTCCGTAAGCTACTGTTTTGACTTGAATCTGCCTGTTAAAGGCGATTTGAAGAATAGACCGCTAGCCCCCATAATTCAACGAATAGACTGCGGCTATCCCGCTGCGGCCCAGACGAGGCATTCCATGGACGTCATTGATCGCATCAAGAGCCAGCTCACCACACAGCCGGTGGTGTTGTTCATGAAGGGCACGCCTGACTTTCCTCAGTGCGGCTTTTCGGCCCAGACTGTTGCTGCATTGCGTGCAGTGGGCAAGCCGTTTCACGCTGTGAACATCTTCGAGGACCTGGAGCTGCGTGATGCACTCAAGCGTTACTCGAACTGGCCAACCTATCCTCAGCTGTACGTCAACGGCGAGTTGGTCGGTGGCTGTGACATCGCCATGCAGATGTATCAAAACGGTGAGCTCAAGCAGCTTATCGACGAGGCCACCCCAGCTTCAAACTAAGGTGAGCGAGCCGGGCAGCGTCAGTCGCCGTCGCCCGGTTCCAGACCTGCGCCGGCGCCTTCGTGCCAGCCCAGTTGCCGCGAACGCTCTTCCGCGCGCAAAAAACTGCCATGCATGTCGTTGCAGATGCGGCAGAACACATCAGCAGTGCGCTCTGCATCATAGGCAGCCGAGTGAGCGTCGCGTTGGTTCCACTCTATGCCCAGCACCTGAGTCGCACGCGCCAGCACTGTTTGACCCAGCGCCACGCCTGCTAGCGTTGCCGTGTCGAAACACGAGAACGAATGAAACGGGTTGCGCTTGATGCCGGTGCGCGCCACGGCGGCGTTCAAAAACGCTAAATCGAACGCTGCGTTGTGTCCGACCAGCACTGCGCGCTTGCAGCCGTGACTGCGAATGGCGGCGCGCACTTCGCGAAACAGACCTTGCAGTGCATCGAGCTCGGGTAGTGCTAGACGCAGCGGGCTGTAAGGGTCGATACCTGTGACAGCCAGCGAGACCGGGTCGAGTCGTGAGCCTTCAAAGGGCTGCACGTTGAAGGCGTGGGTGGCGCCCCGGCTGACGCGTCCGTCGGAACCCACCTCGATGATGACTGCCGCGATTTCGAGCAGGCCATCTGTTGCCGAAATAAAGCCACCTGTCTCTACGTCGATGACCACCGGCAAAAACCCGCGAAAGCGCTTGGCGGTGAAGTCGGGGTAGCCGTCCATGGGCGGTGGGCTCACAGCTGCGTCCAGGCGATGGTGCCACCGGCACGCAGCGGCACCAGTGTGTCGCCCTCTGCAAACGGATAGTGCGCAGGCACAGCCCAACTGCGACGTTGCAGCGTGATGCTGTCATCGTTGGGCGGCAGACCATAAAACGCCGGACCGTTGAGCGAGGCGAAGGCTTCCAGGTTATGCAGCGCGCCGGCAGCATCGAAGGCCTCGGCATACAGTTCGATGGCGGCATGCGCGGAATAAATGCCGGCACAGCCGCACGCGGCCTCTTTGGTGAGTCGGCCATGCGGCGCGCTGTCGGTGCCCAGAAAGAATCGTGAATTGCCGCTGGTGGCCGCTTCGAGCAGTGCCGCTCTGTCAGTCTCGCGCTTGAGCACTGGCAGGCACCAATGGTGTGGACGTATGCCACCGCTGAACAGATCGTTGCGATTCATGAGGATGTGTTGCGGCGTGAGCGTGGCCGCCACGCCCGGCCCGGCACTGCGCACGAAAGTCACAGCAGCGCGCGTGGTGATGTGCTCGAACACGATACGAAGCTGCGGCAGCCGCTGATGCAGCGGCGCCAGGATTTCTTCGATGAAGCGCGCTTCCCTGTCGAACACATCCACATTCGCGTCGGTGACTTCGCCGTGAACCAGTAGCGGCATGCCTACTGCTGCCATGCGTTCGAGCACTGCATCGAGCTTGCGGATGTCGGTGACCCCCGAGTCCGAGTTGGTGGTGGCGCCGGCCGGATACAGCTTGCAGCCATGCACAAAACCACTGGCACGAGCAGTGTTGATCTCTGCAGCTGCGGTGTTGTCGGTGAGGTACAGCGTCATCAGCGGCATAAAGCTGCTGCCGGCAGGACGCGCGGCCAGGATGCGATCGCGATAGGCCGCCGCGGCTGCCGTGGTGGTCACCGGTGGCTTGAGGTTGGGCATGATGATGGCGCGGGCAAATTGCCGTGCGGTATGGGGCAGTACTGCCGCCAGTGCTGCGCCATCACGCAGATGCAAATGCCAGTCGTCGGGGCGGCGCAGTCGCAGTGTGTCTATGGTCATCCCTGCACCTTGTGATCGAGCAGCAGCGACAGCGTAAAGCGCACACCAAAGCCGGTGATCTCGGTGGGTACGTGCGCCAAGCCGCCGCGTCGCGTGGCCGATGACAGATCGACGTGCACCCACGGGGTAGCATCAGGCACAAAACGTTTGAGAAACCGCGCGGCCAGAATGTGATCGCCCTTGCCATCGACTGCGCACTGCGCCACATCGGCGACGGTGCTGTCGATGTCGGTATCAAAGTCTGCTGGCAAGGGGAAACCCCACACGCGTTCACCGCTGGCCGTGCCCGCAGCGCCGAGTATCGGCAGCAATGCTTCGCGATTACTGAAGACTCCACTCATGCGTTCTGTCAGCGCATAGACACACGCACCGGTGAGCGTGGCGTAATCGATGATGAGCCGCGGTTTGTCTCGAGCCGCCAGAGCCAGCGTATCGGCCAACACCATGCGACCTTCGGCATCTGTGTGAATGACCTGAATGGTGGTGCCATTGGCCGCGCGGACCACATCTTGAGGCCGGTAGGCACGCGGGCCGATGTTGTTCTCGGTGATGGCCAGCCAAGCATCGGCCGCGACGGGTGATTTGAGTTGTGCCAGCGCTACCAGCGACGCCACGGCCACGGCGCTGCCGGCCATGTCGGTGTGCATGTCGAGCATGCTGCGGTGCGGCTTTAGGTTGGTGCCGCCGGTATCAAACAAGATGCCTTTGCCCACCAAGGTGACATCGGGTGCGGCTTTGGCACGGCCGCGTGGGCGCCAGCTCAGCTGCGCGATGCCTGCAGTACGCGCGGCATTGCCTTGGCTGACTGCCAGGAACGCGCCGGCACCCAGACGACGCAGCTTGGCTTCGTCATGCCACCGTAAGCGCAAGCCATGACGACGGGCCAAGGTGCCCAATGCGCGCCGGTAACCGGCCACATCCAGCACGTTGGGCGGTAGAGCTGTCAGGTGGCGTACCAGATTGCCCGCATCAGCAGCCGCCTGGCAGCGGCGCAGATCGAGGGTGGGTTCGGCTTGGAACAGCAGCACTTGATCCAGTTGCGCCGGGGCAGGGGCATCTTTTTCCACAGTCTTGGCGCTGGGCAGGGCAAAAGCCTGCGCGCTGGCTGCGGCACACAGGGCCTCTTGCCACAGCCGCCGGCGCG
>Ga0214919_10009392_pt1 | contig 12618 bp, 11 predicted proteins | sample LL1503_MetaG_FD_177994 | JGI IMG/M metagenome (GOLD analysis project Ga0214919, IMG submission 177994) | Freshwater microbial communities from Lake Lanier, Atlanta, Georgia, United States - LL-1503 | ecosystem: Environmental > Aquatic > Freshwater > Lake | place: USA: Georgia | collected...
CCCTGCCGGGCTTGGATGGCCGCAAGATGAGCAAGAGCTATGACAACACCATCCCGCTGTTTGCCAGCAGCGCGCAGCTGCAAAAACTCATCGCCAATATCAAGACTGATTCGCGCGCACCCGGCGAGCCCAAGGACACCGAAGGCTCGGCCTTGTTCCAGATTTATCAGGCCTTTGCCAGCCCCGATGAGACCGCCGCTTTTGCACAAGAGTTTGCGCAAGGTATCAGCTGGGCCGCTGCCAAAGAAAAGCTACACGCGCGCATCGACCAGGAAATTGCGCCTATGCGCGCCCGCTACCAGCACTTGATGGAGCACCCGCAGGAGGTGGAGGCCATGCTGCTGCAAGGCGCCGTCAAAGCGCGCGCGGTGGCCACGCCTTTTATGGCGCGCCTACGCCAGGCCGTGGGCCTGCGCAGCCTGGCGGCGCAAAGTACTAGCGGCCCCGCTAAAGCGGCCAAAACCGCCATCGCGGCGTTCAAGCAATACCGCGAGGCTGACGGGCAGTTTTATTTCAAACTGCTCGATGCCAAAGGTGCGCTGCTCTTGCAAAGCACGGGTTTTTCCAATCCCAAAGAGGCTGCGCAAGTGATGGGCCAACTCAAGGCTGGAGGCGCAGGCGCATTGCCTGCCTGCCAAGCTTTTATCGCCAGCGGTGCGGATGCTGCAGCGCTGGACGAAGCGCTGGAAAGTTTGCGTGCGCAGGTGGCCTGATTGGCGATGCGCCGCACAAGGCCATTACTGGGCTGATGCCCTGAAGGTATATGTGCAAAGGTCTGTGCTGCGCCTGAGCCCCTGCAGCATCTGCGCACGCCGCCCCTTGCGTCTGGCCTAGGTGAGCGACATGCCAGCCAAGTACCTGCTGCAACTGGCTTGCCTCTCCGCGCTCTGGGGCGCTTCCTTCATACTGACCCGCATTTCCGCGCCGCAACTGGGACCCAATTTTTCGCCCTGGCTGCGCATGGCTTTGGGTACCTTGATGCTGGCGGGCATCATGCGCGCGCTCAAGCACCGCTGGCCTACAGAGCATTGGAAGGAGTTGATGTTCATCGGCTTTCTGGCCGTGGCCGGGCCGCATGCTTTGTATTCGCAAGCGGCCTTGTTTTTGCCTGGCGGCTATGGCGCGCTGCTCTCAGTCACATCGGTCTTGTTCGGGGCTTTCGCCTCGGCCTGGCTGGGCGAAGAAGTGCTGACACGCGGCAAACTAGCCGGATGCCTCCTGGGCTTGGCCGGTGCCGCATTGGTGGTGCGCCTGGGGCCGGTACACCCCAGCGCGCAGCTCATGCTCTCGGCGCTCACTTGTGTGGGCGCGGCGGCCTTATCGGGCATCGCCACGCCCTACCTCAAGCGCGCTACTACGCGCATGGAGCCGCTGTCCATAACCGCTGGTATGCATGCGGCCTCGGTGCTTCTGCTCCTGCCCGGCGCAGTTCATGATTTTCCCGACGCCCATTTCACCCCCAGCGCCCTGGCCGCGGTCAGCGTACTGGGTATCGCCACCTCGGGCTTGGCCTATTGGATGTTTATGCGCATCATGCAGCACGTGCCGCCTATGGCGTCGATGACGGCCAACTTTATGAGCACCGGCTTTGGCGTGCTGTGGTCGGTGCTGCTACTGGGCGAAGCCACCAGCATGGCTATGGCCGCAGGCGGCTGTTTGATCGTGCTAGCCTGCCTGCTGGTGTCTGATGTCAACCCGCTGGATTTGCTGCGCCGCCCGGCAGCGCGGGTAGAGCCTGACAACTAAAGGTGCCGCCGCGCGGATGACTGAAAATACAGGGCACGAAAGCTTTTTTCAGCGCCCTACCAGCCCCATGCCCAGCATCCTCAATATCTCTGCCTATCTGTTCACGCCGCTGCCCGATGCGGCGGCGCTGCGCGAGACATTGCATAGCCGCGCGCTGGCCTTGCAGCTCAAGGGCACGGTATTGCTGGCCCATGAAGGCATCAATATGTTTTTGGCCGGGCAGGCCGAGCAGGTGCGCAGCTTTGTGGCGCAGCTGCAAAGCGACGCACGCTTTGCGCCGCTGGCGCCCAAAGAGAGTTGGTCCGATGAGCAGCCCTTCAAAAAAATGCTGGTGAAGGTAAAAAACGAAATCATCCGTATGAACCATCCGGCGATTCAGCCGGCGGCGGGCCGTGCGCCAGCGGTCAGTGCCGCCACAGTGCGGCGGTGGTTAGAGGCTGGGGTGGATGATGTAGGCCGTCCGGTAGTTACGCTGGACACGCGCAACGCCTTTGAAGTGGACGAAGGCACTTTCAGCGGCGCGCTGGATTGGCGCATCCACAAGTTCACCGAATTCCCCGATGCCTTTCGGGCGCACAAAGCATCGCTGCAAGACAAAACCGTAGTGAGTTTTTGCACCGGTGGCATTCGCTGCGAAAAAGCGGCCATCATGATGCGCGAGGAAGGGCTGGAGCATGTCTATCAGCTAGAAGGCGGCATCCTCAAATATTTTGAGGAAACCGATGGCAAGCACTACAGCGGCGGCTGTTTTGTGTTTGACGAGCGCCGCGTTGTGGGGCCGGATTTGCAGCCTATGCCGTTACTAGGCGACGGTTTCTAAGACCCCTATTGCATCAATGGTGATCTCCTAGCCGCTACCTGGATTGCCGTGCCCTGCGGGCCGCTGGCTACGTGGCAGTCCTTGTTTACTTGGAGCTAGGCCTACGCTTCAATCTTTTTTATCCGTCGGCGGCAAGCGCGTTTGATGGGGCTCAATATCGCGACTAGGCACGTCGATGATGTCGTCGCTAGCGGATGGCCGGATCGCCCATGGCGCGCTTTGCTGCCATTTTTGTAGCTCTCCATCACAAGGACTAACTGTGGTTTGCGCCCGGTAAACAGCCATCGCAGCAGCGAGAAGATAAACATCAGCGCAGCCATGCACAGCAAGGCCAGCATAAAGCCTAGGCCAAGCAACAACATAAAGACACGAAGCAACCAACGCATAACTACATTTCTGTTTTTTGAATAACTAGGAGGCTCGGCCCAGCATGGTGCGCAAATCCTGCATATACGCAGGCACCTTGACACATACATAGGTCGCCACCAGTGCATTTACAAGACCAGTGAGCAAAAACACATCGGGCACCGTCAAGCCCGCACCCAGCAAAGCTCCGGCTAGCACGGCGCTGACCACCATAAACAGCGCATTGAGAATATTGTTCGCGGCAATGATGCGCGCGCGGTGCGTCACCTGGCTACGCTGCTGGATCAGCGCGTACATGGGCACGCTAAAAAGGCCGGTGAACAGGCTCATAAACAACAGATCGGCCATCACGCGCCAGTGCACGCTTTGAGCCAAAAAATCGCTAACGCCCATTAAGGCAGAGTGCGCCAGCGTGTGCGATGAAAAATACAAGTCGACGGCAAACACGCTCATGCCCGCCGCGCCCAAGGGTACCAGGCCCAGCCCGAGGCCCGCACCTTTACGGCTAAGGCTTTCACACAGCAATGCACCGGCGCCCACGCCCACCGAAAACACAATCAGCAGCAAGGATGCCACTTGCTCATCGCCATGCAAAATCGTTTTCGCAAAAGAAGGGAATTGACTCAGAAATACCGCACCGAAAAACCACATCCAACTGATTCCTAGCATGGAGCGAAACACCGCCGGATCCTCCGCCGCTAATCGTAAATTCGCAGCGGTCTCAGTCAAAGGGTTCCAATTCATGGGCAGGCCTTGCATGCGCGCTGGGGTGGCCGGAATGAAAGCTGCGGCGATGCGCCCCAAGACCGCAAAAATCACGCAAGCCACAGCCGCCGCCGCCTGTCCGATGTCCGGCATGGCCACCAACATGCCGCCGACCATATTGCCGAGCAGGATGGCCACAAAGGTACCCATCTCCACCATGCCGTTGCCCCCCACCAGCTCGCGCTCTTGCAGCACCTCCGGTAAGTAAGCAAACTTGGCAGGGCCGAACAGGGTGGAATGGCAACCCATCAAAAAAGTACAAGCCAGCAAAACCCCGACCTGTTGCGCCATAAAACCGTATGCGGCCAGCAGCATGATGGCGATTTCTAAATTTTTTACCAAGCGCATCAAACGCGCCTTGTCCCAGCGGTCGGCAATCTGTCCACTGGTCGCGGAAAACAGCACATAAGGAAGTATGAACAGCGCACCTATCACCAAACCGGCCAGTGCAGGCGGCAACCAGGCCACCTGGACTTGGTAGGTGACCATGACGGTGAAGGCGAACTTGAACACATTGTCATTACCCGCACCACTGAACTGCGTCCAGAAGAATGGGGCAAAACGGCGCTGCCTTAGCAGTGCAAATTGATTGGTCTTAACTTGGGTGTCCATCGCAGCCTCCCGCAGCATGTAAAAGTAGCCGCATCTACGCGTGGCCCGCATTCTGGCCTACTGCGAAGCGGCCCCACGAAGCACCTGCTACTTGGTGGGCTTATGGGCTTCCTGCGCGGCTTTTTGCGCCTCTAGGGCTGCCTCGTGGGCTTCGTGTTCGGCACGGTGCGCCATTAAAACGTCGCGGTTTTTGATGGCATAGGCATCGCCTTTTTTCGCTGCACGTGCGTAATAACTCAGAGCGCGGGGCTCGTCTTCCTCCACGCCCTGGCCGTGCTCGTACATAAAGCCTAGGTTGGACAAGGCCCCAGCATGGTCTTTTTCTGCGGCAAGCCGGTACCAGTCCATGGCCTGGTGGTAGTCTTGTTTCACGCCCCGGCCATTGCTGTACATAAAGCCCATCTTGGTCTGCGCATCGGCATTGCCTTTGGCTGCGGACAGTTTGAACCAGCGCAGCGCCTCGTGTACATCCTCTTTCACACCCTGTCCGTGCTCGTATAACAAGCCCACGTGCAGTTGCGCCGTGGTGTAGCCGGCGTCGGCTGCGCTGCGAAACCAGTGCATGGCTTGCGCAAAGTCCTGTTTAATATCTATGCCACGTTCATAGATTTGCCCCAGCCGCGTTTGGGCTTCCAAGTGGCCTTGGGCGGCAGCCTGCTTGTACCAGTCGGCTGCTTTGGCATAGTCGCGCTCCACGCCTCGGTGGTTTTCATACATCAGGCCTATGGCAACTTGCGCCTCGGCCAGCCCGTGGGCGGCGGCCATTTTGTAGCACTGCATAGCGGCCTGAAAGTCCTGCTTGGCGCCCTTACCTTCTTCGCACAGCATGCCCAGCCGCCACTGCGCCTCGCCGTTACCATGCGTGGCGGCTTGCTTGTACCAATTCAGGGCTTGCACAAAATCTTCGGATGCGCCCTGCGCGTTTTCAAACATCAGGCCCAGGTTGAGCTGCGCCCCGATGTGCGCCTGGGCTGCAGCCAATTTGTAGAGCTTCATGGCTTCGGGATAGTTTTTTGGCACGCCTCTGGCAAAGTGCATAAGCACCGCCATCTCGTATTGCCCCTGGGCCGCACCTAAGGCGGCCTCGTCCCGCGCGCGAACTACTTCGGCTTCGATCGCGGCGGCTATCTGCTCTTGTTGGCGTAGCAGTTCTTCCATCTTGCTCATCGCAGATTCCTTATTGAGGTCGGGGCAGGCCGGGCGGCAGCTGCATTCATTTCTATATCAAAACATGGGAGGCCCAAGCGCTTGGACCTTGCACCCGGGAACGGGTCGGATTCCCAACGCGCGCATATTTGTCGCTTTAGCGCCCACTGTCAAGTAGCCATATACCGTAGCCCCAGTTATTGGATAGCCAATTCGGGGCCAAAGCAATAGGTCGGAGTTTGCGGCTTACCCTGGGTTATGGGGCTGCCACTTCGCAACTAAGCACTTGGTGGCGCAAGGGTTTGCAAAGCTTCGCGGGCTCAGCGCTCGCCGGTTTGCAAGCGCCAAAGTGCTGCGTAGGCTCCGGCTAGGACCAGGAGTTCATCATGGGTGCCACTTTCCACAATCCGTCCGGCCTCCATTAAATGGATGCAATGCGCCTGCCGCACCGTGGAAAGCCGGTGCGCGATGACGATAGTGGTGCGGCCCTGGCTGACCACTTCCAGCGACCGCTGGATGGCCGCTTCGGTTTCGTTATCCACGGCGCTGGTAGCTTCGTCCAGCACAAGAATCGGCGGATCTTTCAAAATCGCGCGCGCCAAAGCCAGGCGCTGGCGCTGCCCGCCCGAGAGCTTTTGCCCGCGTTCGCCCAGGCGGGTGGCAAATCCCAGTGGCAGTTTTTCGATAAATTCTGTGGCCTCGGCGGCGCGGGCCGCTGCCGCGATTGCCTCATCGCTAACGGCAGCGGGGTCTTGCTCGCCGTAAGCGATGTTGTCAGCCACGCTGGCGTCGCTTAAAAAAGCGTCTTGCGCCACATAGCCGATCGCGCGGCGCAGGTCTTGCAAATTGAGGCCGTCAATCGCTTGGCCATCCAGCAGGATGCGCCCTTGCTGCGGCGTATAAAAGCGCAGTAGCAGCTTGACCAAGGTCGATTTTCCCGAGCCCGTGGAGCCCACAAAGGCCACCGTCTGGCCCGCCGGTATGGTCAGGCTAATGTCGTGCAGCGTGGGCGTATCGCCCGCGCTCGCATAGGAAAACTGCAGGTTTTCAAAGCGGATTTCGCCGGTGACGGTCGCTTTGGCAAAGTGTTTGCCTTCGTAGGCAATGCTTATAGGTGTGTCCAACAAGCCCATGGCACGCTCGATGGCGGCCATAGAACGTTGATACATATCCGCCACCTCGGCCAACCCGGTTAGCGGCCAGAGCAGGCGCTGCGTCAAAAAAACCAGAACCGAAAACGCGCCTACCGCCAATTGCCCGTGCAAAGTCAACCAGCCACCATACAAGAGCGTGGCGGTGAAGCCAGCCAAAATTGCCATGCGGATAACTGGCGTGATGGCCGCACTGATGCGGATGGCGGCGGCATTGGTCTGGCGGTAGCGGTTGCTGGCCTCCTCAATATGACTGGCCTCAAAGCCCTCGGTGGCAAAGGCTTTGATGGTGGCCAGCCCCAGCAAATTATTGTTAAGCCGCGCACCCACGTCGCCCGCTGCCTCGCGTACTTTTGTGTAGCGCGGCGCTAGTCGATTTTGAAACCAGAATGCGCCCAGCAAAATCAAAGGCACCGGCAGCAAGGCCATCAGCGCGATCTCTTTTTGCAAAGCAAAAAACACCGCGCTGACCATAAGTGAGGAGAAAAAAACTTGAATGATCTGGTTGGCCCCACCATTCAAAAAACGCTCCATCTGGTTGATGTCGTCGTTCAGGATGGCCATTAGGTTGCCAGTGCGCTGGTTCTCGAAATAGGCCATATCCAGACGCTGCACATGGCGATAGGTGTCCAGGCGCATATCGTGCTGCAGGTTTTGCGCCAGCTGGCGCCACTTCACTTCATACAAATACTGAAACAAAGATTCACCACCCCAGACCAGCACATTGAAGAGGCCCAGCGCCAGCAACTGCTCCCAGGTATTGGTGATGCCAATAGCGCCCAGAACATTACGCGCCAAAAAACTCTCTTCTCCCTTCACTACAACATCAACCGCCGCACCGATCAGCACCTCGGGCAGGATGTCAAAGAACTTGTTCAGTACCGAATACAGCGCCGCTAATTTGAAGTCGCGCCGATAAGCGCTGGCGTAGCGCAGGAGTTTGCTTAAGGGGTGCATCAGAAAATAAAGACGGCGTGGGTGACATGCCATTGTCACCCACGCCTCGCGCTTGCATCGCAGCGTGTAGGCTGCCCTCCACTAAGGCTGATTCAGTCCGATTAAGCCCGCAGCTTCGCCGCCACCTGTGCCACGCGCGCGCCGTAAGCCTTGGCGGTGTCCAGGTCGCCTTGGTGCATGGCATCGGCGGGCGTAGTGTTGCCGGCATGGGCCATCATCCCGATGCTCGAACCGAGCCGATTGATAGTCTCGTTGCCCATGATGTTTAAACCAGCCCAGACCATGCCGTGCTGCATTGCCAAGGTCAGGATGCTTTGCAAGGTAGAGAGCTTGTCGCCGCTGGGGTAACCCGAGCAGGTAAAGCCACCGGCCACCTTGTCTTTCCAGGCACCTGAAAACCAACGCTTGGACGAGGCATCGGCAAACTTTTTAAACTGCCACGACACCGAGCCCATGTAGGTCGGCGAGCCCATGATGATGGCGTCTGCCGCGTCCAAGGCATCCCACTCGGCTTCGGTGATAGAGCCCTCAGCACTGATGGCAATGAGCTGGGCGTCTGCGCCCTCGGCCACATGCTGGGCCAGGCGTTGGGTATGGCCGTAGCCGGAGTGGTAAATCACAACTGTCGATGTCATAGTCAAAGTTTCCAAGAAAGTAAAAAAACCAGGGTCTGCTCAAGGCAGCAGTAAATATCAGCACACACGCCTGGCGCGCTGCGCTGACACAAGCTCGGGTGGCGCTAGCGCTACCCGAGCGAATCTCAATCCTGACGCCATTCATCCAGGCTCAAGCCACCAGCACCAAAAGCCAAAACTTCTAATAAAAAAATCTTAAGGCGCCAAGTCAAACACCAGCACTTCGGCGGCTTGGGCTTGGTCTAAATCCAATCGGTTTTCGCCTTGAATAAGCAGCGCATCGCCCTGGGCCAATGCCTGACCGTTCGCGAACAAAGCACCGCGCAGCACTTGCACATAGGCTTTGCGCGAGGGGTCTAATTCCAACGAAGCACTCTGGCTGCCGTCAAAGCAAGCGGCATACATGCGCGCATCTGCGTTAATCTGCACCGCGCCCTGCGCACCGCCGGGGGCCGCGACTAATCGCAGCAGGCCGTCTTTTTCAGCAGAAGAAAAAGTTTTTTGCTCGTAAGACGGTGCGATGCCGCGCACATCGGGCTCGATCCAGATTTGCAGGAAATGGGTAGTCGCATTAGGCGCGTGGTTGAACTCGCTGTGCTGCACGCCAGTGCCCGCGCTCATGCGCTGCACGTCGCCTGGCGGTATGCCCTTCACGTTGCCCATGTTGTCCTTGTGCGCCAAATTGCCTGACAGCACATAGCTGATGATTTCCATGTCGCGGTGGCCGTGGGTGCCAAAACCCGTTCCTGGCGCGATGCGGTCCTCGTTGACCACCCGCAAGTTGCCCCAGCCCATGAACGCAGGGTCGTAATAGCCCGCAAAGGAAAAACTGTGAAAGGATTTGAGCCAGCCGTGGTCGGCATAGCCTCGATCACCGGATTTGCGTAAAAAAATCATGGGTGAATGCTAGTGCAAAGGGAAGGCTTTCAGCACCAAGTAAATTGATGGCATCATTCAAATATTTCGAACTTAAGGGCGCTCCATATGCAATCTGCACGCGATTATCTGACGCCTGACGCTCTGGCCATGCTGCAAACCATCGCGGAGCAAGGCAGCTTTGCCGCTGCGGCGCGGGCTCTAAATCTCGTGCCCAGCACGCTCACCTATCGGGTGCGCCAGATTGAAGAGGCGTTGGATGTGCTCTTGTACGACCGCAATTCGCGCCAGGCCAAGCTAACCCCGGCGGGGGCTGAGTTGCTGCGCGAAGGTGCGCGACTGCTGGAAGACATCGACGCGGTGGCCAACCGGGTCAAGCGCGTGGCCACCGGTTGGGAGTCACAACTCACGATTGCTTTGGACACCGTCATCCAGCGAGATACCGTGATGGACTTGTGTGAGCGCTTCTTTAGCCTTTCGCCACCCACTCGCCTGCGCCTGCGCGACGAGGCCTTGTCGGGCACGATGGCCAGCTTGATCGCCGGACAAGCTGATCTGGCTATTGGCGTCGGCCCTGATGTGCAGGGGCAGACCGGCATTCACATCAAAGCGCTGGGCATGGTGCCCTTTGTATTCGTGGTGGCACCAGGTCACCCACTGGCCAATGCCCCAGAGCCCTTGAGCAATGCTCTGATGCAGCGGCACCGTGCGGTGGCTGTGGCCGATTCGGTGCAGCGGGGCAGCGGCATGAGCTTTGGGCTGTTTCAAGGGCAAGAGGTTTTTACTGTCGGCAGCATGCGGGCCAAGCTCGATGCACAGTTGCGAGGCCTGGGCAGTGGCAACCTGCCCTTGCCCATGGCCGCACCGCATATTGCGAACGGGCGACTGGTCGCCAAACGTACGGAGCAGCCTGTGCGCCAGGCGCATATCCACTACGCGTGGTGCGGCACCAAAGCGGCACCGCCGGGGCGGGCATTGCAATGGTGGTTGGATCAGTTGGAACAGGAAGTGACGCGCAAGGCTTTGCTCGCATCCTGATATGCCAGCGGGTGTACAGTAGGCCGCATGCCGTACTGCGGCGCAAGAAAAAAAGCCAAGGAGAACCACGCATGCAAAGGCCTAAAAATATTGCCATCGTCGGCGCCGGACTAGCCGCTATCAGCTGTGCACGCACGCTGGTGCAGGCGGGTCACCGCGTCACCCTGTTTGAAAAAAGTAAAGGCGTCGGCGGACGCATGTCGACGCGGCGCAGCCCATTTGGCACCTTTGACCATGGGGCCCAGTATTTCACCGTGCGCGACCCGCGCTTTGCCCTGGCATTAGAAACAGCGCATGGCGTGTGTCGCCCCTGGAGCGTGACCATGGTGCAGGTGCTGGACCAGCATGGTCGTGTGGCCGCAGCTGGTCTGCCCGCACGCGAGCCGCACTGGGTGCCGGGGCCTGGTATGCGCGATTTGGCCGTCGCCTGGGCCGCACCGATTTCTGAGCACATTCACCTGGAAACCTGCGTCATGGCGATAGAAACAGACGCGCTGCACAAAGCTCAATGGCAACTGCGTACCCGAGGCAGCGATGACAGTAGCGGCGTCCATGGTGGTTTTGACCATGTGCTGCTGGGCATCCCGCACCCGCAGGCAGCGGCCTTGTTGCGCACCCTGCCGGCCAAGACGCATGGCAGTGCGGCCCTGTTGCAAGCGCTGGACGGCGTGACGGTGCAGCCATGCTGGACGCTGATGCTGGCCTTTCCGCAAGCGGTACAACCGGGACTTACCACCCTGGGGCCGCAATGGAATGCGGCGCGCAGCACGCACCACCGTATTGCCTGGTTGGCGCGCGAGTCGAGCAAGCCGGGGCGCGGCATTGTGGAGCGCTGGACGGTGCAAGCCAGCGCCGCCTGGTCGCAGGAACACATCCATGACGATGTGCCTCGAGCGGAGGGCAAATTGCTCAAAGCGTTTGCCGAAGTCACCGGCATCCGCGCACAACCAGCCCATGTAGAAGCGCACCGCTGGCTCTATGCCAAAACTGAAAAACCCTTGGGCCGCAGCCATGTGTGGGACGCCAAATCCGGCATCGGCTTGTGCGGCGACTGGTGCCTGGGCCACCGGGTGGAAAACGCGTTCGTATCGGGCTTGGAACTGGCGCTTGCAATCGGCTGAAACCTTCACGCACTACCGGGGCCGATTTGCGCCCTCACCCACTGGCCCGCTGCATGCGGGCTCGCTGGTCGCCGCCCTGGCCAGTTGGCTGGACTCCCGCGCGCATGGCGGCCAATGGTTGGTGCGCATCGAAGACGTCGACACACCGCGTACCGTGCCCGGCGCCGACCGCCTCATACTGGCCCAATTAGCCGCCTGCGGCTTGCATGCTGACGCGCCGCCGGTGTGGCAAAGCGCGCGCACTGGCTTGTACCGGGCGGCCCTGGACAGCCTGGTAACGCACGCTTTAGCCTACCCCTGCGCTTGCTCGCGCAAAGACATAGAAAACGCCATAAGCGCCGATGCGCCACGACCGCGCCATGCCGAATTGCGCTATCCCGGCACCTGTCGCACCGGACTGGATGGCAAAGCCGCACGGGCCTGGCGTTTGCTAACCCATGGCGCAGCTATAAGCTGGCAGGACCGAGCATCTGGCGCGCAAACGCAGGATGTGCAAGATGTGGTGGGCGACTTTGTGCTGCTGCGCGCCGACGGCTGTTTTGCATATCAGCTGGCGGTGGTGGTCGATGATGCGGACCAGGGCATTAGCCATGTGGTGCGCGGCGCAGATCTTCTAGACAATACTGCACGCCAAATTCGGCTGCAACAATGCCTGCAACTTCCCACGCCGAAGTACCTGCACAGCCCGCTGGTGCTGGGCGCCAACGGCGAAAAATTGTCTAAACAAAACGGCGCCCAAGCCATCGACACCAACCAGCCGATGCACGCATTGAACCAGGCTGCCGCCACCCTGGGCCTACCCGTGCAATCGGGCAACGTGGAACAAGCCCTGTCGGTTTGGACGGCAGCGTGGGCGTCGGGTTGGGTTCGGCCCCAGCGCCAAGCCTGCCCCACCTAAAATTGCGCGCTTCAGGGCCGGACAACGGCTCCCTGTTCGCCTTGCGCATCACCCACCCATGCAAAACAAACCTTCCTCCGAGCCTGACGCCCAACCGGTTTTTATGCGCACCGTAAAAAGCTATGTCTTGCGTGCAGGACGGGTAACGCATGGCCAGGCCAAAGCGGTTGAGACACTGGGGCCGCAGTTTTTGCTGCCCTACCGCCCTGCGCTGATCACGTGGCCCGAAGCATTTGGCAACAGCCAGGCGCCGGGCAGCACGCGGCCCGTGGTGCTGGAAATCGGCTTTGGCATGGGCGAGGCCACAGCCCAGATTGGGGCCACGCTGCCGGGTACCGATTTTTTGTGCTGCGAGGTGCACCAAGCCGGTGTGGGTGCCTTGCTCAAGCGCATAGGCGAAACCGGTTTGGGCAATATCCGCATTTGCGCGCATGATGCGGTGGAGGTGATCGACCACATGCTGCCTCTGGCCAGCCTGGCCGGCATC
>Ga0214919_10009393_pt1 | contig 12617 bp, 18 predicted proteins | sample LL1503_MetaG_FD_177994 | JGI IMG/M metagenome (GOLD analysis project Ga0214919, IMG submission 177994) | Freshwater microbial communities from Lake Lanier, Atlanta, Georgia, United States - LL-1503 | ecosystem: Environmental > Aquatic > Freshwater > Lake | place: USA: Georgia | collected...
ACTTGGATCGACGCATTTATACATCAACTTCCCGTCAGGTCCTTTTAGAAGGTTCTCTACTACAAACTTAGCGAGACCTTTTTGTCCATTGCAAACAACGTTCTTGTCAAGGCCTTCGCCAATGATGGTTTTAAATCTCTGCGTATCGTTCAAGTTCAAGGTGTGATTCACTACGATATTGGTATTATTGGTTGTGATAGGATTCCTGGTGTTGGCAATTACAACGTTTTCAAATTTTTCCAATTTGGCCTCGAGCTTATCGATAATTTCTTTTTTTTCCTCCAGCTTTAATTGGTATGATTTTTCTTTTTCTTCAGATTGGCGCTCCTTTTCTTCTAGTTTTTCTTTGTATTGCTCTTCTTTTTTTAATAGATCACTTTGGTATTTTTGTTCCATCTCTGTTAGTTTAATCTGTAAGTCGTCTTGTATTTTTTTAATGTATTCTGTATACTTTTTCTCCATTGAAAAATATTCAATTTTTTGTTTTTCTCTGCACGTATGAAAATGTTCATTTACCGTTTGTTGAGAAGTAAAAGATCGTTTACAATATTCACATTCGAAATTTTTATTTTCTTTGCCTTGTATATCGAGACAATATTTTGCATTCTTTTGATGAACAAGCATGTTTGTTTTAGTAGAAAAATCTTTTTTACAGAATTCGCATTGCATCTTTATTTAATATAAAGATATTTGTTTAAGTTTTTATATTAAATATTTAAAAATATTGATTAAATAAAATTAAACATTTACAAAATATTCTTAAATATTATTAAATAAATTTTCTTAAATATTCATGAATATTGATTAAAGATTATTAAACATTAATAATTCACACAAACTCGATGCATTGATCAATGATGTTTGTAAAAAACGAAACTTCCTTGTCTTCTGGTAATATAAACCGATCACGATTGGCTTGTTCCCGATAATCTTTTAGTTTATTTAGGATGATTGTTTCGGCAGTAGTCATATCATCTTCATTTTTACATTCCCGATAGTGAATTACTCTATGATCACATGTTTTATTATAAGTTCCGAGTCGATTTGTAAGATTCTTAGCCTTTCCGATAATATAGGTACGACGGAGAATATGATCGTCTGTTGTGAGCATGTAAATAACGTTTCGTTCAGGGTATTCAACTCTTCTTTGTTTACTAAGACACACTGATTCTAGTTGTTTGATTCTGTGATCTTTTTCCCTTAAAAGAGATCGATCGATTTCAACAGATCCCTCACCAAAAAGAGTACGAATCCACTTACTGACCTGAATTGCAAATTTAGGTGAGATCCATTGAGCGAGTTGTATAGAGAGATCAGGGTGAATCCATGATCCTTGTTCAGATTTATTATTTCCACCTCTTTTCGTCTCTACCAATCCCGATGGGAGGATCTTCCCATCGGATGCTAATTCATTAATCAACTCTTTTGTAGATTCCAACCTAAACCAGTCTTTAAAAAATTTTCCACCGGCTTGGCATAGTTGTGTAGCGTTAACGTAATGGTCGATGGGCCTAGAAGAAATGACAACATTATTGAGACTAATATTAGAGTATTCTAAATCGTTATCAATTTCTTCAATTACTACACTAGTTATTTTTTCTGATAAAGGGATTGGTATATTATGATTATCTTTATTTTCATCAAAAGTTGAATGCTTGTTAGAAATCACAGCATTTTCGAATTTTTCTAACTTTTTTTCAAGTTTCTGTATAATTTTATCCTTTTCTTCGATTTTTATTTGATAATTTGATTCAAGAATTATTATTTTTTCTTTTAATACATCAATTTGGCTTGTATATTCGTTCTTTAATTTAATTTCTATTTCTTCATTTTGTTTTTTTTTACAAGTAGTAAAATGTTCATTTAAATTAAAACGAGATGTAAATTTCTTACTACAAAAATTGCAAGGGAAATTCTCATTGTTTTTATTTTGTAATTCTAAACAATATTTTGCGCTTTTTTGATGGGAAACTAGAATTCCTTTTGTTGAGAATTGACGTTGACAAAATTCACAATTCATTCTTATCTTTATTAAATATATTATTATTTAAATAAATATTCTGAAAAAATCAGAATTATTCACAATTTAAATATTCACCTTATTTTATAAGAATTAAGGATGTATACTCTTTATCTTTTTACTGAAAATCCTGAGTTGAAGTCTCTTTACATTGAAAAAATGAAGTCGTCGAGTAGAGGCGATGCTGGGATTGATTTGTATGTACCAGATACGATTGAAGAATCCGATACAACGAAGACTCTATTTTTGGATCATCAGATTATTTGTCGGATGACTAAGGAAACGATGGATTGGGAAGTTCCTGTTAGTTATTACCTCTATCCGCGCAGTAGCATTTCTAAAACGCCATACCGTCTCGCCAACAGTGTTGGCATCATAGATTCTGGTTATCGTGGCAATATTATTGCAGCTCTTGATTGTATTCAGAATATTCAGAATATTCCGTATACATTGGAAAAATTTCAGCGTATCGTACAAATTTGCGCGCCAACACTAGAGCCAGTTCAACTCGTTGTGTGCGATTCAAAAGAAGAAATGAATATGAATACGCATCGATCAACAGGTGGTTTTGGATCATCTGGTAAATAATTATATTTTTTTATATAATTATAATTATAGGATTCTTATAATTCTTATGATTTTTAGGCTCTAGTAGCCACGGTGCGGTAACGATAGGTGATTTCAACGCCGTTTCTTTCGATAGTGACAGGGTCAAGTATACGTTTTACTTTATATGTATACTCCTTATGATCGCTACCCTGGGTTGTTTCTCGGATTGTGATATAAAGGGTGCATTGTCCTTTGATCGAGCTGTTACGGCATACTTTAGAGCCAACTTTTTTGGCAGCTCCAGATGGCGTGCTGGATAAAAAACGGCCCCCTAAGTTGTCGGAGCCTTTTTTCTTTCCACTGCTTGTTTGAATTTTTTCAACCGTAAATGATCGTGACATCTTTATTATAAATATTATATTATAAAAATTAAAAAAATAAAAAATGTAAAAATGATATTATCCATTTTTATAAATATCTAAAAATATCTAAACATATCTAAACCAAACTATGAAACGTCTTCTCGAAATGTCTTTACCGATCGCTCAGCGAACTCGGTCACAACATCGAACGATTGTAAAAGCTCAACGTGAAGAGAAAGACTGGATTTCTGCTACAGAATTTGATTCATTTTGTCAGAATGACCCAATTATTGATTGGTTCTCAACGGTTGAGAAGAACACAGAATCATCATCTCCGTGTAATGAAAAGAGTGGGAACGCACACCCACTCGCTTTTTTATTTGAGAAGGGTAGAATCCACGAAGACAATGTGGTAGAAGCCCTTCGTCAAAAAACTGGGTTTTCGCTTGATAAACAATCAAGCCTGTCAACGAGTCGATTGTATACGGATGGTTATGATAAGAAAGATATTGCCCATACCCGTCAGTGTATGGCACGCGGGGACTATCTAATTTATAGCCCCTATCTATCGGATCATTTTAACAAAATTAGAGGAATCCCAGATTTATTGATTCGTAATGATTATGTTCCAGTACTCTGGCCGATGTTGAGTGTCCCCAAATATAAAAGTAGATTTGGCGACTATTACTATCTTCCTGTAGAAATTAAATTTTCTACGATTAATCTTTCGGCTGATGGAATTCATATGCTGAATAGTGGCCGTAGTAAATTTTACAAACTTCAACTGTACACCTATTGTACCTTGCTAGAACATATACAAGAGGTAAGACCTAATACTGCATTTATTATTGGTAAGCGTACCGTCGCGAAAAATATGATGAATTTTATTTCCTCAAGTTCCATTATTCAGCCAGGAGTAGTTCATTACGGGGGTGAGGGTAATGATACATACGACGAAGCTATTCCGGCAGTATTTGCAGAAGGACTAGAGTGGCTTCGTCGTGTAAAAAAATATGGAACGGGATGGGATCAGTCGATTGATAATATTCTAAAATATAATTTATTTCCTAATATGAAGGCCGATCATCCACTATTTCAGGGAGATAAAAAAAATATAGCTAATACGTATGGAGAAATCACTGAGATATGGCAATGTGGTGTAAAAAATCGCAACAACGCACTTTCTCATGGAATTTACTCGTGGAAGGATCCTAACCTATCGTCTTCGGTAATGAATGTACCGCTGGCCTACTCGGATGCAATTGATAAAATTTTGAAAGTAAATCGAGGAGAATTGGGTGATTATTATCCTCTTCGACTTACAAAGAACACGAATTCTTTTCGAGATACACAACCCGAAATGTTTGTTGATTTCGAAACTCTTCGCGATAGTTTCGATACGTCTTCCTATGGAGAAGACGAATGGATTTTTTTGATTGGAGTATACTATAAAGGGGAATATAAGTCTTTCCGTCTTGAAGATGTTAGTCTAGAAAAGGAGAGAGAAATGATCGATTCGTTTCTTACCTTTTGGCAGAAAAATGGCTCGCCTAAGTGTTGGTTTTGGTATGCCGAGAAAGAATTTTGGCGTCGAGCTCTTCTACGCCATCCAACGCTATATATGAACATTAATGGCACTAATAGCACTAATAGCACTAATGTAAATGTGAAATGGGTTGATCTTTATCAAGTGGTTCGAGAAGAACCGTTTGTGGTAAAGGGTTGTAAAAACTTTAAACTAAAGAGTTACGTTAGTGCTCTTTCTTCTCTTGGAAAAATAAAAATTAATCCACCGCCCGATACATGTGGGAATGGTCTAGAGGCGATGACGATTGCCTACCAGTATTATTATGAAAGTGATGGAAGTGATGGAAGTGAAGATAAAAAGGAAGAACGATTCAAGGATATTATTCAATATAATCAATTTGATTGTGAAGCATTGTATCAAATCTTGACATTTTTGCGAACGTTGTGATAAAATGATAAAATAAAAGAAATATTTATAAATTTTATAAATAATAAATGTCTCTACCGTGTAGTGTGCAAGATTGCTTCATGTGTCAATTGGAAAATAAAGAAATAAAAGAAACATTTCGGTTTGATGAAAATCGGGATAAAACACAACAGAAAAACAAATATCAAACATCAAAAATATTGTGGATGATTAATATAGCGATTTTAATCGTATTTTTATTGTTGATCATCAATTTGTGTTTCAATCGTAAAAAAGACTAAAAAGACTAAAAATGATAAAATTAAAAAATAAAAAATAAGAATAAAAAATAATAAAATGAAAAGGAACGACAAAATCAATATATAAAAATAAATTTAAATAATAAATAATGAATCGAATCCATCCTATTGAATATTACGATAAAGAGTTAAATATTATTGGAATTTATAAACTAGCGAAAAAAGTTGTGGATATGAAAGTGAAAGAAGCTCCATGGGCCAACTTTAAAAATAAAAATATGCCTGAATATAGAGACTACGTTAGTTATTACAAACAGTATCTCGATACCGAGACTGATTCTAAATGGGATTGTAATAATCATTGTAATCATTGTAATGATTGTAATGACACTATTATTCGAGATACTGGATTTTCTCTCTTATCAAATCGGGAGAATGTTACACGATATCTTAAAAAAACAAAATTTTGTCAAGTGTTGATTAATAAGGGTGAATGTAAACGCGAAGTTTGCAATTTTGCTCATTCCATTAATGAGATTGTGTTCCCCGATTGTGCGTTTAGCGAAAATTGCAAGAAAAAAGAAAAATGTGCGTTTAAACACCCACATGAAACGGAGGATGGTTATAAATTTAGAATTGGGTTTACCATTCCTCGTAATATTGCTCGATAAATATTTTATTTTATAAAATATAAAATATAAATGCCGTGTCCATCGTGTATTGTTCTCCCTGTCGCTCTGATCGGATTTGGAGGAGTTATTACTACGTATCACATCATTGTTTGTTTACTTCTTACCATTTTTTCTGTTTGCTTATATCTTCACTATAAAGAATTTAAAAAGTGCGAAAGTTGTTCCTAAATTCCTACCCGTACCGATTGCAAATTACGTAAGACAACACGTGGAGAAGACAGTCTGACATATCATCTTTTTTCTTTTTTGTATCGATCATGGCACACGTGTCAATATCTCCCCGTAATGCCCAAATTTCATCGGCTTTAACGATTGCCCACTTTTTTCGCAATGGTTTATCCAACCCGCCTGGCGCTCCCAATATCTGAGTCTTATTGTAACTTGGAAATTCAACAATTCGTTTTTCTTTTCCATACCGAAACAGGAAATATGAATACGTATGCTGGGCAATTTTAATAGCCATCGTATTAATTTTACTTCCAAAGCTCATTTGCTGTTCAATGATGATGGTCGAACATTTATCAAAATATTGGCTATGACGATCGAGAAGAGCGGTTAGTCGTAGGAAAATATCCGCATCCAGCGCCTTGCTTCCTGTTTTCTTTTTTTCTTTTTTATTTTTATCCTCTTTCTCATCCGGAACGGGGTCTCCTTTTTTCCTACGCGGTTTTTTCTCTTTTTTTTCCGGGATCGGATTTTCTACCCAGTCTTTGGTGATATCATTGTTACAGCATAATATGGTGCGACCACAATGGTAGAACGACTCTAAAAATTGGATGTAGGACGGAGTAGGCTCATCGTTGCCTTTACCGCGACCTTTATCAGATCTCAAAAACCGATCGCGTTTGGGAGGGCACACTAATTTTGAAAGCATATCCTTGTCTATTTCTTCAATGATGAAGGCAAAATTAACCTTACCGGGATCGATGGCAACAATCCACTCTTTGTTGACGTCTGTCATATTTATATTTACGGTACAATCATAAAACATAATAAAATATTTTAAAATAAAGAATAATAAATAAAATGTCTTATTATCGTGCATACGATAATTCTACTAGCTTATTGAATTCTACGAATTTATTGAATTTTACGAATACGGATACATCGCTAATTACGGGAATAGGTAATATTCGTACCAATTTGCTGGTTGAAGAAGTTGAGTCCTTAAAACGGGTTGTAAAAGAATTATCTCAATCCATTGACTCTATTCATGAAAAAATTGAAAAAAATCAACCTGGTGAAGGCAAGGGGAATGACGACTATGATAAAAATGATGAATATAATGACTGTTATGAAGATGAAAATAAATATGAAGATAAAAATATTAAAAATAATGAAAAAAATAATAAAAATAATGAAAAAAATAAAACATGGAAGACCGTGTTATACGGTATAAAAAATCGAGCGTTTTATTATGGAATGGCGGGTGCAAGTATTTGCGCATTGTATCTATCAAGAAAATTATTGACGTCTTTTACATCCACTCCTAAGTATTGAAAATAAAAATATTCATATAATAAATGAATATCTATTGTGGAAATAATGCGCATCATCCAGATTTAGTAAATGGGATACGGAGTTTGGGTACGCGTAATCAGTGTTTACGTAAAGGTCTTAAAAATGGAGAAAGCCTGCCAGTTGACCCATCATTTCTTCTTCCTTATCAGCCAATTAACCCCGAAAAAAAATATTGTGGGGTTCGCGACAATATCCCAGATGGATATGATCGTATGGGAGGATTATACGAATGTTATCTTTCCGGAGTGGGTGTAGGAAAGAAGAAAAAGGCTATGAAAAGTATTAAAAAAAGTAAAAAGAAAAGTATTAAAAAAAGTAAAAAGAAAAGTAAGAAATGCAAGTGTCTCAAGAAAAACGGCGAAAATTGTCGTTATTCATCCAAGTCTCCCACTCGATATTGTGGGATACATAAGGATTGTAAAAGACAAAAATAAGAATGCTTAATATGCTTAATTTTAATAACCAACCTGTATTTTTTTGATTGACCCAAGACTTCGTACCCATGTTTTTACTTGTGGAATAGAATGAGATTTCGTCATTCCTGTAAGTAACCATTCATCGTCATCATCTAATTGGAGTTTTACGTTTACGGTTTTTAATTTCGAATTTATTTTCGGTTTATTTTCGTACCAAACTTCGAAAAATACAGTCTTTTTAGGACTCTTTTTAGGACTCTTTTTAGGACTCTTTCGAGGACTCTTTCGAGGACTCTTTCGAGGACTCTTTCGAGGACTCTTTCGAGGACTCTTTCGTTTACGATATGGAGATGGCATTTTATATTAAAAAAAAATATTTTTTTTTATTTTTAATATTTTTAATACTCGCAATAATCTGGTATATTAGGAATGGATGGATCATAAATGCCTTTTCTCGATGCTTTTTCAAGCAAATCGTCCAATATTCGGTTAAATTTATCAGTATGTCCGATCTCGTCGCACAATGCGTGCGAGATTTCGTGAAGAAGAACTAAAACTAATTGGTTTCGGGCGTAGATCTTCCCGTGTTTATCTTTTTTACAGATATGAACATAGGTTTTGTTGATGGTATAGCTTTTTCGGCCTTCAAAAAATTTTAAACGATCAACAATTTGATTTACCTTAGGATCTACGTTCCGAATTTGTTCTACAAGTGCCAATACGTCGTCGTCTTCTATCTGATTTTCATAATTATCGCGAATCTCATACAAAATTTTACAAATAAGGAGAAGTAGAAGAATTACCCCTAATATAACCGATACACATTGTGAAGCAGACGGCATTTATTTATTATTTAAATTAAATAAAAATGAAATATTATTCTTAATATTCTTCAATATTTAAAATATTTAAAATATTTAATAAATGGATACTTTAGCATCAATTTTTCCTAAAAAACACCTCAAAAATCTGGAATCATGTATTCATTCATACTCTAAAGTCAATAATATCGACGAATTGGACGTGATATATGAAATATGTAGCCTTCATTCATACAATAAATCCAATGGACACGATTCACAAAAAACAATTGACATGATTATGGAAGGTAAAATTGGACTACAACACCCGTCGTTTCAGGATGTCGCAAAACGGATTGGCGAGATGGATCATTTTATGGACAAACCATTTGAAGTGGTGGAAGGTGTAAACAGTTGTGGAAAGTGTAGTAGTCAGCGCACGTTGTCTTATAGCCGACAGACGAGAGGAGGAGACGAAGGCATGACAGTTTATGTTTTTTGCATTGATTGCAAATTTCGCTATACAATGAATTCGTAATTCAAATATTTCAAATATTACAAATATTACAAAATTTTTTATTCTTTAAATAAAGAAAGTATAAATGCACAGCATTTCCGATGATTTTAAGGTCTCACTAAGACATGCAATGGCTGACCCTGACCCTGCCCCTGCATTGAATGATAATGATAATGAAATACATAGCTCAAATGTGAAAATTATTACAAACAAAAATCCTCTTAAAACCTATGAGCAGTTTCAACAAGAACAAGAAGAATTAAATCATAGAATGGACGAATATCAAAAAGCACTTTCTTCTATGATTTCTCCCGAAAATTACGAAAATGTAGAAGAAAATGCACAAAATATAAGTGTTGAAAATGTAGAAGAAAGTGTTGAAAATATAGAAAATAATTTAGACTATATCAAGGAGGTTGTTTATGGTCATCACGAAATCATTCAACAAATTCAGGTAAAAATTGATGAGCTTAAATCGTTTCATGTGGATCGAACCGATAAAATTATTCAACTTGAAAGCAACTTCATTGACTACAAAAAAATTACAGATGAACGTGTTGAAAAATTGGCTAAATTATTTTTATCTATTAGTATATAAAGAAATTTAGAATGGAACTTTTAGATGACAACGAAGCCTATTTAAAGCTCAAGAGATCCATCGATGAACGATACGCTACAATGGCAAAAAGTGAAGACGTTGTTAAAAAAACAGACCTTCAACAACAGTTGGAAAATCACAAACGTGATCTCGACCAAAATCGTGTCATCATGTCTGAAAATCGCCAACTTTTAACCGAACATCAGCGTAAAATAGACGCTGATACAAAAGACCAAACTAATGCGTTGAATTCTAAAATGAATGACCATCAACGTAAAGTAGACGATGTGAAAAAACAATCAGATGACGTGAAAAAACAATCAGACGATGTGAAAAGACAATCAGATGATGTGAAAAAACAAACAGATGACTTGAAAAAACAAACAGACGAATTGAATGATAAATTGAGACGATTGGAGCAGGAGCATAACCTTAAAATGGAAGATCTTAAAGCTAATGTATCTTCATTATTTTTGAATGCCCCTAAACAACAATCCGTCGCAGGAGATGATCGTATCGATCAATTACGCAAAGAATTGGACGAAAATAAACGAAATGACGAGAATGTCCGCAAATTGGTAGAGAAAGCTCAACAACAATTTACAGAGACGCGCCGTCTCCTAGACGAGAACAATACCAACGATAATAATACTCGAATTGTATTACACGATGCATTTAGCAAAGTTAAAGAAGTACGTGATTTATTAGGAGAACATATGAAAAACTATGAAGAAAATAAACGAATTACGGATGAAAGAATTGAAAAATTGTTAAAATTATTTTTGTCTATTAATAAATGAATGTATTAGATAGTATGGAATTATCCGATATTCCTGTACCTGAATTTCGCAAACGAGAAGAACACTCAAAAAAAATAATATTAATTGCATCTCGTGATCTAGAGCATGAAGAACTTGAACTTCTTCTTTTCTATGGAAAAGTTCTTATTTATGATGATTGTCATATCAATATCCCATTAGAACAATTAGTAACGAACGATGTTCAGTATATTCTCTTTGACGTTCGTCAAAAGAGCCATCGTATGGCATTGTCGGCAGAACATTCTGACAAATTTCACCGCGTTGCAATCGTTCACAAATGGCAAGAAATGGATGATTTTATTGACGACGCCAATTGTGAGAATTGTCTGTCAAGTTTTCCTCCAAAACAAGCCTTTAAGAAAGACTTTGATAAGTTACTCCTCGAAAAGAAAATTCGAAAACCAAGTTGTCTGAAAAATGTATTTCGCGTATTTTTCAGGGCAATGGGTGGGTGGCAAAAAGATTAGAATTATTTTTTAATAAATTAAAAAATAAAAATAAATTAAAAAATTCGTTTGCCAAAGAAATTTGGTTTTTCTGTAAAAAGATAGGCTTGAAATTCATCCATCATGACGTGTTCGGCATACCCCATCCTTGTCAACATCGCCTTAACGGTTGATTGAACGGACTCACTAAGTGATTCCCAAATTTCCTTGACTTTAGAACGAAATTCTGTATCAAGATAGTATTTTGCATGCTGAAGCTCGTGTTTCAGCGTGGCCACGTCTCCTTTTTTGTAGGCGATGAGATATTTAATCTCTTTATTTATGTAGGGTTGCAACCATTTCGGAAGTTTCATATTCGGTGTGAGCGGAAAATTGAAACCTACCCGCCCCTTCATGTTACCTTCATATTCACTGGCAAGATATTCCAGTTCTCGCATTTTATCACTACTCCGATCACGATCATTATAACGAACATGAAGGATTTCGCCTTCAACTTTGATCATCTTTTCTAGTCAACATTCGTATAAAATATTTTAAAATATTTCATTTTTATTTTATCTTTTATCTTTTACAAAAATATCTTTATAAAGGATTTTCGGCCTTAAACCACAGCCCACCAATAACAGCCAACATAAGAAGGGGAAGTAATAAGCATAGAGAAAGAGCTTTACGGTGGGAAACGACTCTCTTTGATTTATCGGCTTCCGCTGGATTGGAGCAACACCATGCCGGTTTTCCAGAATAGCATACAAATAAGCAAATGATCATAACAATAAGAGGAATCAATACTAAAACCCACGCCGGTACTCCCATAATTTTTCCTTCCATCAAATTTTTTCGATTGAAATCCATAGAGTATGGACGATTTGATGATAAATAGTACACCATTTTAATTTATAAGAAAAAATAAAAAATAAAAAAAAAAATTATAAATTAATTCGATTCAAATCGTTTTTGAGATAGCCAAATTCGGTATACCATTCTTTTCCCATATAGTGTTCTAGAAAATTCTTTTCTTCGTATGAAAGATAGGACGGATGCATGCCCGATTCGATCATCGCCTTCAGTTGTTCCAATACATCGTTTACGGTCTCATCCGGAACTCCTGTCTCAAAATTAATGGAATCGTACAAATCTTTCCCAATTTTATCATACTTTTCACGATCTTCTGCCGACATTGATTCACGAACCTGTTGAATCATTGGATTATCGAAAAGAGGGTCGTATTCTTTTTTATCATTCTTCTCATTTTTTTGATTCTCATTTTTTTGATTCTGATTTCTTTTTTTTGTCGCGGATATCGATACGTTGGACGATGACATTTTTATTAAAAAATTTTTTTTTTTAAGTTATAAATGGAAACAATACGTTATTCACTCGAAGTCATTACGAATGGTTTTATCGCCGAACAGGTACAAGAAAATTTTGTGTTTCCTACTCCCAATGACGAACAATACAAACAACTGACACCTTTGTTCGCGCCGTACGGTCTTGCACCTCAAGACGCTGTTAAAGTGTTGATGGACTTTCAAAAGGATCCTTCTGATCTTGAGGAACAAGATTTAAAAAATCGTATCAATGCTCTTAATGTGCTCAATAACGCATTAGACAACCCAGAACTTGTTAAAATGATCATGGCTGCTCCGATGGCTCAAGGCCAAGTTGACAATATCAATGCTACG
>Ga0214919_10009394_pt1 | contig 12617 bp, 15 predicted proteins | sample LL1503_MetaG_FD_177994 | JGI IMG/M metagenome (GOLD analysis project Ga0214919, IMG submission 177994) | Freshwater microbial communities from Lake Lanier, Atlanta, Georgia, United States - LL-1503 | ecosystem: Environmental > Aquatic > Freshwater > Lake | place: USA: Georgia | collected...
CGGGCCTAATACATTGCGAAAAGACACGGTGCTTGCCCGCGATGCAATGCGTAGATATCATAAAGGCGAGCCAATTACTCCGAAAGAAGTAGAGATAATTAGTAAATGGTATCCAGGTTTCAAGGTAGAGGAAGGTATAGCAGGTCAGCAAGGTGTGGCGGAAGGCTTACATCCAATGGTTATAGACGATGTTAAAAAATTAGCAACTCTAGACCAAGTTGACAGATATAGTGCTTATGGAAATATTCGTGGATACTTCAAAGGCGACCCAGAATTGAGTAAGATGGCTTCAGACCTGCAGGGCGGATACTACGAAGCAGATATGCTTCGAGGAAAGTATAAAACAGCCGAGGCAAAAGCCAAGTATGATGAATTAGAACCAATGCATCAAGCATTTATTAAACAAGCATTAGGTCAAGAACAAGGTGTGGCGGGAGGCCTGCAAGAATCACGTTGGAGCCAAAAGAGTTCCAGCAAAACTAGCCGTGCAGTAGCTGGCCGAACAGAAGTTATTATACGCCACACTAAACCGGTTGATGAAGAATACGCAGGTTCACGTAGCCAACGCAAAAACATCAAGGCAATCTTTATTCAAAACGCAGACGGCGAACGTTTGAAGTATCCATTTATACATCCAGCAGGTGCGTTTGCAATGGCACAACACGTAGATCACGGTGGTGTTCCACATGATCCAGCAGGCAAAGCAATTATTAAAATGAGCGAAGATATAGCTCAACTACAAGAATTTCAACGCAAGATTCAAAGAGCATCTTTACACAATGATGCAACAGGCATTACAGAAAGAGCCGTAGGCCGATTACAAGAACTTAAATCAAAAATTAATGCATTAGGCAAACGCCATCATTATGAATCATGGGTCATGGAATTTAATGAACAAGAGCACGTAGATGACGGCATTATGGAATTAGATGCTGTCACCATGGAAGAATATAAACAAAAATTTACACAAACAAATTTCCAAGAAGAACTAGCAGGTTACTTCCCATTACTACACAAAATCATGAGTGAGACTAACGCAGTTGACCTTGAAGAATATGTATCAGAGCAAGATATAGATGAAGTCACTGCTCTTCAAAGTTTAGGAGGTAATCCTAGATTTGCTCAAAACCGTCCAATGCCACAACAAGGTGCAGCACCTTGGGAAGATGATGGTGCTTATTATGTAATGCATACCAATACTGGTGATTCGTATCCATACAAGGGACCGTTTGCTAGCGAGCAAGAAGCAAAAGCATGGATTGATTCCGAAACTCCTGATCCAGAAACATACTCTGTAGGTACTCCTGGGAATATTGGTAAAATTGAGCACGGAAAACCAGTTAACGAACCTTCTAATTTCAGCAAACCAAATAATCCAAATCGTACAGGCATGGACTCTGCTCGAGCATTGGCACAACGTGGAATGTCTCCAGCAGAAAGTATCAACGCTTTTGAAGAATGGGCCAATGCTACAGAAAAAGGCGAACTTACAGACTACCAACTTGATAATTTAAAAACAGCAATTGAAGCATTACCAGACGGTAAATTACAATTAGGAACTAACGGTCAAACAGCAATTGAGTTTTTTGCAGATCTAGTGGAACTACATCCAGAGTTAGCAGATAATTTTCAAAAACAGTACGGCATTAATCCTGAAGCAGATCCTATCAAAGATGTATTAACACCCTGGGCAGAAGAAAATTATCGTAATCTGATTACATTGTTAGGACTGGGCAACACAGAAGAACCACAAGCAGATCAACCACCACAACAACCAGCAGCACCTGCTCCAGAACAACCTACAGCAGAAAATGATGATATGTCTATGGATAAAGGCACAATGGAAACTGCTAATCCTCGAGCAATGATTAAAATGATTGCAGAAAAAGTAAAAAGTTTCTACAATAGAGATAATCCAGAGGTCGGTCCGTTCCGTGGCAATGAGGGAATTGCTATTGATGTTGAAAAAGAATGTTCTGATCAATTTGGACCACAAGCCGGTCAACAAGCTCGCCTGATGGCCGAAGCGTTGATGAAAAAACTTACCAACGAATGGGAAGAACGTCACGGTAAATCTGCAGCAGTTGGTGCAGTTGATCCCGATGACGGATTAGCAAGATTAAAAGAACTACTAGGCAATGTTAAATCCAAAGTAGAGGGCATCGGAGATCAAGGTGTTAGCACTCGTGATTTCAATAAAAATATTATGCCAGCAGAAGGATCTAAACAAGATTTTAGAACACACGGAATGGACAGCAAACCAAGCAAAGAAAATCCAGCAGGTAATCCTCCTCCATTAAATTGGAAAGTGGATCCAATTCAGGCAGCAACAGATAGAGCACACGATGCTGGATCAAAATTACTACAAAGACTAGCAGGAATTAGAAAAAAATAATTGGCAAATTTTTCCTAAATATTGGCAATCATTAGGGTTGCGATGATAAATAGATGTGTGTATACTTAACCGTATGCACACATTTTCTTTTTAGTCAGTTGGCTTTAAAGAAGAGGCATAATATAAAACATTTATTAAGGAAAAATCATTATGGCAACTTTAGCAGAAATTCGCGCAAAACTTCAATCATCATCTCAACAAGGCGGCGGGCAATCCGGCGGCGGAGATAATGCAATTTACCCACACTGGAATATGCCAGAAGGTTCAACTACACAAGTTCGATTCCTTCCAGACGCTGATCCAAATAACACTTTCTTCTGGATCGAACGTGCAATGATCAAATTGCCATTCGCTGGTGTTAAAGGTGAAACAAATTCCAAACCCGTTACTGTACAAGTTCCTTGTATGGAAATGTGGGGGGAAACTTGCCCAGTATTGACTGAAGTACGTCCTTGGTTCAAAGATAAATCTTTGGAAGATATGGGTCGTAAGTACTGGAAAAAGAAATCTTATATATTCCAAGGTTTTGTCACAGACAGCAAACTTGTAGAAGACGGTAAGACACCTGATAATCCAATTCGTCGATTCATCATCGGCAGTCAAATTTTTAACATTGTCAAGAACGCACTAATGGATAGTGAGATCGAAGAATTGCCAACGGACTATGTTCGTGGTTTAGATTTTAAGATTGCAAAAACATCTAAAGGTGGTTATGCTGACTATTCTACTTCAACTTGGGCTCGTCGTGAACGTGCTCTAAGCGAAACAGAACAAGCAGCTATTAAACAGTTTGGATTGTTTAATCTAAGCGACTTCCTACCTAAGAAACCAGGTGAAGTTGAACTCAAAGTTATCAAAGAAATGTTCGAAGCATCTGTTGATGGCGAAGCATTTGATATGGATCGTTGGGGTCAATACTTTAAACCAGCTGGTATGGGTGGTAGTGGTCAATCTACTGGTAGTACAACCCCTGCTCCAAGAGCAGCACCAGCGGCAGCTCCAATTGGGGAAGACGACATCCCTTTTGAACCTGCGGCAGCAACTCCCGCTAAAGCGGTTGCAGCAGATCCAACACCATCAGCTTCAACTGGTGATGCGGGAAGCCGGGCAGCAGACATTATTGCAATGATCCGTAATCGACAAAAAGCCTAAGGAGATAACAGATGGGAAAAGCATTTGATATTTCTAAGTTTAGAAAGTCGATTACTAAGTCCATTGACGGACTTGGTATTGGATTTAATGACCCAACTGATTGGGTCAGTACAGGTAATTATGCTCTTAACTATCTTATCTCGGGGAACTTCTTTGGAGGAGTTCCTCTTGGTAAAGTTACAGTATTTGCCGGTGAAAGTGGCGCCGGAAAGAGTTATATCTGCTCCGGAAACATTATTCGTCACGCACAAGAACAAGGTATTTTTGTTATCTTAGTTGATAGTGAAAATGCTCTTGACGAAAAATGGTTGTTAGATCTTGGTGTAGATACTAATGAAGGTAAATTGCTAAAACTTAATATGGCAATGATTGATGATGTAGCCAAAACTATTTCAGAATTCATGAAAGAGTATAAAGCAATGCCTTCAGATGAACGTCCAAAGGTGTTGTTTGTAATTGACTCATTGGGTATGTTACTTACACCCACTGATGTGAATCAGTTTGAAGCAGGCGAGATGAAAGGTGATATGGGTCGTAAGCCCAAAGCACTAACTAGTCTAGTTCGTAACTGCGTAAATATGTTTGGTAGCTTCAATGTTGGATTGGTTTGTACTAATCACACCTATGCTAGTCAAGACATGTTTGATCCAGATGATAAAATCAGCGGAGGTCAAGGTTTTGTTTATGCATCTAGTATTGTAGTTGCTATGAAGAAACTTAAACTGAAAACAGACGCAGATGGTAATAAAACCACAACGGTTAATGGTATCCGTGCAGCATGTAAAATTATGAAAACACGGTATGCTAAACCCTTTGAAAGTGTACAGGTAGAAATTCCTTACACAACTGGTATGAGCCCATTCAGTGGATTAGTTGATTTGTTTGAAGCAAAAGGTTCTTTGAAAAAGGAAGGCAATAGTCTTGTTTATACAACCAAAGACGGCGAAATTATTAAACAATTCCGCAAGGCTTGGGAAAAGAACGAGAAAGATGGGCTAACTATTATGATGTCTGAATGGGATAGTACTGAAGCCGTCAATATACCTATAGAAGATACTGAGGAAGTATAATGGAAGAAGATCTAATTATTGAAGTGTGGGACATATTCCGAGAATATGTCTCAGATAAAAACAAAGAAACAGCAGCTAATCATTACATTGATTTTTTGGTTGGTAAAGATGTAGAAACATCGGTGCTTGAAGGACTCATGGGTTATGATTCATATCTTGACGATGCTATTAGTTTAGTATTACGAGATGAGGAAAGTGACGAAGATGATCTAGATGAGGATGATGCCGATTCCTACGAAAACGAGGACTAATAATGTCCTGGTACGCTAAAGTCAGCAAAGACATAGCTCACCTTCCAAGTTGTTTAGATCACTTTTACAACGAAATCGAAAGCGCAAGAAACGAGGTCAAGATCTATGGAAACGTAGAGAAGGCCTCGGCCTCATTGCCAGGCATCGTTGAACAAAGATTTAATCAACTTCAAGAAATTGAAGCTATTTTGGAATACCTGAATATTGAACTCAGACGTATTCGTAGTAAAGCCTTTAAAAAATATTTAGAAAGCTATGCTCGTGCTCTTAGCAGCAGAGATTGTGAAAAATATGTTGAAGGTGAAGCCGATGTTGTTGATATGGAAAAAATTATCAACGAATTTGCCATGTTAAGAAATCAATGGTTGGGCATTATTAAAGGCCTTGACATTAAACAATGGCAATTGAGCAATATTATTAAACTACGCACCGCAGGCCTTGAAGATATCAGCTTATAATTATGATAGATAAGGACTTGCGTTTTTATCTACTCTGTGTTATAATAAATGATGAATATCGAAGACCTAATTGTTACTCTAGGACTAACTTGTCACTCATCCTTAAATGTATGGGATACAAAACTTGTCTACAGTTTTACAGATCAAATTAGTCAAGGATCTGGATTCACAGAAAAACAAGCTAATCTTGCTTTGAAAATAATTAGCAGGCACGAGCAGTCCTTGTCATTGGTCATTAAACAAAATGTTGGGGCAATATTGAAAAATCCCACCTATCGCTATCCCTTTAGAACAATAAACAGTAATAAAAAAATATCAATACAATCACATTCTTTATTAGGTCGTAGTATAAAACTTGAATTTCCATTCAATGAAGAGTATGTTACCTTGATTAGAGCAAATAGAGATAAACTAGAATTTGCACAGTGGGATAAAGATGAAAAAGCATGGTTTTTATCCCTTACAGAAAATAGTATCAAGTTTTTATCAGAGATGCTGACTACAGAAAAATTTGACTTTGACGAAGAATTTCAAAATTTACTCAATCAATTTAATGCGGTAACTGAAAATATAGACCAATATATACCTATGTTGATTCTTGAGGAAGGCCAGCCTAAATTTAAAAATATTCCAGGTCAAATTCCAGAATTATCCACCAATGATATAGTGGAAGCATTGTTCGAAGCTCGACGTAAAGCAATACTCACGTGGGGTGATGAAGTTGACGAGTGGGTTAATAACAGTACATTGAACAAATGTACCAAGGAATTTTTAAAAACTGATCCAGGCGATGCTCTCCACCTTAATTCTGAAAATTCTCCCATAAATGACATCAGTGATATTGTAAAATATATGAGACCTTGTTTGGTTGTTGTACCAGGTGGTTCAGAATTAGAAAAATTAAATTTAATGTATGAATTTTTAAAATCTGAAAATATTGAAAATAAAGACATATCGGTGATGTTTAGATTACCTTCAGAAAATGACAAAAAATTCAATGATTTTGTCAAAGAAAATGAGTTGAATTCTCCTATAGGAGAAAACACCAAAATAGTCTTTATCAGTAGTAAATTACCTAAACCTGTGTTAAAATCAAATATAAGATTTAATAGTGTTATTAATCTAGGTTTCGGCGGGGTGCATTTTTCCATAAAAGAATATGCAGGAAATCACGAAAATCAAATATTTTATACCAAAAAATCCGAAAAGAGGAATTAAACTTTGGCCACCTGTAAAGTCATTATCAAAGATGAAGTGAATGTTAAGATTGAAAATTTAGATCTTGACACTCGTAAGGCTTTGGTTAAGAAATTCAAGTACGAAGACCCTACTGCCCGCTTTAGACCCAGCTATAAATTGGGTCGTTGGGATGGCAGCATTAGTTTTTTTGGACTCGGAGGAACTACCTATCTTAGTATGCTTGGACAGGTGTTAGAGTATCTTGAAAGCAAGAATTATTACATCGAAGTTGAAGATCTTAGGACCAGTGATCCCCTAGAATTTCCTGAAATTTCTGAGGATTTTTGGGGTGATTTATGCTGGCCCCAAGGACACGTTATGGAGGGGAAACCTATCCGTATGCGTGACTATCAATGTGACGTTGTAAATAATTTCTTGAAGAATCCCCAATGTTTACAGGAAGTTGCTACTGGTGCAGGTAAGACAATTATCACCGCAACTTTGAGCAAAATTTGTGAAAAATACGGTCGAACTATTGTCATCGTTCCTAACAAAAGTTTAGTGGAACAAACCGAAGAAGATTTTATTAACTGTAATTTAGACGTTGGTGTTTACTACGGAGATAGAAAAAATCTCAACAAAACACACACTATTTGCACTTGGCAAAGTTTGAATATTTTAGACAAAAAATCACAGGATGACAACGAGTTGTTGTCCTTGGCAGAATTCTTAGATGGTGTGAGTACAGTTATAGTTGACGAGGTACATATGGCCAAAGCCGATGTATTGAAAAAACTATTGACACACAATCTTTCTAAAGCACCTATCCGTTGGGGATTAACTGGAACTATCCCAAAAGCTGAACATGAATACCAAGCATTACGGGCAAGTTTGGGAGATGTGATTAATCATATATCTGCTCATGAATTGCAAGAACGCGGTGTATTGAGTAATTGTCACGTGAATATTTTGCAAACAGCAGAGTGGAAAGAATTTGGAAGCTATGCAGAAGAATTGAAGTATCTTGTTACTGATACAACAAGGATGACCTATATTAGTAATATGATACGTAATATAGCAACATCGGGAAATACCTTGGTCTTGGTGAATAGAATTGACTCAGGTAAATTTATTATTGAACAAATACCAGAGGCGGTGTTTGTTTCAGGTGAAGTCAAAACTACAGCCAGAAAGGCAGAATACGATGAGATTAAAACAGCTGATAACAAGATTATTGTGGCGACTTTTGGTGTGGCCGCTGTGGGTATTAATATCCCTAGGATTTTTAATCTGGTTCTTTTGGAGCCCGGAAAGAGCTTTGTCCGAGTTATACAAAGCATTGGGCGAGGTATTAGAAAAGCTGACGACAAAGACTTCGTCCAGATCTGGGACGTAACAGCAGCATCTAAATATGCTAAACGTCACCTAACAGAAAGAAAAAGGTTTTATAAAGAAGCCAAATACCCATTTAACATTGAGAAAGTAAAATACCTATAATGCAAATTTTGACCTTAGAAGATAAAGTCTTTTATCTTAACGAACTACCCGAAGAAATTGACGATGATCTAAGATTTGCTGTCCTTGATAATTCCAATAATTCAGAACCCGATTACTTCTTTGTACCTTTGATCTTTTTAGAAAGTTTTACAGGACCTGCTGTGGTATTGAAAATAGGCCCACACGAACTTACTATGCCTTTAGATTGGTGTACTATTGTAGGTGACCCCGAAGGCCCAGATATGGAAGTGCTTCCATTGACTAGTTTGAATGATAGAGGATTTAGAACATTTTGCTTTAATCCATTGAGCAGTTTCCGTCCCGAATTCCACGAAATTGATATCATAGATGTTTACCAAGATGTTAAATGGTACTTCCCAAAGATGCGCCCAGGCCAACTATTGTGTACACCATTACATACTGGACCTAAACCACTCTGTGCTTATTTTGTTAAAGAAGTTAGTCGTCAAAGTGAATTGGTGGATTATACAAGGTGCTGGTAAATGACCACAATATTTGAAAGTCCGGATAGGGGCGAAACAGTTTATGCTAGAGAACAAGGCTCCATTGACCGCTATTTGGTTAAAGAGAATATCTCAATGAGAGACCAAATAAGAGAAAGTCAGCTCTGGGGTAATATTCATCAGGCGGCAAAGACTAATCCTGCTTTACAAGAAGCATTAGATCGTGTTAAAGTAACATACTACTTAACAGCAGATTACGAGAAAAGATATGGCCGCCGCAAAACTTGATATCAAACGAGAACTTAATGCTGTAGATCAAAAGAACTACAACTTCTACGATAATCTTACCGACGACGAAAAGAAAGCATTTAGTCCGTATATCTTAATGCGATATACAGCCAGCGTTCAAGGTGATAGAGATACGCAAGAATGGTTCCTTGAAATGACCAATGAAATGGTTAATAAGTATCACTGGAATCTCAGCAAGAATCATAAGGCTCTATTGTGGAAACTGTTTGCAGGAGTAGGTACAGGCGCTAATGCTTATCACCCATATCTTGCAGCAGGTAAGAAAGAAAAAGCCAACAAGATTGAAAAACTATTGTGTGAAATATATCCAGCAATGAAAATGGCAGATATTAAATTAATGGCATCAATGATGGATAAAAAAGATCGAGATGAATTGTTTGATAAAATGGGATTTGATAAGAAACAAAGAAAGGAATATGAATGAGTAGCTTTTGGACTGTGCGAGTTAACAAAGATGATAAGGTGTTTTTAGAAAACGAATCTTATCCAACTATTAAATTATGTCTTGAAGGATCTTTTCAAAATCAAAATGAACAAATACTGTTTGCTAGTAACTTATCAAGAAAATTAAACGGTACATTAAATGATAGCATTGGTGGAACAACCTTATAATTGTGTACATTGCGGTAAGAGTTTTATGAAAGATAAAACTCTGGTTGCTCATATGTGCGAGCGTAAACGTCGTGCTCTACAGAAAGATGAGAAACGTGTCCAGGCCGGCTATATGGCCTTTAATCGCTTTTGGCAACTAACTCAAAATGCTAAGAAATCTAAATCATATGATGAGTTTGCTGATAGTAGTTACTATAACGCTTTTGTAAAATTTGGTGGGTTTGTTAATAATGTTAATCCACTCTATCCAACTAAATTTGTTGACTTTGTAATTAAAAGTGGTGTCAAATTAGATCACTGGTGTAGAGACGAACTCTATGAAAAATATCTATATGATATGATTAAAACCGAACCAGTAGAAAGTGCAGTACAGAGAAGTTTGCAAACTATGATGGAATGGGCAGATGAACATACTGCTGAATTTACACATTACTTTAATTATGTTAGTCTTAATAAAGCAGTACACGATATATCAAATGGTAAAGTATCACCTTGGATAATATTGAATAGTGGCAGTGGTAAAAAAATGTTATCAAATATGAGTGACGAACAATTGACATTGATCGGCCCTGCGTTAGATATACCATATTGGTTGAGAAAATTTAAAGAAATACCAGCAGATGTGGCTTTGGTAAAAGAAATATGTGCGGAGGCAGGAATAAAATGAGTGACAACAATATCAAAAAATTTCTACAGTATCATCATATGCAGGTCATTGATGATAACAAACGTGCCCATAAAATGACACGTATGCATGTGAAATATTTTAACAACCCTGCTGACTATAACGAATTAACAGCAATGAATGCTATGAATTTTGAAACTGAAAGATTACTAACAGTGGAAATTGCAGAGAGTGAGTTAGAACGTATTGCAGATCTCGAAGCAGAAGTTTTTAATAACTTGCACAACCGAGGTCATTATAGAATGTTTGAGCATATGACTGAATTAAAAGAAAAAGAAAAGTATATGAAGAACAAATATCCAGCAGTGAAGAAGGCTTACGAACATTATAGTCTAATGTTAAAATTAGCAGAGAGCGGCGAACTATGAATGTAATGAAGGGTCAAACAAGTTATGACTCTACATCTACAGGCGCGGTGATTCCTTTTCTTAATAGAAACATTACACCTTATCCCACAGAGGCAGGCGGATTTAAATTTGATCTTGTACCTGTTGAGAAACAAAAAGATATAATGGTCAATGTTGCTAGGATGCATGCCGAACAAGAATATAATCGCATTATGGATTTGGTTCGAGTATTAGAAGGGCAAGCTAATCAAATTAAACGTAGATTAGAAATAACCGATGCTGTTCATGCTGCTGAATATCAATTTCAAACTTATCACGGACAGGTGTATTGGCTTGTATTTGAACGAGAGAAAAAGAAAACTATACTGGCAAAAAAAGGACCCAACGATTGGTCCAGCTCTCCACCAGAAGACTATGAATATATTGCCGCAGTAAAATGGTTAGGCGATCATACTTGGATAGAAGTTACAGAAGGAATATAATGGACATAGATATTGACTTTTTAGATAGACAACAAATTCTTGATCTAATCAAACATATACCTGCGGCTATTAAAGATGGTAATGATAATTTTAAGAAACACAATACAGGTGTGTATTGCCAATCTATTCCATATAATCCATTGACTAATACTGCTAGTATTGATTATAAACTTGCAGAAGAACGCGGATATTTTAAAATTGATTTCTTGAACGTGTCAGCTTATCAAGGAGTTAGAGATGAAGAACATCTAATCAAATTGTTGAACACAGAACCACTGTGGGAACTTTTAGAGCAAGACGAATTTACTTCAATGCTGTTTCACGTTAATGGACACGGAAATATTCTGCGTCAAATGAAACCTAAAAGTATTGCAGAATTGGCTGCGGTACTAGCAATGATACGTCCAGCAAAACGATATTTGATTGGACAAGATTGGAATGTTGTGAACAAAGAAGTTTGGACAAAACCTGACGGGGATGAATACTTCTTTAAGAAAAGCCATGCACATAGTTATGCTATGGTTATTGTGGTACAGATGAATCTTATCTGCGAAGGTGTTAGTTATGGATACTCCTAGGAGTTCTGACTAATTGAATTGATTTACGTTTGATTCTTTTTTCTGCAATTTCACTGAGATTGACTGTGGGTCCAAATAATATTTCAGCATCTTTACTATTGAACGTTTTAATAGAATACCTAAATACCTGCATTTCTTTTTTTAGGAAAATGTTTATGGGCATTTTTCTATTGCTTTCCCACCACCATACTTCTCCCATTTCTAGAAAAATACGCTTCTCGTCATCGGATCTGATTACAGATATATCATATATGCTGGCCACATAATCATCAAAATTGATCACAATTCCGACATATTCTTTATCGTTAGATTTTACGCAGGATATGAAAGGATAGTTTTCTTGAAAGGTACTGTGATCGGACATCTTAATGAATAAATACTTATATGCAAAATTTACCAATCTATTTATACTCTAATACACTCGATGTAATACTAGATTTGGATGCCACTGTCAAGGAAAGTAATCAAGTTATGTATCAACGCGATCTAAAAATTCAAAAAGGTATCAAGAACCAAGTTCGCGTTCAATTTAAGAACAGCGATCAAAAAAGAGTTAGTATTTCAGATAGTCAAACTTTTGTATTCTCTATGTTTGATACCACTAATCAAAGATTGGTATTAGAAAAACAATTGCAAGTATTGGAAACTAACACCTCTACTAGGGGACTTGCATTACTAACCCTCAACGAAAGTGATACAGTTGATTTGACTAGAACTAGCTATCAATACAGCGTTAAACTAAGAGATACAAACGGAACATTCACTCCAACTTATGTTAATACCTATTACGGTATGGCTGGTACACTTTTTGTTAGCAACGATGTTAATCCAGTCCTACAACCTAGCCAAGAGGTTGTTTCATTCCTGAAAAACTATAATGCTGCTACTTACAAATATGAACATAAGAGCGGCAACATCTATGCTTACCCAGAATATAATAGCAATAATGCTTTGCATACCATGGCTATGTATATGACCAACTTCAAAGGCACAGTGTACATACAGGCCACGTTGGACAACACTCCGGCTAGCTTTGGAAATTATGTGACCATCTCTACAAAAACTTATAATGGTTTTACCGGAATTGATTATCTAAACTTTAATGGAATCTTTTCCTATGTTAGAATAATGTATGTGC
>Ga0214919_10009395_pt1 | contig 12613 bp, 12 predicted proteins | sample LL1503_MetaG_FD_177994 | JGI IMG/M metagenome (GOLD analysis project Ga0214919, IMG submission 177994) | Freshwater microbial communities from Lake Lanier, Atlanta, Georgia, United States - LL-1503 | ecosystem: Environmental > Aquatic > Freshwater > Lake | place: USA: Georgia | collected...
GTAGCCCATCAGCACGAACAAGGGAATCGATATCAACACATCGTTGTTCATCGCGCCAAAGGTGCGCTGTACGATCAAATTGAAAACGCGGTTATCCAACCATGGGGTTGCGGGGTCGTAAAAGGCAGCGAAACCAAAAACCATGCCCAAGCCCATCAGGGTAAAGGCGGTCGGAAAGCCCAGCATGATCACCACAATGATCAGGCTGAGCATCATCAAGCCAAGTGCCGGATCGCTCATGCTTGGCCTCCCGTTGCACGGTGGTGCGCCGCATCTTCAATATTCTTGACGTTGGCAATGGCATCCAGAGCCGCCTGTCTATCCACCAGTGTGCTGGCACCCAACTGTTGTTCCACCACGTCAATTTCTTCGGCGTCTTTAAGGCGGGGCGTCCACTCGCCGGTACGGATACACACTACACAACGAAATATCTCGGCCACACCTTGCAATAACACGGTGAAACCTGCCAACGGGATGATGGACTTGAAGGGATATAAAGGCAACGGATCGGCGTTAAAGGTTTGCTCTTTAATCGCCCAAGCATCCGAGGCATAACCCCAGCCGGCCCAGGTCAGTGCCGCAACCCCTGGGATAAAGAAAACGATGAATAAAACCAGATCTAGCCAGGCTTGGGTACGGGGCTTGGCGCTGCCGTAAAAAAAATCGCCTCGCACATGGCCGTCTTGGCACAAGGTGTAGGCGCCACCCATCATGAACAAGGTGCCGTACATCATGTTGCACACGTCGAACACCCATGCAGTGGGATGATTCAAAACGTAGCGCTTAAAAACTTCAATCACCACCACCGACATCAGGGCAACGATCAACCATGCAAATGCTTTTCCAACCCACGTGCTTATAGAGTCTGCTGTATGCAGTAATTCTTGTGAATTCATCAGGTACCCTCAAAACGACAAACCGCCCTCTCTCGCTTACGCAAGAGAGGGCACTGAAACCAACTGGTGGCTGGATTAGGTCTTGTTGAAGTAGAAGTCGTAAGCCAGGTCGTAGTCGACCAGGTAATCGCGCTGCCATGGGAAGGCACGCTGGGCAAACGCACGTTGCGAATCCATGATGCGCTTGAAGATTGGGCTCTCGCCGGCCTTCTTGGTGGACACTTTGTCCCAGGCTTCCAATTGCGCCTTGAGCACCGAAGCAGGCGTGCGATAGAACTTTATGCCCTGTTTCTTCATGTCAACATAGTCTTTGGAGTTGCGGTCCACCATCTTCCAGCTCATCTCTGCAGAGCAGGCCTGGACTGCGGTTTCGACGATGTTCTTGAGCTCCTGAGGTAGCGCATCGAGCTTGCCTTTGTTGAACAAAATTTCGAACTGCTCGGTGCTTTGGTGGAAGCTTTGCAACATGCAAATCTTGGCCACGTCGGGGAAGCCCAAAATACGGTCAGAGGTTGCGTTGTTGAACTCAGCGGCGTCGATCAGGCCACGATCCATCGCAGCGACAATTTCGCCACCTGGCAATGGGTTCACGGAGGCACCCATTTCGGTAAAGATGTCCACAGCCAAACCGACGGTGCGGTACTTCAGGCCCTTCAAGTCCTCGGGCTTCGCAATTGGCTTCTTGAACCATCCCAGGGGTTGCGAGGGCATCGGGCCATAGATATAGGAGTGAACATCGATATTCAGGGTTTTGTAAATTTCTTCCAGTAATTGCTTTCCGCCGCCGTAGGCATGCCAAGCCAAAGTCATGTTGGAGTCCATGCCAAATGCAGGGCCGGAGCCCCAAAGCGCCAGCGCGGGGCTCTTGCCGTAGTGGTAGGCCAAAACGCCATGGCCACCGTCCAAAGTGCCTTTATTTACGGCGTCCAGCAATTGGAAAGCCGGAACGACCGCGCCCGATGGCAGTACGTCGATCTTCAAGCGGCCACTGGCCATATTGTTGACTTTGGCGGCGAAATCCTGAGCGAACTCGTGGAAGATGTCTTTCGCAGGCCAAGTGCTTTGAAAACGCAGGGAAATGGTTTCAGCACGCGAAATCATCGGGGCAGCCAAGGCGCTGGCAGCCAGCGCTCCCTTTAAAAGCCCGCGACGGGACGACGAGTTTTTCGATTTCTCCATAATGTAGCTCCGATGTAAAGGTAAACGAACGCCGAATAATGACGCAATTTCCCTTCAGAAAGCTACAGGGTTTTTACTAGGTCTGACACAAAATCGTTGAAATTTTTTCAGTTCCGCACCAGTATAAATAACAAGTTTTAGCCGTTCTGCTGGTCCCCAAGCCGTCCAAAGGCGTAAGAACTCTGACTTTGTACGCCAGACGACCCGCAGGCCTTCCCTAGCAGGTGCCGAAACGGATGCCCGCCTGGCGCAAAAACCGCCGGTAAGCCGCCGAAGCCTTGTCCGCTGCCGTGTGTGCTTCAGCCCGCACATCCAGCGGCAAGCAGGCAGGGCGCTGCGACTCCAGCACCGGCTGGTCCTGGGTAAAGATGGTGTGCTGAAAGGCCTGTAGCTGGGCCGCATCGGTCGCAAAGTCGGCCACGGCCAGGCGGAACCAGACCCGGCTGCGCTCCGGGCCCATGGGGCAAATAAATAGGGCTATCGACTCGCGCCAGCCCTGCACCGCCGTGCTGTCGGCCTCGGGCACTTTGGTCAGCACCGCCGTATAAGGCCCCGTCACCTCGTAACGGTATTCCACCAGCGCGCCCCGGGTGCTGTGCAGATTGGACTGGGGCTGCCAGGCCTTGCAGCCGCTGGCGACCAGGCCGGTGGCGGTGGACTCCACTTGGTAATCCGGAATCTCGGGCGTATCGCGCGCGCCCAGCCAGCCTGCGTGCACAAAGCCAAAGTGCGCCATATCCAGGAAGTTTTCCACAATGCGCGGCGCGCTGGTGGCCACGTCGTAGGGGCCGCAATTGAGCTTGCGCAGCCGGTCATCGGCCTCGGCCTCGAACTGCGGCAAAGGCCGCGCTGACGAATGGGCTGTGGCGTCAGCGGCACCTTGGGTGCCTTGTCTGCCCTGCACTTCTTGTGTGGCTTGGGTGTGGCCGGAGCCTTGGACACTTTGCGCGCCTTGTGTAGCGGAATCAGCGGCCACGCCAGGCTGCAAGCAGACCCAGACCAATTCACACCACACCTGGACCGCAAACACCCGCGCCGCATGGCCGGCAGGCGGCACAAAGTCCGGCAGCGCCGGTACGCGCACACACTGCCCTGAGGGCGCAAACTGCCAGCCGTGGTAAGGACACTCCAGCCGCCCGGCGCACACCCGCCCCAGCGATAAACGCGCGCCCCGGTGGGGGCACTGGTCGGCCCAGGCATGCACCGCCCTGGCCTCGTCGCGCCACAAAACCAGGTTCTGGTCCAACAACTGCACAGCCACCGGCTGCGCCTGCACATCGGCCAGCGCCGCGACCGGGTGCCAGTGGGCGGATTCGGCGGGGTGCGGCAAGGGGGCGTCAAGCATGGGGTGATTTTGCTTGATGCCCTGCGCTTGGCTTAGATGGGCAGCACGAGGAACACTTGCTAGACTTCCCCCGATGCGCGAACCCGACACCCAGCACACTCCGATGATGACCCAGTACCTGGGCCTCAAGGCGGACTACCCGGACACGCTGCTGTTCTACCGCATGGGTGATTTTTACGAGATGTTTTTTGCCGATGCTGAAAAAGCGGCGCGGCTGCTGGACATTACGCTCACGCACCGGGGCCAAAGCGGCGGGCAACCGATTCCTATGGCCGGCGTGCCTTTTCATGCGGTCGAGGGCTATTTGGCCAAGCTGATACGCCAGGGCGAATCGGTGGCGATTTGCGAGCAGGTGGGCGAAGTCAGCGGCAAAGGGCCAGTGGACCGCAAGGTGGTGCGCGTGGTGACGCCCGGCACGCTGACCGATGCCGAACTGCTCAGCGACAAATCCGAGTCCATGCTGATGGCACTGCACCAGGGCCCGCGCAACCGCTGCGGCCTGGCCTGGCTGAGCGTGACGCAAGGCTTGGTGCACCTGGCCGAATGCTCCACCGATGCGGTGGCCGACTGGGTGCAGCGCATTGGCCCGAGCGAACTGGCCTACAGCAGCGGGCTGACGCGCAGCTTGGAAGACCGGCTCAAGCAACTGCGCTTTCACAGCACTTTGTCGCTGACAGCCCGGCCCGAGTGGCAATTTGATAGCGCATTGGGCCAACGCAAATTATTGGAAGTGCTGCAAGCGGCCAGCCTGGCCAGTTGGAACGCGCAAGAGCTACCCTTGGCCCATGCTGCAGCCGGTGCGCTGCTGGCCTATGCCGAACACACCCAAGGCCGGGCGCTCGCACACATCAGTGGCTTGGAAGTACAGCGCGATGGCGAGCGCATCGACCTGCCTGCCAGCACACGGCGCAATCTGGAACTTACCCAAACCCTGCGCGGCGAGGACGCGCCCACGCTTTTTTCTTTGCTCGATAGCTGCATGACCGGCATGGGCAGCCGCATGCTGAAGTCTTGGTTGCTAGGCCCCTTGCGCGATCGCAGCCAGGCGCGTGCGCGCTTAGCTGCCATCAACGCGCTGCAGCAGATACAGGGCCAGGCGCAAGCGCTGGGGCCGGTACTGCGCAGCCACATCAAAGGCAGCGCGGATGTGGAACGCATAGCCGCCCGCCTGAGCCTGCGCCAGGTGCGCCCGCGTGAACTGCTCGGCCTGGTCAACACCTTGCATAAAAGCGGCTTGCTGGCCGATCAGTTGCAAGGGCAGCAAGGTTTGCTGGGCCGTATTGCGCACGACATGCTGGCGCCGCCAGACTGCGCCAACTTGTTGCAAGCGGCCATAGCGCCCGAGCCTGCCGCCATGGTGCGCGACGGCGGCGTGATCGCCAGCGGCTATGACGCAGACCTGGACGAACTACGCGCGATCCAAACCAATTGCGATGCGTTTTTGCTAGACCTGGAAGTGCGCGAACGCGCGCGCACCGGCATCGCCAATTTGCGTGTGCAGTTCAACAAAGTGCATGGTTTTTATATCGAGGTCAGCCAAGGCCAAAGCAGCAAAGTGCCAGACGACTACCGGCGCCGCCAGACCCTAAAAAATGCTGAACGCTTCATCACACCCGAGCTCAAAGCCTTTGAAGACAAAGCCCTGAGCGCACAGGAGCGCGCGCTGGCGCGTGAGAAATTTTTGTTTGAACAATTGCTCGATCAGTTGCAAGCCTTTGTGCCCACGCTGACCCGCCTGGCGCGGGCGCTGTCGGCACTGGACGCGCTGTGCGCCCTGGCCGAGCGGGCCCAGACGCTGGGCTGGTGCGCGCCCGAGTTGGTGGAACACCCTTGCATCGAAATTCTGCAAGGCCGCCATCCGGTGGTGCAAGCACGCTTAGCGGAGTTGAGTAGCGGCAACTTCATCGCCAATGACACGCTGCTGGGGCCACGCCAGCGCATGCAGATTATCACCGGGCCAAACATGGGCGGTAAATCGACGTACATGCGCCAAGTGGCGCTCATCGTGCTGCTGGCGTCCATGGGTTCGTACGTACCCGCTAAGGCCTGCCGCCTGGGGCCCATCGATGCCATCCACACCCGCATAGGCGCAGCCGACGACCTGGCCAATGCGCAATCAACCTTCATGCTGGAGATGGTCGAGGCCGCGCAAATTTTGCACAGCGCCACGGCGCAGTCCTTGGTGCTGATGGACGAGATCGGGCGCGGCACCTCGACGTTTGACGGTCTGGCGCTGGCCGGCGCGATTGCCAGGCAGTTGCACGACAAAACCCAGTCCTTCACGCTATTTGCCACGCATTATTTCGAGCTGACCGAGTTCCCGGCTGCGCACCATGGCGCAGTCAATGTACACGTCAGCGCTGCCGAATCAGGCCGCGACATCGTGTTCCTGCACGCCATCGAAGCTGGCCCTGCCAGCCGCAGCTATGGCATCCAAGTCGCCCGCCTGGCCGGCATCCCGGCGGCGGTACTGAACCAAGCCCGCCACACCCTTGAGGCCTTGGAACAGCAAGCCAGCACCGCCCAAGCCCAAGTCGATTTATTCGCACCCGCTCCCACGCCAGCGCCCACTGCCCCCGGCGTCCTGGAAGCCTACGTCGCCTCCCTCAATCCCGACACCATGAGCCCCCGCGAAGCCATGGACGCCATCTACCAACTCACCAGCTTAATGGGGGTCAGAACCTAATTCAATGCACGATTAATTGGGGTCAGACTCCAATTTAAATCACACCCCGGGCTAGCAGTAGCTAAGCCCGATAAATGCAAAATTAATTGGGGTTTGACCCCGATTAGAGGGATCGGGGAGATTCGAGTTCGCGCAGCAGGGCGTCGTAGCTGGCGCTTAGCTGGGGGTCGATTTGCTGCAGTGAGGCGGCGATGTCTTGGGCTTTGTCGGATTGAGATGCGGTGGGTGCCATGGGGGCATCTGAAGCGGCATCGGCTAGGTGGATTTCATGGGCCGGGTGTTGGTGCCTTGGCAGCTCGGCCGCAGGTGCGAGGGCGGGAATCTCAGCCGTGCCAAATCCGCCCAAGCCTTCCATGCCGTTGCGAAGGTCGCTGAACATGGCCGCAGCCTGCGGCTGCGCCACAGGTGTGGCAGGCGCGGGCTTGCTGCCGGTTTCCAAAACCGCATAGGCCAATGCTGAGCCCGCCAACAAAGCGCCACTGACACACATCCACAAAGCCCACAGCGCGCCGGCGTCCACCGCTTGCATGTCGAGCACGCCCAGTACTTCCGTGCCGAACCAGCCCCAAGGCAAATCGCGCAGCCAATGAAAACCTTCGAGCGATGCCGGATGCAGCGCCAGCGCGACGACCAGTAACACCAGGTTGGCCACGGCAACCCAAAACGTAGCAAAAAAAACCATGTGCCCTGCTCTCATTCAAAGGTTTGCACAATCTTGTCGCGCAACAAGCCGGCTAGATGGGCACGCGCTTGGGCAATCGCCAGGGCTTCGTTTTCGGCTTCGACCGAATCACCGGCAATCTCTACCAAACTGTGGCGGATGCGCTGAATGTGCGCTTCGGTTTCCTGCAAAGAATTTTGCAATTGACCCCTGCGCTCGGTGTGTTGGTCCAGCTCACTGAGTAGTTCAAACACCTGCTGCAGGTAAAAACGGTTTTTGCGGCTCTGCGCAATATCCGTGCGCGTCAAAAAAACTTGCATTTGCTGGGCCAGATTTTGGTGGCTGGCGGGCTTGGAAAGGATGTTCGCAGGGCTAGCAGCCATCAAAGGCTGGGGCGCGTCTGGCGACTCTTCTAGAGGCAGGCCTGCGTCTACAGAATCGCCTAGTGCATGGGCAGGCGCTGCACTATGCAAAGCGGGGCTGGCGGCTGGGCCATCAGGCATGGTGTGAACTCCGAGGGCTAAGGGCTATTCGCGGGGGCGACGGGTCGCTGCGAATCAGAAAAGTGGCAACACTCAATTGCAAATCAAATGGTATTTATAAGGACCAATTCTAGAGGCCACGGGCACTCGCGTCGCAAGACACCATTGCCGCATAAGCCCTGTAGCGCATTGCCACACCCCGCGCTAGCGTTGGCAACTCACCATTCCTAATCGCCTACTGCACCCTCCACCACCGTCCCCCTTCGTACCTTCACCACTCTTTGGGCATGGGCAATCGTCTCAGGCCGGTGGGCGATCAGGATGCGGGTTAGTTGCATTTGCGCCAAGGCGTAGGCGACGCGCTGCTCATTGGCCAGGTCGAGGTGGCTGGTCGCTTCGTCCAGGGCTAGCACGCGGGGTTGCCAAAAATGCAGGCCCAGGAACGCCAACCCCCTCTAGCTGCTGTGGCCCCTAAAATCGGAGCCGGAGCTAAAGTCTGGTAAACGCCACAAAAATCATGGATACGCAAACCAAAACTGCCACTGCTGCTTTTTGCGCCAAGCTGCTGCCCTTGTTTGACGTACAGCAGGCTATACTTTTTGGCAGCCGCGCGCGCAATGCACACCATTCAGAAAGTGATGCAGACGTGGCGGTCATACTGCGCGGCGCTAAAGGCCATTTCATGAACACTAAGTTCGCGATGGCGGATCTGGCGTACGAAGTGATGCTCGATACAGGTATCCGTATTCAGCCCCTGCCTATTTGGGCCTACGAATGGGAACACCCGGAGCAGTACCCGAACCCGAACTTATTGTTCAACATCCGAGCCGAGGGATTGGTTCTTTGACTGCCGCTGAGCTTTTTGACAAAGCGCAAGCACTTTGGGCGCTCGAGCAAGCGCGCATTTTTGTCGCGGCGCTTCTTGCAATGCAAGGTACTAAACCCTGACTATGCTGCGCGGCCTTGCGCACGCATAGACCACTGAGGCTCCGCACATGCCCCAACCCACCAACGGCAACATCTCTTTCTGGTACGCCGATATCGGCGGCCTGCCGGCTTATCGCGCACGCCTGCCCGGCGACCGGGATGCGGATGTGTGCATCGTGGGGGGCGGCTATACCGGTTTGTGGACGGCGTACTACCTTAAGCGCGCGCAGCCGGATTTGCGCGTCACCATTTTGGAAAAAGAGTTTTGCGGCTTTGGCGCTTCTGGGCGTAATGGCGGCTGGCTGTCCGGGGGCTTTGGCTGGTCGCGGGAAAAGTATCTTGCCAATTCCAGCCGCGCTGCCGTCATCGCCATGGAGACCGCTATGCACCGCACGGTGGACGAAGTCCTGGCCGTGGCAGAGCGCGAAAGCATAGCTGCCGACATCGTGCGCGCCGACACACTGCGGGTGGCCACCAACGCGGCGCAATGGGAGCGTGTGCAGGCCAGCTACCGCGAAGCCCGCGCCTGGGACGTACCCGAAGACCGCATGAGCCTTATTGACGGGACCGAAGCTAGTGCGCGCATGCGCGTGCACCAGGTTATGGGCGGCTTGGTGCACCACGGCACAGCGCGGGTGCAACCAGCCAAACTGGTACGCGGGCTGGCCGGCGTAGTGGAGCGCATGGGCGTGTCGATTTACGAGCAAAGCGCGGTAATCGGTTTAGAAAAAGGCCGGGTGCAAACTGCGCTAGGCGTGGTGCGTGCGCCTTTGATCGTGCGCGCCACCGAGGGTTTTACCGCCGGGCTGCCGGGCCTCAAACGCCAATGGATGCCAATGAACAGCGCCCTGGTCATCACCGAGCCGCTGCCCGCTGCGCTATGGGACGAGATAGGCTGGAGCGGGCACGAGCTTTTGGGCGATGCGGCGCACACCTATGGCTATGCGCAGCGTACGCGCGAGGGGCGCATCGCCATGGGCGGGCGCGGCGTGCCTTACCGCTTTGGATCGGCCACGGATGTCAACGGCGTCACGCAACAAGCCAGCATCGAAGGCCTGCAAGCCATGTTGCTGCGCTGGTTTCCGCAAACGCGCGGCGTCAGGCTCGAGCATGCCTGGTGCGGTGTGCTTGGCGTGCCGCGTGACTGGTGCACCACCGTGGGTCTAGACCGCGCCAGCGGCATGGCCTGGGCTGGCGGTTATGTGGGCTTGGGCGTTTCAAGCTCCAATCTGGCCGGTCGCACACTGGCCGATTTACTCTTGGGCCAAGACACGGATTTAACCCGCCTGCCCTGGGTCAACCGCAGCGTGCGGCCCTGGGAGCCCGAGCCTTTTCGTTGGCTGGGCATTCACGGTATGTACCAGCTTTACCATTGGGCCGACAAACGCGAATTCGCCGGCCTGGCCCGCACTTCGCGCATAGCGACAATGGCCAACAAAATAACAGGCCGCTAGCCTCGGCTTGGCGGCGCACATTCCCTCAGAGACATCGCATGACGCACTTCCAAACATTCGCACACCTGACCACTATCGACCTGGGCACACCAAGGCCCAAGCCCACCACGCTCACGGGCAATCAGTTTGAGGCTTCGGTGGCACTTTTCAAATCGAATGACGGCCTAATGGAGATCGGCGTGTGGGAATGCACGCCCGGGCGCTTTACCGCCGTGCGCGACACTATGTCCGAGACCTGCCATTTCGTGTCCGGACATGTGACGCTGCATGGCCCCGAAGGCCGCGCGCAAGAGGTGCACGCCGGTGAAGTGCTGGTGCTGCCTAAAGGCTGGCGTGGCGAGTGGGAATTGCACACCACTACGCGCAAGCTCTATGTGATGCACCACGATGCCGCTTGAGCCAAGCGCCAGCGTGCCGCTGCCGCACGAACCAAGCGCCAGCGTGCCGCTGCCGCACGAACCAAGCGCCAGCGTGCCGCTGCAGAATGAACCAAGCGCCAGCGTGCCGCTGCAGAATGAACAAAGCGCCAGCGCGCCGCTGCCGCGTGTCTTGTGGTCGCTGTTGTTTGGCAATTTTGTGATCGGCACCGGCGTCATGGTGGTGCCGGGCACGCTCAATGACATCAGCAGCAATTTGCAAGTGTCGGTGCCGGTGGCCGGGCAGCTCATTACCGCTGCAGCGGTGGTGATGTGCGTAGGCGCGCCGCTGTGCGCCACGCTGGTGGCCGGTTGGGATAGGCGCCGCCTCCTGGCACTGGCTTTGCTGTGGTACGGCGTGTTTTTATTGGCCAGCGCGTGCATGCCGGACTTTGGCTCGCTGCTGGCCGTGCGTGTGCTAGCGGCGATTGCACCGGCCATCTTCACGCCGCAAGCAGCCTCGTGCATCAACCTGCTAGTTGCCCCCGAGCAGCGGGGTCGCGCGATTACTTTTGTGTTCATGGGCTGGTCGGTGGCCTCGGTGGTGGGTATGCCTTTGGGGGCTTGGATAGGCGGCACTTTGGGATGGCGCGTGGCCTTTGGGGCTGTAGCGCTCCTCAGCCTGGTCAGCGCCGCCTGGGTCTGGCGCAGCATGCCCGATGGGGTGCGCCCGCCCGCACTATCACGCGCTGCCTGGGGCCAAACCCTGCGCTCGCCGGCGCTGATGCTCTGCGTGGCCGTCACCGTATTGTTTGCGGCGGGGCAGTTTGTGTTGTTTTCGTATTTCGCACCCTATTTCAAGCAGCAATTGCAGTTCAGCGCTGTAGACCTCAGCCTTTTGTTTGCCTGGTTTGGCGCATTTGGCTTCATCGGCAATATGCTGATGTCGCGCAATATCGACCGCAGCGGCGCGCCGCGCGCGGTCATGTGGAGCGTGGGCGCCATGGCGCTTAGCCTGCTGCTCTGGCCGCTGGCCACCAATGTGCTGCTGGCCGCCATCATTATCCTGCCTTGGGGTCTGGGCTGCTTTGCGTCCAACTCAGCGCAGCAGGCACGCTTGGCAGGCATTGCGCCCGCACTCGCCTCCGCATCCATAGCGCTCAACAGCTCGGCCATGTACGCCGGGCAGGCGATGGGCGCGGCCAGCGGCGGCTGGCTGATTGCCCAGGGCCGCATGCTAGACCTGCACTGGTTTGGCCTGGCAGCCCTCTTGGCCGCCATGCTGGTGAGCTGGTGGGCCAGCCGCCAAACCGTGGATTTGGCGCTGGCGCGGGGCTAAAAATCTGGCTGTTCCGCCTGGGAAGCATTGGCACTTCGCCGCGCCCGCCAGCCACCCACCAGCACCAACAAGCCGGGCACGAAAATCATGGCCCAGATGATTTTGTCCAGGTGTTGCTTGACCCAGGGAATGTTGCCAAAGAAATAGCCCACGGTCACGATGCCGACCACCCACAGCACGCCGCCCAGCACGTCATAGAAAGTGAACTTGGCGCGGGTCATGTGCGCCACGCCACCCACAAAAGGCGCAAAGGTACGCACAAAAGGCATGAAGCGCGCGGCCACCAAGGTGATGCCGCCGTAACGCTCGTAAAACGCATGCGCTTGGTCGAAAGCGGCTTTGTTAAAGAAGCGCGAGTCTGGCCACTGAAACACGCGTGCACCGAAATAGCGACCTATGGTGTAGTTGGTCTGGTTGCCCAACACCGCCGCCGCTAGCAGCAAGGGCACCACGAGCTGGTACTCCATCAAACCTACGCCACACATCGCACCCACTACAAACAGCAGCGAGTCACCGGGCAAAAAAGGCATGATGACCAGGCCGGTTTCGACAAAGATGATCATAAACAGCAGTGCATACACCCACATGCCGTAGTTGCTGACAAATAGCTCCAGATAGCGGTCAACGTGTAATACAAAGTCGAGCAAGGTGGTAACGAGTTCCATGCAGGCATTATCGCCGCCACCCCCCACCTACAATCCCCGCGTGCACGCCCCCACCCCCAGCCCCCGCAAGCCCATACGGCCCCTGCCCGATACCTTGATCAGCCAGATTGCGGCTGGCGAGGTGGTGGAACGCCCGGCCTCGGTGGTGCGCGAATTGGTGGACAACGCGCTGGACGCCGGCGCGCGGCAAGTGACCGTGCGCTTGCTGGCCGGTGGGGTGCGACTGATTGCGGTGGAAGACGACGGCATGGGCATCGTGCGCGCTGAACTACCGCTGGCCTTTGAGCGCCATGCCACCAGCAAGATCGGCAATTTGCAAGACCTGGAATCCGTAGCCACCATGGGCTTTCGGGGCGAGGCGCTGGCCGCTATCAACGCGATTGCCGACTGTGCCATCTTGTCGCGCGCGTCGGGCCAATCCGACGCCTTTTTGCTGGACGGGCGCAGTGGCGAGTTGCGCCCGGTGGCCCGCGAAACCGGTACCACGGTGGAAGTAAAAGAGTTGTTTTACAGCACTCCGGCGCGGCGCAAGTTTCTCAAAACTGATGCTACCGAATTAGCCCATTGCATTGAAGCCGTACGCCGCCACGCCCTGGCGCGGCCCGACGTCGGATTTGCGATTT
>Ga0214919_10009396_pt1 | contig 12613 bp, 13 predicted proteins | sample LL1503_MetaG_FD_177994 | JGI IMG/M metagenome (GOLD analysis project Ga0214919, IMG submission 177994) | Freshwater microbial communities from Lake Lanier, Atlanta, Georgia, United States - LL-1503 | ecosystem: Environmental > Aquatic > Freshwater > Lake | place: USA: Georgia | collected...
CGATCGAGCGGACCAAACGCTGCGTCCTCCACACGCTCCATGCTCAGGCGCTCTGGTGCATACGTGAGGTGAGGGCCAGACGTATTGAGAATGGAATAGTCGTCACCGCGACGCAACTGAATCGTGACTTCGCCAGTAATAAGTGAGCCGACCCAATTCATAAGTGGCTCGCGCAGCATCAACGCTTGTGGGTCAAACCAACGACCTTCGTATAACAAGCGGCCCAGGCGGCGGCCCATCTGACGATAATTTTCAATGGTGTTTTCGTTGTGAATGGCCGTGACGAGACGCTCGTAAGCGATGTGTAGCAGTGCGAGACCTGGAGCCTCATAAATACCACGGCTCTTTGCTTCGATAATTCGGTTTTCGATTTGGTCACTCATGCCAAGACCATGTCGTCCGCCAATGATATTCGCTTCGTTGACGAGTTCTGTTTGTGAATCAAACTCTTTGCCATTGAGCGCAACTGGCCAGCCTTCTTTAAAGCGCACAACGACGTCTTCGGTCTTGATTTTTACTTTTTCGTCGTAATGCGCAACTCCCATAATTGGCGCAACGATGTGCATGCTGGTCGATAACTCTTCAAGAGTTTTTGCTTCGTGTGTTGCGCCCCAAATGTTGGCGTCGGTCGAATACGCCTTTTCGGCAGAATCGCGATACGGCAACTTTTTTGCCGCCAAGAACGCACTCATCTCGGAGCGCCCACCCATCTCGCGCACAAAATCGGCATCGAGCCATGGTTTGTAGATGCGCAAGTTTGGATTGGCAAGAAGCCCGTAACGATAGAAGCGCTCGATGTCGTTGCCTTTGTAGGTACTTCCATCACCCCAAATATCAACATTGTCTTCTTTCATCGCACGCACGAGCAACGTGCCAGTTACTGCTCGACCAAGTGGGGTGGTGTTGAAATATGTTTTGCCCGCAGTGGTGATGTGGAATGCACCGCACTGCAATGCGACAAGACCTTCGTGTACAAGTTCGGTACGGCAGTCGATGAGGCGAGCACCTTCAGCGCCATATTGCTTTGCGCGACCAGGAACACCGTCTAAGTCAGGTTCGTCAGGTTGACCAAGATTGGCGGTGTACGCATGGGGCAGCGCACCCTTTTCGCGCATCCATGCAACTGCGGCAGATGTGTCAAGGCCGCCAGAAAAAGCGATACCAACTCGCTCACCAACCGGAAGGCTGGAGAGAACTTTGGCGTTTGAAGCAGATGTATTGGACTCGGGCATATATCTACGGTACTTACTTTGGCGGGTCGAGAGCGACTGCTTTACGCGCGGGTTACTGCGGTACGGCCTGCAAATGTGGCGATGGCGATTAATGCCGACGAAATTGCAATGGTGCATTCAATTAACGCAACACCTGGGGTGTTGTTTATGTCAGCGATGCCGATTGCTCCAAGAAAAAGTGCCGATCCGAAACCGACAAAACTTGCGATGCGTCCAAATTTGATTGCAGCAATAATGCTGGCAATCGGCGCCACAAACGGAAGCGCCCACAGCAATATGAATGATGGGTTTGACTCTGGGCCAAGCCACCAGGTGGGCTTGCCAATATTGCGGCTCGTGACTGCAACGGCCATGATCGCAAAAAAGACGAGAAGCCAAGAGACCACTGCAACAGTTCGCCATGTATTGGTCAGACCAGTGCGTATTGTCGCTTGCTGGTTTATCGGCTGATTTGTCAACATGCTCACAGACTGCACAATACAGGCGTTGCAGGTAGGGGCGGATCTCAAATCCGACACCCGCAGTTAGCCTGATTGGGCATGTCAAATCCACGTTTCGAACGATTTTCTGTATTTTTCCCCATGTGGAATGAAGAAGAATACTTGCAGCGTGCGCTCAATGCTGCAATTGAATTGGGCGATGAATTGATTGTGGCTGGAACTGTCGGCGACTATGAAATGATCATCGTTAACGATGCATCAACTGATGCAACAGCTCGACTCGCAGATGAAGCTGCAGTCAAAAATCCACGTGTGAAAGTTGTGCATCATCCAACTAACCGCAAATTGGGTGGGTCGATAAAGTCTGGCTTTAGTGCAGCAACTGGTGACGTGGTGTTGTACACCGATGCCGACCTACCGTTTGACTTTCGCGAAGTGCATAAAGCTATGCGCCTGATGCATCAATACGAAGCCGACATTGTTGCGGCCTACCGTTTTGATCGAACGGGCGAGGGCTACGTGCGCGTGGTGTACTCATTATTTTACAACTTGATGGTGCGCGCATTGTTTGGTTGTCGTTTTAGAGATGTCAACTTTGCATTTAAGTTGGTGCGTCGCAAAGTGCTTGAGCAAGTCGAACTCACAAGTGAAGGATCATTTATTGATGCCGAGCTAATGGTGAGCGCGCGCAAGATGAACATGAGCGTTGTACAGTTTGGTGTTGATTACTTTCCTCGTACTCGTGGAGTATCTACACTCAGTTCGCCTTCAGTAATTATCAAGATTTTAAAAGAGGCGTGGACATTGCGCGGTCATCTCAATGCTCTAGGACCGAAAAAGAAGTAACTCCACAGGTGCATGAATAAACATGAGCGACGATTTCTCTGACAACGACTTCTCCGATGACGATTTTTTCGATGAGGGCATGTTGTTCGATGACAATGATCTAGATCATTTGCACCCTCAGCACAATCTCTATGATCGCTGGAGGCCAGCAATTGCGGCTTTTGCCGTGTTGCTTACAGTTGTCGCAATATCGGTTGTGGCAAACGGCGACAAGTCGGAGCCGAAATCTAGTAACCCAAACATCGTTACTGAATCAACCAATGTTCCTATGGTGACAGTGCCTCTCACCCGAACAATCAAACCTGGGATGAAAGGCGACGACGTGTTGCGAGTGCAACAGCGGTTGGCTGCATTGCACTTTGATCCAGGCCCGCAAGACAGCGTGTTTGGACAAAACACCATTCAGGCAGTATGGGCGTTTGAAAAACTGGTGATGAGTACGCCACGAGAGCGCGCAACAGGGGTTGTGACTCCGTCAACGTGGTCGATTATGCAGTCTGATATCCAAGTTAAGCCTCGACGCGATGCCGACACCGCAACGCATGTAGAGGTGTATCTACCCGAGCAGGTGTTGATTGTATTTAAAGATGGCGTACCTGTGGTGATTACGCATATTTCTAGTGGGTCAAATGAAAAATGGTGTGAAGAAGTGGCAATTAGTCCGGGAGAAGACGGCAACAGCACCGATGCCGAAATCAAGCGCGGCATTTGCGGAGAAGCAATAACGCCTCCTGGTATTTTCTATTTTTACAATCGTCATCAAGGAATGCGTGAATCAAAACTGGGCACCATGTACAACCCTGTGTACTTCAACTACAACGTCGCTATTCACGGCGCGATCTTGGTGCCGCTCAAGCCTGCATCGCACGGCTGCATACGAATTCCCATGTCGGTGGCTAGGTATTTTCAGGCAATTGTTGCCTATGGCGACCGCGTCTATGTGTTTGACGGTGTGAAAGAACCAGAAGAGTACGGTTCTCCTGTGCCGCCATTTGATAAGCCAGACCCGGACTACACGACTGTGCCAACCACAATTCCTCAAACCACTTTGCCGAAAGTAGTCGTAACGACAATTGCTGGATCACCAACAACAATTCCTGTTACTGCACCGTAGGAGAATCACACATGAGCACCCCAGAGATGGTTCCATACGACGAGTTTTCGATGTTTGGTCAAAACATTGCCGAATATTCGATCAGCGCGAGTGCAACACCAACAGTGCAGCGAGTGAGCGTGCAATTGCCCGATGGCCGAAAGGTAAGTGCGCTCAAGTGGGGAGATGGCGAACCGCGATTGGTGTTGGTGCATGGAACCGCACAGAATGCGCATACATGGGACACAGTCGCATTAGCTCTTGGCTGCCCATTGCTGGCAGTTGACTTGCCGGGTCATGGCCACTCGTCATGGCGAGATGACGCTACGTATACGCCACAAAATTTGGCAGATGATGTTGCAATTGTCGTGCAACAACTCGCACCAAACGCTCAAGCGATTGTTGGAATGTCTCTGGGTGGGCTCACATGTTTGGTGCTCACTGACAAATATCCGCAGTTGGTGCGACATTTGGTGATGGTGGATATCACGCCGGGCGTGACAAGCAAAAAAGCTAAGGCCGTGCTCGACTTCATCAACGGCCCACAGAGTTTTGCCAGTTTTGATGATCTGCTCGCTCGCACCACAGAGCACAACCCAACGAGGTCTGCCACAAGTTTGCGCCGAGGTATTTTGCATAATGCGCATCAGATCGCCGATGGAAGCTGGGAGTGGCGTTACGACCGACGCGGTCAAATTAATTCGGAGAAAACAAATCTTGAAAACGAATCTCCACGCTCTGCGTTATGGGATGCAATTGCTCGACTGAAATGCCCGCTCTTGGTCGTGCGCGGTGGAGCATCTCCGGTTGTTGACGACGAAGACATTGAAGGTGTGAAAAAGCACTACCCAGCCGCCGAGATCGTTGTGGTCGATGGAGCAGGGCACAGTGTGCAGGGCGATCGTCCGATTGAGTTGGCAGCGCATTTGCGCCGCTTCGTTTAGCCCCAGACCAACGAATTAGCCTGAACCCATGAAGGTTTTGGCGAAGAAGCTCGGTCGGCCGTGTGACACCGATGCTGGTGAAACACGCAAGCTTTTAGTGAAAGAAGCCCGTCGCTCGTTTGCTGACGTTGGTTATGACGCAACGACCAATCGTGCGCTTGCGCAAGCAGCTGGAATTACTACCGGTGCGATTTACCATTACTTTCCATCAAAACTTGACATGTATGTGGCGGCATACGCCGAAATGCAAGAGGTTGTTCAGAGCACGTTTGAAGAAGCAGCTGCAGGACATGAGACGTTCACCGATAAATTTTCGGCCATCTTGGATTCGATAGCACTCATGAGTGCTAAGGATCCGTCGTTGGCGAGTTTTGTTGTTGGAGTTGCATCTGAATCTCAGCGTCACCCAGACTTGTCCAAAGCGATCGCTCCACTCCGAGTTGGTCTTGGGCAATTTTTGGCAAAAATGTGTACTGACGCAGTTGCGCGCGGCGAGATTGTTCCTGGAATTAATGCTCAGGTGTTGCAAGACCTGATCAATGTGGTGCTCACCGGTTTGTCAAGGTTTGCGATAGCTGTCAACGACCAACAGCGTGGCCTTGACGTGATTGAGGGCCTTAAGAGGATTGTGGCCGGGACTGCACAGCACGCCTCTGCCAAATAAATAAGTCGAGCAAAACAATCGCAAGACAGATCCAGATCAGTGCAAACCCCGCAACTCGGGTTGTGGTGATTTCTTCGGCATACAGCAGCCAACCAAGCAGAAAATTAATTGTGGGAACGATGTATTGCATTGGGCCAATGAGCGTGAGCGGAATGCGTTGAGACGAAGCCGCAAATAAAAGAAGCGGAACGGTGGTGACGAAACCTGTCAATGCAATGAGTAACCATTGTGTTGATGAGGCAGTGTTGGAGACACTGTTGGAACGGTTCCAGCACATCGCAACATAGATGAGAGCGGGAATGAACGCGACAATAACTTCGCCCGTCAGGCTCTCGAGAGGTGGAAGTTGTACTTGCTTTTTGAGGTAACCGTAAAAAGTCCAAGACGATGCAATGGTGAGCGCAATCCACGGAATCCTGCCGTATCCGACCGTGAGCACGGCCACGCCACAGACAGCGAAACAGACTGCAATGATTTGGGGTCTGCGAAGTTTTTCGTGCAGAACAAATACGCCAAGCACCATTGTGCACAACGGGGCAATGAAATATCCAAGTGCAGTTTCAATTACGTGGCCATTGACAACGGCCCACACATAGGTTGTCCAGTTGATGGTCAGCAAAATACTGGCCACGCTGAGTCGTACCAATGTCTTCGGATCGCGCATTGTTATGAGAAGTGGCTTCATCTTCTTTGTGGCAGTCATGTATGCAATGAGCAGGATTGCGGATGTGGTGATGCGCCAACCGATCAGCTCAAATGAATCAAATCCCTTGAGGTGCTTCCAAAAAATAGTGACAAGGCCCCAGATGAGATACGCACCTAAACCGAGGGTGATGCCCGATTGGGGTAAGCGCCGCGAAGCATCATGTTGCGTTGCCGCGGCGTTTGTTGTCATAACGTAATCACGGTGCAAGACGCTACTCGTGAGAGCGAGATAACCTGTTGCCAGTGATCACCACCACATCTTCGTGGAAGAAGCTTGTTGCTCTTGGCAAAGAGGCACCACACTCAACCCTCAGCGGGTTGTTTCTGGGCGACACCCAACGAGCCACACGAAACACACTTCATCTCAGCCTCGACAACGGATCACTTGTCGCTGATTTTTCCAAGCAGAACATCACCCCTGAAGTCGTGGATGCATTGCTTGAGTTGGCCCATGAAGCATCGGTACCGAGTAAAAGAGACGCGATGTTTGCGGGTGAGCCGATAAATGCATCGGAAGGTCAGCCGGCTTTGCATGTTGCGTTGCGTGCACCGAACACACAACAAATTGTTGTCAATGGAGTGGACGTGGTGAAAGAAGTACAACAGGTGCGGCGCTCAATGGCCGACTTTGCCACTGGTGTGCGCAGTGGAAAGATTGTTGGCGCAACCGGTAAGCAATTCACACACATCATCAATGTGGGTATTGGCGGAAGCGATCTTGGCCCAGCATTGGTGTGGGATGCACTTTCGTGCTCGCTGAAGCCATCGTTGCTTTGCTCGTTTGTTTCAAACATTGATCCTGTCGATGTAGAAAAAGTTCTAGAGAAGCATGATGCTCAACATACGTTGATCGTGATGTGCTCAAAAACTTTTTCAACCACCGAGACTCTGTCAAATAGTCGAATTATTCAGCAATGGTTGGCTGCGTCGGTGGGCGAGGCGGGAGTAGCGCAACATTGCGCCGTCGTGTCGGTAGAGCCGCAGCGCGCCATCGATGCAGGCATTGCATTTGCATATTCATTTCATATCTGGCCGTGGGTCGGTGGCAGGTATTCGGTTTCGTCCGCTGTCAACTTGACCAATGTTGTCGCATTTGGCTCTGATGTGTTTGACGATTTTTTGAGCGGAATGCGCGCTGTCGATGAACACTTTGTCGAAACGCCATTGGCCAAAAACATTCCCGTGATGATGGGTCTCATCAGTGTGTGGAATCGATCAATTTTGGGTCGTGAAACGCAAGCCGTAGTGCCGTATTCAAGCGCGCTGCGATTGTTTGCACCGTATTTACAGCAGCTGATTATGGAGAGCAACGGCAAGCAGGTGGGCAGCGACAATGCCGCTGTTGCAACACAAACTTCGCCCGTTGTGTGGGGCAGCATCGGCACCAATTCGCAGCATGCATTTATGCAGATGCTGCACCAAGGAACTTCTGTAGTGCCAGTGGACCTGATTGGTTTTGCAAAAACATCTGCCTTGCACAGTGATGCACATGATTCGTTGATGGCCAACATGTTTGCTCAGGCACAAGCGTTGGCGTTTGGTGCAGAATCAACCGAGCCTCAGCGAGCCATGCCGGGTAATCGTGCGTCGACCGTGCTGATGGCAAGCGAGTTATCGGCACAAACATTGGGCGCACTGATCGCGCTCTACGAACACAGCGTGTTTGTGCAGGGTTGTGTGTGGGGCATAAACAGTTTTGATCAGTGGGGCGTTGAATTGGGTAAAAAATTGGCTCAAAGGATTTCCCAACAGATATCGCAAGGCGTGCCGAGTAGCAATCAAGACGCCTCGACTTCGCAATTATTGCAGTGGTATCTCAAACACCAATAAAACATCTAATGTTGCGGCATGGCCGCAAAGACATCGCAACCCGAGCGCATGATCAACTTGTTGGCCCTGCTCGTTCAACGCACCCAACCTCTGACGCTCAAACAAATTCGTCAAGAACTTGCAAACCAATATCCAGATGGTGACTCGGCTGCGCGAGCAGCATTCGAGCGCGACAAGGCCGAGTTGCGTGCACTCGGAATCCCAATGGACATGATCACGTTGGGCGGCGACAAGGCTGGTGAAGGTGCATACACCGTTGATCGTCGGCAGTTTGAGATTGGTGATCTCGGTCTTAATGAAGCCGAGCGCTCGGCGCTGCAGATGGCAATTGCCACGGTGCGTATTGGCGCTAGCCACGGCGACGAAGCCCTGTGGAAGTTAGGCGGGGAGCGTGCGCTTGACCGGCCGTCGACAAGCGTCAATATTCAGATGGACGAGAAACAAATGCCGGCTCTTGCTGCAGGAGTAATTGAGCATCGCACCCTCAAGTTTTTATATAAGGGCCAACAGCGTCACGTGGATCCATATGGATTGTTGTCGAGAGGTGGTTTTTGGTACATCGTTGGCTTTGATCACCTGCGCAATGATCAGCGTGTATTTCGGGTCGATCGGATTGAAGGAGAAATCACTAATGGTGATGCGCAATCATTTAGTCGACCAGACGGTTTTGATCTGGCAAAAGCAGTGCCAACAGAACTGGAGTTGCTGACTGAGGGTGATGGTGATGATGCAATTGCCAAAGTGTTGGTAGATGCCGCGCTCGCACAACGAGTGAAAGCAGAATTTGGAGACGGTGCAGTATTGCGAGAACGAAGTGATGGCTCAATCGAGTTTGCGATCCCGTGTGCAAATTTGAACGCTTTTCGTGTCTGGTTGTTTGCAATGGTGGATCGCGCTGAAGTACTGGGGCCACCGCGAGTCAGGGAACATATCGTGAATCATCTGCAGCAGATCGCGGAGAACAACTAATGGCGCTTCGTCGATCTCGCCGCGGCCCACGAGGGGCAGCTGAGCGCGTTGCCGGACTCATGGTCATGCTGCCGTGGCTGGTGGAACGCAAACGGGTCAAATTGTCGGACATGGCAAAGCAGTTCAAGTTATCGGAAGCCGAATTAGTGGATGACATCATGATGGCCTCGGTGTGCGGCGTGCCACCGTATTCGCCAGACGCGCTCATCGACGTGTTTGTGGACGAAGATGAAGTAGTTGCAGAAGTTCCTTTGATGTTCTCTCGACCGCTGCAACTGAATTCGGCTGAAGTATTTGCTTTGACTGTGATGGGTAAAGCGGCGTTGCGCTTGCCGGGCGCTAATAAAAATGGCCCATTAGCAACAGCGTTGAAAAAATTGCGACCATTGTTGCCATCCGACGACGGGGTAGTGGTCGTGGATTTAAAGCCCGTTGCATTTCTTGAAGAATTGCGCAATGCGGTTGCACCTGGTGCGCACATGCTGATTACCTATTTCACACCAGCCTCTGCTGCGCGATCTGAGCGAACCATTATTCCGCGCAGTGTGTTTGAGCGCGGTGGGCATTGGTATGTGTCTGCAGATGACGACAAGTCGGGCGAGTTACGAGAATTTCGGATTGATCGAATCGAAAAACTAGAGGCAACCGGCAACTTTTCTGAACCAGATACTGCGAGAAAGAGGGTTGCTGACGGCTCTACATGGTTTGATAATGCAGATCTGCACGTGACTCTGAGAGTTGAGCCTTCTGCAAGATGGGTTGTTGAGTCATACCCGTATATGTCGCGCGAGATCAACGCAGATGGCAGCACGCTTGTGACAATGGCGGTTGGCAGTGAGCATTGGCTCGCGAGGCTGCTGCTGCGAGCGGGTGACGGCGTGCAGGTACAAGATCCTGTGGCATTGCAAGACCTGGGCAAGCGAACGGCTGCCCAGATGCTTCAGCGCTATGCGTAGCCGCAGATAACTATTTGGCGGCAAGCACGTTTATTTGGCGGCAAGCACGTTTATTTGGCGGCAAGCGCCTTGGTAAAAGATTCGCGATCGAAGTAGTCGCGCCATAAGGCGATCTTCCCATTGCTCACTACGAAGAGCCCAGCGATATCAAGTTCGATCCAGCGGCCATCCATCTCGAAGCGGTCGGTGCGTTCGTTCATGACCACACCGTGCTCCATGTCGCCATTGCTCACCTGATGATGAATCAGCCACTCCACCTTGGTAGCAGCGGCCAAAAAGTCGGACAAAATCTGGATCATTGCCTCTTTGCCAAACACCTTGGTGATTGGGACATTGTCGTATTCGCAGTCATCTGACACCATGTCCATTGCTGCAGTGAAGTGACTTTGCTCGATGTTTTCAATAAAGCGAGTGACGTAGTCGCCGGGGTTGGTGATGTCTTTTGTTGCTATCGAATGATCAGGCATGTTTCTAGTTTGGCAGGCTCGTCGTGTTCAAACCGACATAGCAACAATGGACGGATAGGTCGCAGCTGTTACAGAACGATTGGTGTGATGCGAACGCCAATTGGTGACGACAGTGTGAAGCCGGCTTCGTGTCGAGACTCTTCGTTTTCGTCACCCCAAAACCCGTATTCGTGATTGTCGCGTGCGAACGAGCGACAATTGGCTTTAACGGAACATGAGATACACAGTGTGTGTGCTTTGACTTCCCGACGCACCCTGGCTTGCGGACGTTCGGCAGGTTTGCCAAAAAAGAGTTTTGCGTAGCCCTTGCAATTGGCGAGATGCGCCCACCCCTCTAACGTTCCTTGAACTATTGACGGCTCGGGTTCGCTGTCATGCGTACTGAAATCATCATCCTGATATACATCGCTCATGGAAACCTCCATTGCTTTGAATCTTGTTATTTCACACTAAGTGGTCTAGTACCAAATATGTCCACTTGAGATCAAAACTTTCCCAAAAATATTTGCATCGATGTGAATCGATGTGAATCGGTGCGAGTCGGCTGGGCTAGAGCAACTCGGCGGCCAGGCTGGCCACTTCACTGCGCTCGCAGGCAGCCAGAGTCACGTGCCCAAAGCATCGCTGACCGGCAAAGGCATGTATCAGAACAGCAAGAGCGTTGTTGGTCTCGCCCATATAGGGGGCATCGATCTGGCTGGTGTCGCCAGTAAACACCACTTTGGTGCCCTCGCCAATGCGGGTGAGGATCGTTTTGAGCGTTGTTGGCTCGAGGTTTTGGGCCTCGTCAACCACCACAAATTGTTGCTGGAGAGACCTGCCGCGCAAAAAGGTGACCGACTCGAGGGTGAGTTGCCCGCGATCGGTGAGGTCGTCGATGAGTCCGACTGCATCGCGACTTGAGCGTTGATCAGTGAGAGCAACTATTGCATCGTGAATCGCTGCCATCCATGGATCGAGTTTTTCATTGAGATCGCCTGGCAAAAAACCAACATCGGCACGACCAACAGGTACAAGTGGGCGATACACCGCGAGTCGCTCGTAGCGACGTGATTCAACAACTTGTTCGAGACCCGCAGCAATGGCCATGACAGTTTTGCCAGTGCCAGCCCGGCCGTCGAGCGCAATCACGGTAACTTCGGGGTCGAGCAACAACTCGAGAGAGAAACGTTGCTCTTTGCTTCTTGACCGCAGCCCCCATGCTTCGGGAGCGTTATGCGGAAGCACTTTGAGCTCATTGTTGACGCAACGGGTAAGTGCAGATTGCGAACCACTACGAACCACCGCAAAATTGTTTTCAACAAATGGTCCAGGGGTGTTCAGCGATGAAACCTCGATGCCGCCACTGCTATACAGCGAGTCAATGTTTTCGACGCTGGTGTCGATCGTGACCCAGCCCATTGGCCTGGTGGATTGACCGGCACCGACCGGCTGGTGTTCCTCGGCTTGAAGCCCCAAATGAGCAGCCTTAATGCGTAGGGCGGCATCGTTGGAGATCATGCGAGTTGGAGCAACTCTGGCCTGGCCAAGTGCGGCACCGATGATCCGATTGTCAGGGATTTCAGGGTCTAGACCATGCTCGATCAGGAGGTGGCGTTGGATGCCATTGACCTCGATCTGCACAGTTCCATAATCGGGCTCGTCATGCACTCGCATTGGCTCAGCCAGCGAGCCACCAGCTTTTTTTCGCAAGTCTTCGATAGTGCGAAGTGCGGTGCGCGCAGATCGACCGACGTCGTCCATGCGAGTTTTCAGTCCGTCCAACTCTTCAACAACAGTGAGCGGAATCACAACATCGCAACCAACGAAGTTGAGCATGCTCATTGGATCTGCAACAAGAACAGAAGTATCAAGCACCACTCGAGTGGCTCGAGAAGTTACAGAATCTGCTTCGAACAGACGGCGATCGGTCTCGCCGAGAGCAAGATTCTGATCAGAGTGTGAGTCGTGTGTAAGCAACATTGCTTATTGTGCTGTGTCGACCGGGCATGTTGGTGGATACTCGCTTCCCAACTTTGGTCCGAATCCGTTATGGCTGTGGAGTTCAAAGTTGTTACCAAAAATTAAACTTGCAAGTTTTCTCCCAAGGGGACTTTCGGGAACTTTTTCGTAATTTCGAGAAATTTCGGCTACTTTCAGGATCTTTTTGGAATTATTTTGAAATTTTTTTAAATTTATTTTTTGGTCAGGAATTTCTGAAAATTTGGGGGTTGTGCACTGGTTTTGGGATGAAGTTTCTCTGATTGTCTGTGCTGGTAACGAGATCATCGTGATTACGTGTTACAGATGAAATATTGCCAATAAAAACGAGAATTCGTCAATTTTCTTGGTCAGCAAACCCAATACCCATAAGGGTTACCCCATGATCAGCAGGAATGCGTCATCAGCGCACTCTGCGTTGCTAAGGCGACCCTTGGCGACGTCTGAATCGAAAATTTGTCTCTGAATGTCGACAAATTTTTACAGC
>Ga0214919_10009398_pt1 | contig 12612 bp, 11 predicted proteins | sample LL1503_MetaG_FD_177994 | JGI IMG/M metagenome (GOLD analysis project Ga0214919, IMG submission 177994) | Freshwater microbial communities from Lake Lanier, Atlanta, Georgia, United States - LL-1503 | ecosystem: Environmental > Aquatic > Freshwater > Lake | place: USA: Georgia | collected...
GGTGTGGTCAGCGCGGGACATCGAGTCCATCTGGCAGCCATAGCACTCGTCGTCGTCGCAGTAGTCGTCCTCGTCCTCGCCGAAGGCGCTCATCGCGTCCGTCACTGCCATGTCAGGCAGGATCGGGTGTCCATTGTAGTACTTGACACCGTCAGGGACGTCGAGATTCTGAAAAGCCGCGAGATCGCTCAGCGGCTCCAGGGGCGCAGTGGTGTTGTAGTGGTAGTTGTCATCGTCTTCGGCATCATCGTCGGTGTAGTGGTAGTTGTCAAGGTTGAAGAAGTCGTCGTTGTAGGTGCCGGAGAGGGCGCTCAGCGCGTCCGTCACCGCCGTGCCGGGCGGGATGAGGTATCCGTTGATGTAAAACTGGACGTCCTCAGGGACGACGCTGTCATAGAGGATGGCGAGCTGTTCATCGCTCATCGGCTCCAGAGGCGCGGTGTTGTTGTAGTAGTCGTCGTAGTCGTCGGCAAGGCAGCCACCGAGACCCATGTGCGAAAGCTGGTCCGGCTCGTTAGCCAGGCAGCCAAGGCAGCTCCCGTTGTAGAACGGAGGGTCCTCGGTAACGGCGAGCTGCGAAAGCTCGGTCGCGTAGTCGTGAAAAGGCAGGTCGCTCATCGTAAAGTTGTACGATATCTCGGGTGAGTTGTCTAGGTCTAAACTAATGTCTAGTCAATTTTTAGCTAGTCTAGGGCTAGTCTAGAAATAAAGTACCAAAGTTTTGGCACAGCGGAACCCGAGTTAGCTGCCACCCTTTTAGGGTGGCACTCCACAGTAGAAATAATCCACCTAAATATAATATTTATAAATTGTATAATGATAATAAATCTAAACTATTTAGATAAAATATATAGAGGTGGTAGACTAGCAAATATACAAACTTTTTGTAATCATAGTTATACACTATGTAACCTAATTGGTATTAAGTGTGATGATAGGATAAAAGCTGATGCCCAATGGACAGTAGATACCACAATTCAATCTGGAGATAACACATCAGATGGATTTGCTGTAATTGCTTTAGGGGAACTTTTGAAAACGCCAATTATTTTTAAGATTATGGATGATAGTTGGCGGAGCAAAAAAGAAAAAAGAGTTCACAAGGTTTTTAGAATGTATCCACATAGAAATATAGTACAGAGCATTTGTGAATTTAGTTGTAGAGATGACACGATTAGGTGGCTAAAAAAAATACAAGCGCCACAAATATTATGTAGTCCAGAAGGGAAATCTAAATTTACTATTATATTACAAGAATTTATAGAGGGTGGTGACTTGACTAATATAGAGTTTTGGACATTACCTATGTGGAAAAGCGTAACACTTCAATTAATGTTTACATCAATTGAATTATTTGATAGATTAGGATTTATTTATGAAGATTGGAATTTGCGAAATATTTTAGCCGATACTACGGAGGAAAAAGTACTACAATACAAAGCATATGGTAAAACATGGACTATCACCGATTCTTGTGGGATTTCACCTGTTTTCACTGACTTTTCTAGAAGCGATATGTTATTAGATAAAAAAGAGGATTGGCATCTAGCTGTTCAACTTTCACATTGTATGGATACTATGAAAAATAGTTGTCCCGATAGACATATAAAAAAAACAGTAAAAGATTATTCAATTAAAGTAGAAATGTTAGAAGATATAGATAGTATTTTAGATTGTGTAGGTGAATTTATTGACCAGTTATAGTCTCTCTAAAGTTAGAATAAACTCCATACTACTGTCCAGAGACTTAATAGTACTGTGTTGTAAATCGATACTATCCGACACCAACACATTTCCCCCTAATTGAGCCACTAGACTATTAAACAACTCTATATCTAGATCGTCTAGAAACTGGTTGCCTAGAAACTCGATAGCTACCTTATCATACAGTTTAAATCCTAGTTCTTTTCGTAGTAGGTTTACCTGTCGCCGAATATTATTTACTTCTGCCTCAATCCTGTTACTATCCGCGATACTGTTTGATAGATAAATAACACCTTCATATCGCCTATCGTCTACATAGTAGTCAAATTTAGCACTATTCATACCTTCTAAATCCTCTAATACATACTCAATATTATAACATTCTTTAGTCAGTCCGGGCTTCTGTAGTTGACCATCCTCGATATATTTAGCCATTTCAGCTGCTCGAGCCTTAAATAGCCTACCCAGGGCACCTTTATTAGGCAAGTACTTCTTTTGGAGACTATCTAGAGGCTTTACAGTTAAATGTTTAATGTTTAGCTCTTTTTTAATAAGTTCTTCGTACGCCAATAGACCAAAATTATCCGTATAGATGACTATATTATCTAGTGGGTAGAGAATAGGTGTATTAAGTTTAACACGCAGATTACGCACTGTTTCAAATACCTCTCCTAATGAATACACACTATTTACAATAGTACTATCTACACACACTTGCTTGTCGATATCTATATATTCTAGATGAATACTAGAACCCTTAGAAGATGATAGCTCTTTATGAAAATGTTCAGTAAGGTGTGGCATAAATGGAACTAATAGGATATTTGTATGTTTTAGAATATATCCTAATGTTTGTAGTGACTCTAGAGAATCCTCGCGGGTCATTTGAGACTTTAGGCGGTCTCTGGACAGTTTAATATAGGTATTACACAATTGGTCAATGTACCTGTAGATAAGACTAGGGATTGGCATTAATTCTAGAGCCTCTAGATGTTTATAGATAGTATTGCGAAGATTATGAAAGATATTGTAAATCCATACATCCAGATTGTTTTTTGAATGCGGTTTATCTACGGCCTCTAATGGTTCTCCATACATTACTAGTGAATCCTTATACAGGGAAACAGCGTTGGCATATGTATTTAGTTTTCTGGAAATATCCTGTAAATCCTTATCTTTAACGCAGAATGATTCGGCTTTTGTGGAGGGAGAACCTAATAGGTACATTCGCATCACATCGCTACCATATTTGTTCATAACATCTAGTGAGTCCGTATAGTTTTTTAGACGCTTCGACATCTTCTTACCGTCCTCTGCTAGGATAAGACCGCTTACAATAACATTATTATAAGCCGGTTTGTGGTATAGCGCCGTAGATAGTACGTTGAGTGTATAAAACCAGCCTCGAGTCTGGTCTAAACTCTCCGAGATAAACTCTACGTCTGTATCTTGTACATATCCAGTGTAAGAGTGGCGAGCCGTTGGGGCCATTCCTGATTCAAACCAGCAATCTAGTATTCCGAAGGTGCGCTTATACCGCTCACCTTCATAATCAAATTCAAGGTTATATATGTGGTCAAGGTGTAGGTCAGTAATCTTTTGACCCGTGAGGCCCTCAAGTTCTTCTACACTGCCGATACATTTCGTCTTACCTGAAGGTGCCGTCCAGATAGGAATAGGTGTACCCCAAACCCGATTACGGGAAATACACCAATCTGGTGCCGAGCGAATCCAATTGGCGAAGCGTTCAGTACCCACATATTTAGGATACCAATTAATCTTCGAATTGTTCTCTAATAGCTCGGGAATAACACGCTGTACATTAATAAACCAGGCATCACATGCCAGATAGACCAGCGGCACATCCGTACGCCAGCAGTGCGGGTAACTATGTGTCACTTTCTCGGATTTTAGTACCTGACCTGTCTTTTTGAGGCCGATTGTAATATCTAATGCCGTATCAATAACAAATCGGCCTTTAATATTAGCATCATTCACTAGCTCATCCACTGTAAACCGCATTTGCGAATCGACAATATGTTCCGGGATTTGTTCTGATTGGAGCTTCATAACCCGATAATCCTCCTCGCCAAACAACGGCGCCAAATGTACCGCACCGGTTCCAGTCTCATCCTTAACATACATATCCGCATACACTTTATATGGTACATTAGAGTTATTATAGATTGGCTCATATTCGAGGCTGGCTAGTGTTCGACCCGGTGTAATAGCAATGATTTTACACTTTGTAGGGTCAAATAGCTTATTGATCGAGTTTTGAGAAATCCAGTACTGCCTATTAGTATCTTCGGGTTGTACTAACGTGTAGATAAGGTCAGGATTGACACAAATACCCTGATTGGCTAGTAGGGACCAGGGTGTAGTAGTCCAGATAACAATGTATTGCTCCTGATGTTTAATATCTTTTAGTTTAAATGCTACATAAACTGAGATATCTGTGCGGTCTTTATAGTTGGAAGAGGCTTCGAAATTCGATAGTGGGGTCTCACACGGACCTGAATAAGGCATAACCTTTTTAGACATGTAGATTAGGTCATCATCATATAATTGTTTAAATGCGCGCCACAAGTGGCGCATATAGTCAAAACTACAGGTATAATAGGTTTGGTCGCGGTCAAATTGCCGACCGAGTTGACCCAGAGTGGAAAACCACGATTCTGAACAGTTCGCAATAATTTCGCGACAACGGTTATTGAAAACTGTAATCTTTTCGAGAGAATCCGTTGGGCCTACTTTACCTACCATCTTTTCTGCCTCAGACTCAATTGGCAAGCCATGGCTATCGAAGCCTAACTGGTAACTAATTTTATAACCCTGTTGACTTTTGTAACGCGCCATAGTGTCTTTAATAGTTGATACCAAAACATGGCCGGCGTGTACCTGACCGTTACAAAATGGTGGACCATCTAAAAATTTAAATTCCTTACCAGAATTACTGCGTGAGGTTTTAATGGTTTCTGTAAGGTTGTTTTTCAGCCACTCGGCCCGAACAGCCTCTTCTAGTTTTGCGAAATCCATATTAGTTGTTTTAGTAAATAACTATTGAAACATTTATATCAATTTATTATGAATAATTTGATGTATTGTATACCGTTTATAAGTTAACTTTGGCACTCTACTGTAAATAATTATGGAAACCATGGGCTTACCGGTATTGGGGGCATTACATTATAGGATGTATCTTTAGTCTTTTTTGTTTTAGTCGATGTTTCATTTAGATCTGTTGGAGTATAATGACCATATTTATCTACAGAAAACATAAGTGTATTATCAAAAAAATGTTTTATTATTTTACCATTTAACATTTCCATTACGGCATAATCCGCCTTTTTCTCTAATTGTTCATATTCCTTTCCACCCTTATCAAATAATTTGTTTGGATTATGTATCTCTATACTGCTATTGTATTTAGAACCACCTCTTAAAATCATTGTTGGTTTTTCAAAACCATCTAGATTAAAATGTACAACAGTGTGTTTATCTAGGAGATCTGTTATATGTATGGTTTTAATATATCTTTTTTGAGGTTCATCTATTTCTTCTATTCTAGACTTACTGGGATTAAAAAGTATAAATTCTGGTTGTATTGTTGATTGTTTTTCAGTATGAAATGGTGTATAAAAAGATGGTGCCACATATCCATCCACGTGATCTTTAAACAATTTTGCTAAAATTAATACTGAATATGCGTCATTATCTGTCTCTCCAAATCTAAACCCTCTGGGTTCTACAGGGTCTATTAGATTCATCGTATCTCCTTTTTTCATCATTTTTTCCATATTAAGATATGCCGATTCTATTGAAGCTTTTACATCATCTATATAACTTTTTTTATCTGAAGAAACACTAATGTATCTCGTGTTAAAAAGTTCTATTTGCCTCTTAAAACTACATAGTCCATAGGATAATGCTAATGTAAAACATACTTCAATAACTTTTGCTGAGTTTGATTTTCTTTGTTGAAATATATCGAGTATAATACTTTTTATATATCTTAAATCATATAGAACTATATCATCGGTTACTATAAAAATACCTAATTTTCCAGTTTTTGTTAAATCGGCATAAGCTTGTGCTAAAGCTTTATTAGATGTAAAATATGCCGGTCTATGAGAAACATTAGGATATTTTCTATCATATCCTCTATATAATATAGTATTTTTAGGTATGGTTATTTTACCATGAACTGTTGGAAATTCATCAAAATCAATAAGTCTATAGCTCATTTTTATAGATCTATTAGAATTTTATTTATACTATTTTATATTGCCAAAGTTTTGGACACTTTATGGTACCGTAGGTGTAATCCATGGTGATACTTTTACTGTCGGCACTGGTGTGAATGTTTCAGAATCACTCGATTCTTCGCTCTTATCATCATTCCAGGGTTTTAATTGTATCACTTTTGCTTTCAAATAGAGTGGTGATTGGCGTTTAATATTTTCGGCATCATCACCATAGATTAATTTATCTACAATACTATTGATCTTCTTTACCCGTTTGTAATATTTATTACCACCTCTATTGTATATAATATCTGTATCTGAATTTTTGCTATGATTATTACTGCCACCACTCTGTAACCAAGAGTCTATTCTGTGATACCCAACCAGATCAAAATGTACCTCATTGTGTCTATCTAATAAATGAGTGATATTTATTCTATTTATATTTTTATTTATTGTTTCTAACAGTTTATCGTTATTTACGTGTTTGATACCAGATGTTGATGGTTCAAATAATAATATTTCTGGATTCAGATAATTCTTCACCTTTTCAACATGAAATGGACTAAATAAATATGGAGATACATATCCATCTATTTTGTGATTTGTTAATGTAGTGAAAAGCCGCCTTAATATAAGACCCGAGTCAGCATCATTGTTAGTTTCGGCATATCTATAACCCTGTGCTTGTATAGGGTTAATAAAATCTCTAATAGGATCATCCTTTATGGTGGCAAGGGTACTTTCTAAACTATCTATAATTTTCTGATCTATTTTATCAATGTAACGTATTTTATATAGTTCTAATTGTTTTTCCAGAGTACATAAACCATATGAAAGAGCTAATGTATAACATGTATTTATAACATCTGTTGAGTTTGATTTTCTCTGTTGAAATAGATTAGTTAAAATATTTCTAATATAACGTAAATCATACAGCGTTATATCTTTAGTCGTTATAAATGTACCATTAGTATGATTAGGAGAATCTGAGTAACTACTGGCATATGAAGTATTTGATGTAAAATATGCAGGTCGGTCACTTATTACCGGATATCGAGTATCATATCCTCTGTATAATACAGTATTTTTAGGTATTTTAATAACACCATAAATAATTGGGAAATCATCAAAATTAATAAGTCTATAGCTCATTTTTATAGATCTATTAGAATTTTATTTATATAAATTTATATAAATTTACCTAAACAAACTTAAAAAGTTATTATAATTATATTAATACGATAATTATAATGGCTCTTCGTATTTCTACTATTCTTCGCCAAGTACCTGTTGTTTATAAACATAATTTAGAATTATGTAACCCTGTGGGTAAACATAATTTAGAATTATGTAACCCCGTGGGTAAACATAATTCTTATTTTGACAATGTCTTTACCAAATGTAAGGAAGATGTTATTTTTAAAACCGTAACTGCCTTTAATAAAGACCCCTCGCCTAAAAAGGTAAATCTCAGTATTGGTATTTATGCCGATGAATATGGTGTACTACCACCGGTTAATTCGCGTTATCTACCACTTAGTGGTGACCCCGAATTCTTAGCGGCTTCAGAACGTTTTGTATTTGGTGGAAGCGTACCGGGTATGTACAAGTTTCAAACCTGTGGTGGTACTGGGGCTCTCAGTCTAGCTAGAGATATTGTTACATTTAACCGTGTTGATAAGCCGCAATATGCCATGCCTCTACCAACCTGGCCTAACCACACTGAAATATTTAAGGGCACTAATGTATTGGAAAAGTACCACAGTGAAAAAATGTTATATGTGCCGGGTTTTAAGAGACCCGACGTACTACTAGTACAAACCTCGTGCCACAATCCCACGGGTATTGAATATACCGATAAGGAGCGCATGGATATCCTAGATTATGCCGAACGGAACAATGTGTGTGTTATTTTTGATACGGCTTATTTAGGATTGACCGGTGATTTCAATAGTGAAACTAGTTTCCTCAAAATGGCTGCTAAACGCAATATTGAGTTCTTTGTATGCCTCTCCTATAGCAAAATAGCAGATGCCTATGGCCATCGTCTAGGCGCACTAATGTTCCGTCCTCTTATTACTAGTGGTGTAGATGTAGATAATATCAAACCTAATATTGAACAACTCATTCGTACTAATATTTCTAATACGCCTCGCTATGGTTCCGATGAAATAATGAAGAGCTATTTAGGATCCGATAAAGGTGTTGAAGAGTTTAAGGGTAAGATACAGGGTATGGCGGAACGTATTAATAGTTTTCGCAAGAGATTTGGTAGAGATCTGGCGGCCTATGGTATCGAGAATAATATTTCTGATGGCCGAGGTATGTTTTCACTATTAAATATGACCAGCGAGGAGATTACTAGACTTCGTGATAAGTACAATGTGTATGTGTTACCCAATGGTCGTATTAATATTTGCGGTATAACTAATGACAATTATGATTATGTATTACAATCTATTGTGAATAGTAAGGTAAAAATAGATTAACCTTTATTTCATACAAATTGTTGTAATCTGTCAATCATGGCCGGGTTAAGACTATAAAATGGTATTTGAATAGCAAGTTCCAGAAAGCCATTATCTAAGAATGTTTTAACTGCCGATGCTCTTTGGTCTAGTGACATTTGTTCTAATGTAACCTTTTGGCCCTTTAAAATTTTGATGTATTCTAACATTGAAACACCACCCGTTGTTTCTGTCTTAATTGGATATTGTACAAACGTACAAATAAAGAGGTTAATGTTTCTATTTACACCTTGTAGTAAGCAGCGTTCTTTAAAGCTACGATGCCCTTCACTAGCACCCGTCTTTTCCATATAACGCTTAAGAATAAGATTGGGACTCAATAAATTATTGGTATATTTAAGTGTTTCACCTATGTCAGTAAAATAACTTGGTGGGAAGTATGCCTGGTGTATGCTATTTATAAGTGTATCTAGTTCAGATACACAGTGTTCAGATATTTTATTATTTTCTAACAAGTATTGCCAATAGGGATGAACTTGTACTATATATATACCTTCTAATGAAGCAACCATATGAAAATAGCGAAGACCCTGTAGAAACTGACCAAAAACAACACGTAAATCAGCTACACTAGGAGGACCTAGGGCAGCAGTCACACCCTGTAGTTTATTGTAGCAGACAATAGGATGTGTATGAAAATTAATTTCGTATGGAAATACTTGAGTAGTAGTACATTGTTCTTCCTCTTGACCTTCGCCTCCTTCACAGGCCATTAAAATACTATATTTATCAATATTCACAGTACCATCTGGCATAACCTTTTTACGGACAATTCCGCCACATTCCTTATTTTTAACAACGACTTGTTTCATAAATATTTTCCAGGCCGAAGGCTGTAGCATTACGGTCGAAACTGCTAGGGCGTCATATTCTACAAATTTTATGTTATTAGCAATAGTAAGAAGTTTTTGTTCTTCATCAGTTGGTAATACATATGGACGTGTAGAATCAAGAAAGGCACGTTTACCAGCATAGGCTTCCATTACTAATATTCTTCCTTCATAGTTAGACTTTTCTCCACTGCCTAGGGAAGCAACATATTTTATCTCAAACCCAGCTCTAAGATAAGACATAACAGCTCTTTCATAATTAGGGTTACTAAATAGCACACCTAACCATACAGTACTATAACCCTCTCTAAAATAGGTTATTATGACATTGTATAAAAAGTGGGAAACTCTAAAATCTTTAGCATATTTAGATTGTGTCTTACATACACTGTATAATTCTAATCTGTTTTCTTCCTTAATGCGTGTAAAAGATGTACTAAAAACTAGTTCAAAAGAAATACCATTTTCTTGTAAGTGAAATACTAAGTAATAGTCAGTATTATCATTTGTTACTAGTTGGGCATATGTGGTATATCCATAATCGATATTGAAACACCGTTTTAAACTTTCATTTAGATAAGCCATAATGGCAGTTTCATTTGCTACAAAAATTCCATTTAGCCCGGTAACTTTTGTCTGGTCTACTACAGAACCATCTCCGTTATCTAAAAAGTGAATAACATATCCAGATCTATTTAATTTAACAATATATGACATAGTATATTATTAAATTAGAAAATAAATAATTTATTGATAAACAGTATTAATAAAGTTATTATTATTTATAAGTGATTCATCTATGTGCTTTAATTCAGACCTTCTTCTAGATATATCCTGTTCTAACTGTATTTGTTTTTTAAGTAACTCTATAATACTGCTATCTAATTCTATCTTTTCTAAGGTACCTATTGGTACTTTATTCTGGTATAATTTATCACCTCTAATATCTAATAATTTGCCAATATGATAATTATCATTGTATCTATCATTTCTATATACCTTTTCGATTCTATAAAGTTCATCACAATCTGAAATTGCCATAATGGTACAAATATTAGAGTTATCTAATTCACTGTATTTTACAATAGTTAGATCCATTTAATTATATAATATATAATTAAATTTTTAATTTGATTTTTCCCGTGGGCTACTACTAACCATTTTATTTATTAAATCTTGTACTGATTTATCATCACTTTCCCCATTATCTCCAATACTATCCCTATTATATTCTTGTTCTTCATCTTCTTCATCTATATCATCTAGTTCTCTAATAGATGGTTCGTCACTTTCTTCTATGCTAGCATTGAAATAACTAGCTGTATCTCTGGCAACTTTACTTTTAGACACATTAGAGCGGTCATCTATTCTTTTTTGGGGTGGTGGATTAAATACCATACGTATTTTTTTAAGTATACTTTCGCTATAATAGCTATTATATATCACACCCATTGCTATAATATCCAGTATTACTATCCATTTAAAATACTGTTTATAGCTACTGTCAATACTATTTAGATAATTATGAAATACTATATATGCTATACCACCAACAATAATTGCTCTAACATTAAAAATAGGGTCTCTTATGTCTTTGTCAGGAAATAGGTATTGATTTATATGGTGGAATGTGTAAAAAAACATATCTAATTATACTATTTATATAATTAGGATTGTTTTAACGTACATTATAATATTAGTTGATAATATATGAGTAACAGTATTTGTGGTGAAATACCTATAAAGGATATAATAGAAAAAACTATTATGGAGGAATACGAGGAAGTTATTGCTAGTGAACGAGAATATTTTGAAACTATTTATAAATATATAATGGCTAAATTAACTTATAGTGCCTAACGTTAGGACACTATAGAACCCGCGGTGTAGAAATTATCTGTACCTAGATTAAATGTTTTCATGCCTATGTTGTTGTACCAAAAAAGATAATAAAACCGAAAGCAAGTATAAAAAAAGGTTCTCTACGGGTGAACTTATATTTGAAGATGTACAAAATTTAAGAAATATTGTACACAACAATCAGCAGAAAATTGAATCCAAAATTGTAAATGGAGTACACACCAAATAATAAAATAACATGGATACCTTCTTTTCCGTAAAACGCTTCGATACAAACGAATTTCTAGAATTGGGCTGGATGACCTATTCTATGGTTACACTAGTTACGCTAAACACACTTTTTGTAATTTCTCTATTTGACGATACCGTTAATCTTAGTGTTCTTTCCTATGTAGATGAGCTAACCAAAATTGTAATTATTCGCATCACAGTAAGCATTATTAGTGTACTTATCAATCTTCCAGCTAATATCGAGGATCATAATAATGTGCTATGGAAGATGTACAATGAACAAAAGCGGCAATCGAAGCGCCTCAAGCGGGCCTATCGCAGTGATTAGAACCAAATTAACATGCCGTATTATCTAAACTACCGTATACATACTTTGTATCTGTGTTATTTCGCGGCTACTCATAAACTCACCAGTGCTAATTATTCTTTCCGGTCCCTGTATAACATTACTAGGATTCCACTGTTTCCAGTATTCCGAGTTACCTATGCGACCCTTGTGTTTAAAGCCAATCAAGTAATAAATATTATCTACTTTGCCACTATGATTCACATTAATTGGTCTAACATCCGTATCATCATCTAGTGTTATAAATTGTATCTGCTTTGTATCCATACAGTATTTGGCTAGTATATACATTATCAATACACCAAAACGGTTACCCGAGTAGTATGGACTACTACCAACCCAGTTTATATGTAATATGGGTACTTCACTGTCACCATAGCGATTGTTTAATAACAATTCGCCGGCAGTTTCCTCACTAACTACACCAGTAATAGTTGCCATAAGGTCCGTGTTTTGCCCATAATCAAAGAAACTGTCGCTTAATTCTTGGGCCTTTTCAGGACTGTATTCGCGGAGTGTTTCTATCTGCTCTAAAAAAGATTGGAATTGTTCTAAATCAATGTGATTTTTGGTTAATACGATGTTAATAGTTGGACTTCTATCAACTATAGTGGCATAAAATACATTATCGGCTAACTGTAATTTAGAAACTATTTTCGAGGACTTTTGAAATCTATATTGGTTCATCTATCTACTATTTTAATTTAATATTATTTTGTTGAAGTTAAATATATTGTGTATAATATTCTTCATAAAATTATAATATTAAATTAAGAGGATATGCGTGTACTTGTGGCCGCTAATACACAAATTGTTATTTTTGTACTAATTGGTCTATTTAACTACATTTCTAGACGCAAGAT
>Ga0214919_10009400_pt1 | contig 12609 bp, 9 predicted proteins | sample LL1503_MetaG_FD_177994 | JGI IMG/M metagenome (GOLD analysis project Ga0214919, IMG submission 177994) | Freshwater microbial communities from Lake Lanier, Atlanta, Georgia, United States - LL-1503 | ecosystem: Environmental > Aquatic > Freshwater > Lake | place: USA: Georgia | collected 2015-03-15
CAATTAATAAGCCTTCTGCCGATACCAAAGAACCCGATTTAATATAGTTACGAAAACCGTCTGCAATTGGCTCTAAAACTGCAAAAGATTCAACATCTGTTTGCGCTTGAGACGCATCGGTTCTGCCAGGAGTGAAAGGCACTGAAATAGTAGCACCTGCGTTTTTAGCCGCTTTTTCAATTCCAACAGATCCACCTAAAACTATCAAGTCTGCAATAGAAACCTGTTTGCCACTAGTTTGCGCTTTATTAAATGCAACTTGAATTCCTTCAAGCACGTCCAATACTTTAGCCAATTGGGTAGGATTATTAACTGCCCAGTATTTTTGAGGAGTCAAGCGAACACGTGCCCCATTGGCGCCGCCGCGTTTGTCTGAACCACGAAAAGTTGCAGCAGAAGCCCATGCCGTTGACACTAATTCCAACACAGAAAGGTTTGAATCAAGAATTGTAGACTTAAGTGCTGCAATATCATTATTGTCAATTAGTGTATGCGTAACCGCAGGAATAGGATCTTGCCATATCAACTCCTCTGTAGGAACTTCAGATCCTACATAACGAGAACTAGGACCCATATCTCTGTGGGTTAATTTAAACCAAGCTCTTGCAAATGCATCGGCAAATTGGTCTGGATTTTCATAGAAGCGTTTTGAAATGGCTCCGTATGCAGGATCAATTTTTAATGCCAAATCGGTAGTAAGCATTGTAGGCGCATGCGTAATAGATGGATCATGTGCATCAGGAACAGTGCCAGCACCTGCGCCAGCCTTAGGTTTCCATTGATGGGCGCCAGCAGGACTTTTTGTTAATTCCCAATCAAACCCAAACAAATTCTCAAAATAATTATTACTCCATTTTGTAGGAGTTGTTGTCCAAGCACCTTCTAATCCACTAGTAATGGTATTCACGCCATTTCCAGCGCCTAGTGTATTTTTCCATCCAAGGCCTTGTTCTTCAATGCTAGCCGCTGCAGGTTCTTTCCCTACATATTTACCCGGATCTGCTGCGCCATGTGTTTTACCAAAAGTGTGTCCACCAGCAATAAGGGCTACCGTTTCTTCGTCATTCATTGCCATACGCGCAAAAGTTTCTCTTATATCACGCGCCGATGCAATAGGGTCAGGATTTCCGTTAGGTCCTTCTGGATTTACATAAATCAAACCCATCTGCACTGCTGCAAGTGGATTTTCAAGATCTCTATCGCCAGTATATCTTTTATCGCCTAACCATTCGCGTTCTGCTCCCCAGTATACATCTTCTTGCGGCTCCCAAACGTCTACACGTCCGCCAGAAAATCCAAAAGTTTTAAAGCCCATAGACTCTAACGCACAGTTTCCTGTAAGAATCATGATGTCGGCCCAAGAAAGTTTTTTACCATATTTCTTTTTGATAGGCCATAATAATAAACGCGCCTTATCTAAATTGGTATTGTCGGGCCAACTATTTAGTGGGGCAAAACGGAGCATACCTGCACCACCGCCACCACGACCATCAGTTGTGCGATAGGTACCAGCACTATGCCAAGCCATTCTAATAAAGAAAGGACCATAATGGCCATAATCTGCAGGCCACCAATCTTGTGAGTTGGTCATTAAATCAAAAATGTCTTTTTTTACGGCTTGTAAGTCTAAAGATTTAAACTCCTTTACATAATCGAATGTTTTATCCATAGGATTAGATAAATTGGAGTGTTGGCGAAGGGTATTTAATTTTAGTTGATTTGGCCACCAATCACTATTTCTTGTGCCAGTCCCAGCAGCACTTTGATTGTGCGCTGCAGAAGCTCCTGTAAATGGGCATTTTGCTTCTGGATTGTTTGTGTTCGTTTCCATTTTTTTTAGTGCTTTTAAATCTAATTATTGATAAAGATATAGGAACTTGTATTAACTGATTTCAATAACAATCAATTAGTGGATAAAGTTTAGACTTCATCGGCACTTTCTTTCATATAGTATATTTAATTAACTTCATTCTTAATGCAAATTTTAAATACACTAAATGGCTAGTAAGTAAAGGAACGCTATATGAGATTATCAATGGTTCCAGTTATTAATATAAGTCTAATGCTAAATAGATAGCTATATGGTTTGAAAATAGGTCTATTAATATACCAAATCATACTTAAAAAATAATTTTTAAAATGTCATTACCACTAACAAAAATCAGCGCGTCTTTAGAAGATGGATTGTTATCTTTTCCAATTACTGATTTAGATAAAGAAGGAAAATTTAATGCTGAAACTTATGCAGCACGATTAGAATGGTTTGTTTCGCACAATGTGTCTGCTGTTTTTGTTGCTGGGGGAACAGGCGAATTTTTTTCGTTATCAGAAAATGAATACAAAAAAATTGTAGCTGTAACTGCAGCAACAGTGAAAGAAAAAATTCCAATGATATCGAGTATTGGCAGAAGTATTCCAGATGCTATTACCTATGCACATATTGCAGAAGATGCAGGAATGAATGCTTTACTCTTAATGCCTCCATACCTTACAGAATGCCCCGAAGACGGCACTTACGAATATGCTAAAACAATCATGAACAATACCAAACTTCCGGTTATTTATTACAACCGAGCTAATGGCGTTTTATCTAGTAAGTACATTCAAAAATTGGCAGACAATTGTAATAATTTTATTGCCCTTAAAGATGGTACTGGAAATATTCAAGAATTAAATGACACCATTAAATCAGTTGGTAATCGGTTGTCATATATAGGTGGCGTGCCTACTGCAGAGATAATTGCAGAAGCGTATTTGTCTATAGGAGTAAATACTTATTCATCGGCAGCATTCAACTTTGTGCCAAAATTAGCCAACTTGTTTTACTCAAATTTAAGAACAGGCAATAAAGAAAATGTGGCCAAGATTTTAAAGGAATTTTTTATCCCATTTGTTAGATTAAGAAGTAAAAAAAATGGCTATGCAGTAAGCCTTATAAAAGCGGGTGCAAATATTATTGGCAGAAGTGCCGGTGATGTAAGAGCTCCTTTAACCATGCCATTGCCTGAAGAAGTTGCAGTGCTTGAGCAATTAATTGAACATGCTACAACAATTGTTGATTCTATCAAAAGCTAAACAAGGATTTATTTTTACCAATTACTTTGCCATATAGAAAATGACTTTTGTCTGATTCTGATTTTTTACAGATACACTAGTTATAGAATAACAACTTTTACAACTAATTAATTAGGTATTATTTGTTTCAATAATAACGGCAAAGAAAATAGCTTAAAAAGTATTTTAATAAAAACAGTATTGTATTTGCATCATTAGTTTTGAGATGATTGTTAAAAGATTTAGCTATTTTTTTATAAATAAAATAAACAGAATTATTAAATTTTTGTGAATACCCTCTTTTTTTAAACCATTTCACACAACAAATTGTAGTATGTTTCTAAACAATTAATATATGAAAATGAAATTCTTGTTGATGTTCCTAATTGGAGGCATCATTTCTGCATCTGCACAAAAAACTGTAGTGGATGTAGCCGTTGGTTCTAAAGACCATTCTACATTGGTTGCTGCGGTAAAAGCCGCTGATTTAGTCAGTACTTTGCAAAGTGCAGGACCATTTACTGTTTTTGCGCCAACTAATGAAGCATTTGCAAAATTGCCAACAGGAACCGTTGAAACTCTTCTAAAACCAGAGAACAAAGCTACCTTAGCTAAAATTTTAACTTACCATGTTGTAGCTGGTAATTTAGATGCTGCAGCTGTTGTAAAAGCAATAACAGACGGTAAAGGAAAAGTTACAATTAAAACAGTAAGTGGTGGTTCATTAACTGCATCTTTAAAAAACGGTAAAGTTATTTTAACAGATGAGAAAGGTGGAACTGCAACTGTTACAGCAACCGACCTTAAAGCAGGCAACGGTGTTGTACATGTGATTGATACTGTTGTAATGCCTAAATAGTTTTTTTTATTTTTAAAATATGGGTTATACACAATAAGGTATAACCCATATTTATTTAACAATGGTTTTAATTTTTAATACCCCCACAAACAAGTTTGTATTTTCAAGAAATATCTGTTGGACTTCGTATTTTCTTCTTAATCATGTAGGTAAATATTTGTTTAGATTTTTATTGAAACCTGCAAATACTCATTTATTCTAAAGTACAAATTGTACTAGCATTTTTTACAAGGTGTTATTTTATTGATTGATAGCTATATATTTTTTTCAAATTAAAAGAATTAGAAAAAAACAATAGCACTAATTTTTATAACTAATAATTTAAAATTATTTTATGGCTAGGTTATCAAATGTCTTTCCCGAATTTTCTAAAATTCCTATCGAATGGCAACTGAATGAGTTTATAGAGCAACGTGAATATCTTATTAATGGGGAATTGCGTATTTGGGAAGGGGCAATGAATGAGGTGGTATCTCCAGTTTCTATTAAAACTGGCAATGAAATAGTGAAAAATATTATCGGTACAACACCACTTCTAACAGAAAAAGAATCATTAGAAGCTTTGGATGCAGCATTGCTTGCATACAATAATGGAACGGGGGAATGGCCAACAATGAGCGTAACAAAAAGAATTAACCATGTTGAACATTTCTTAAGTGAAATGAAAAAACAAAGGGCAATTGTAGTGAAGCTCTTGATGTGGGAAATTGGTAAAAATTTAATTGATAGTCAAAAAGAATTTGATCGTACTTGTATTTATATAGAAGATACTATTAGAGAATTAAAAAAACTAGATCAACATAATTCGAAATTTGAAATTGAAGAAGGGGTTATAGCACAAGAAAGGCGGGTTCCACTTGGTGTAGCATTATGTATGGGGCCTTATAATTATCCACTAAATGAAACCTTTACTACATTAATCCCTGCGTTATTAATGGGAAATACGGTTGTTTTTAAACCCGCAAAATATGGGGTACTTTTCATAAAACCTTTGTTGACAATTTTTAAAGACTGTTTTCCAAAAGGAGTTATCAATATCATTTATGGTAAAGGAAGAGAAACGGTTGGTGTATTAATGGAAAGTGGAAAGATTGACGTATTTGCTTTTATTGGAACCAACAAAGGTGCTAACGAAATTAAAAAACTACATCCTAAACCAAATCGACTTAGAAGTATACTTGGTTTAGATGCAAAAAATCCAGCCATTATTTTACCGGATGCTAATATTGATAATGCAGTTAGCGAATGCCTTGCTGGTTCTTTATCGTATAACGGACAAAGGTGTACCGCATTAAAAATAATTTTTGTTCACGAATTGGTCGTTGATGAATTTATTAAAAAGTTTGTAGATGGAGTTTCAAAATTAAAATGCGGAATGCCATGGGAAAATAGTATTCAAATTACGCCTTTGCCTGAGCCCGGTAAAACAGCCTATTTAACTGAATTAGTAAAAGATGCTGAACGGTTTGGGGCTTCGGTAATTAATGAAAATGGAGGCGAAGTCAATGACACTTTTTTTTACCCTGCAGTTTTATACCCTGTGAATGCGCAAATGAAAATATATTCTGAAGAGCAGTTTGGTCCTGTAGTGCCTATTGTTGCTTACAAAAATATTGAAGAGGTAATTGACTACACAGTGCAATCAAACTTCGGACAACAACTAAGTATTTTTGGAATAGACTCAAAAATGATTGGTTATTTAATTGATCAACTAGCTAACCAAGTTGGGCGTATCAATATTAATGCACAGTGTCAGCGTGGACCCGACGTATTTCCATTTAATGGTAGAAAAGATAGCGCTGAAGGAACACTTAGTGTTTCTGATGCCTTGAGGGCCTTTAGTATTCGAATATTAATTAGTACAAAAGATACTTCTGTTAATAAGAATATTGTACAAACTATTGTAAGGGAAAATCAAAGTAATTACTTAAGAATAGACTATATTTTTTAACTTTAAATTCACTTAAACGGGTCATAATTGTGGCAATTTTATTACCATTGTTTAACTTTTTAATATTTTATATTTAAAATATTAAACAATATTTTTTTTGAACATTTTTTTTATTAATTTGACTTATAAAATAAAATCACATGAACCTAACACTTTTAAATGCACAGGTAATTGCCAGCGACAACTACGTTGCTTTTACGTTTTTCATTGGATGTATGGCTATGATGGCTGCATCTGTTTTCTTCTTTTTTGAAATCCAAAACACTTCAGTTAAATGGAGAACCTCGGTTTTGGTTTCAGGGTTAATCACTTTTATTGCAGCCGTACATTACTATTACATGCGTGGCTACAATTTAGAAACTGGAGAATCTCCTACCTTCTTCCGTTATGTTGATTGGACTTTAACAGTACCTCTTATGTGTGTTGAATTTTATCTAATTACAAAAAAGGCAGGTGCTAAAACCGATTTATTGTGGAAATTAATTTTCGCTTCATTGGTAATGCTTGTTACTGGTTATTTAGGTGAAACAGTAAACAGAGATAAAAGTGTTATGTGGGGAGTTCTTAGCGGTTTAGCTTATTTCTACATTGCATACTTAGTATGGTTTGGCGAAGTTGCACAACTAGCTAAAGGAGCAGGTGAAGCAGTAGCAAAAGCTACTAAAACACTAGCTTGGTTCGTTCTAGTTGGATGGGCTATTTATCCTCTAGGTTATATTTTAGGTACTCCAGGTGGTTTATTTGGATTACAGTTGGTTAGTGATCCAGCAGCAGCTACTCATGCTATGGACATTGTTTACAACATTGGTGATGCTGTAAACAAAATTGGCTTTGGATTAGTTGTTTATGCACTTTCTCGTAAAGAAGTAGCTTAATTTTTTTTATAAATAGCATGCTTTGCATCTTAGGATGCAAAGCATGTTTTTTTATATAAATATCCTCAAATGCCAGATACTGAAAATGTTGATATAGTGATATGTGGAGGAGGTTGCTCGGCCATGTTATTACTTTATTACTTACAGCAGTACCCGGATTTTTCAAAAATGACGGTTTTAGTGATTGAAAAAGAGACTGTCTATGATAATAAAACATGGTGTTTTTGGCATGATAGCAATCATTCATTGCAACATTTAATCTCAAACACTTGGCATCAAGTTCAATTTGCAGACAAAAATTTTAGTAGCACCCAAGCTATTAAACCATACAGCTATTCTTCAATAAAAGGGAGAGACTTCTACGATTATTTTTTAAACCAGTTGATACCTGAACTTTCTAATGTAAAATTTATCAAAGATGAAGTTTGTAGTATTCAAAAATATACTGGTGGCAGTTCAAAAGTAATTTGTACTAATGGGATATATATTGGATCCAAAGTATACAGCAGTATCATAGACAAGCAATTTTTTACTGCCCCCATTTTTATATGGCAGCATTTTAAAGGTTGGCATATAAAAACAGATGCAGATGTATTTGATAGAGATACAATAACCTTAATGGATTTTAAAAACTGTTCAGCCAATTCTTGTGATTTTATATATGTGCTTCCCTATTCAAATAATGAAGCACTTATTGAGATTACGTCTTTTTCTCCTGAAGTTTGGAGTGACCATGCGTATCAACTGAAATTTGATCAATATGCAAATATGCATTTAAAAGGTATTGATTTTAGTATAATTGGTACTGAACAAGGCACAATACCGATGGTAGATTACAAACATTCTGCAACGGGTTCGGGTGGTCAAATTTTAATAGGCACTGCTGCTGGTAAAATAAAAGCAACTTCAGGATACGGTTTTGAAAAAATGCGCGCAGATGCTCAAATTTTATCTGCTCAATTTTTTAAACAACCTATTGCTAGACAAAAAACGAAAAATAGATTTAAATTTTACGATAAACTCTTACTTAAAGTAATTTTAGAAGACCCTCAAGAGGCTGTAAGAATCTTTGGGCAATTATTTAATAAGATTCCATTTCCACTTATTCTTAAGTTTCTATATGAAGAAACAAATTTATATCAAGAAGCTTTAATTTTTAGTAAATTACCTTTTCTCCCATTTATCAAAAGAGTGTAATATGGCCAACCAGTTCCAAATAAAATATTTAATTTATCTTTTAGGAATTGGTTTCTTAATAAAAATAGGGCAAATAATTTTTCCGCAATTACAATCTACGCTCGAAATTATATTGCTTTTTACAGGTTTACTATTTACAGGTATTCCACATGGAGCACTTGATCATTATGTTGCCAAGAAAAACGCTTATAACAACAACACAACATTTAATCTTATACCCTTTATAATTCGCTATATAATTCTAATGATGTTATATGGAATTTTTTGGTGGCTAGTTCCTGGTTTGAGTTTATGCTTTTTTATATTTTTAACAGCTTTTCATTTTGGCGAAACTGATTTCCATTTTTTTAATTTTAATAATAAACCAAAAGCTTTTATATACGGATTGAGTCTTACTGCTTGGCTTTTATTATCACATCAAATTGAATTATTGAAATGGATACATTTAATAATTCCTAAAACAGATAGTATATACATTTTAACCCATTATTTATTTAAAATACCCTCCATTCTTTTTCTCATACTTTGTGGTTTTCTTTCTTTCCCAAAAAAACCTCTTCGAATAGAATGGGTATTATTACAACTTGTATTACTATTAGCTAACCAATTAGGTTTGATAGGTGGATTTGCTTTTTATTTTTCAGGCTGGCATGGCTGGCATGCTTTTTATGATATTAAGAAGCATATTAGATCCGAGAAAGAATTTGCACTACTCTGGAAAAATGCAATACCATTTACATTAATGGCTTTATTTTTTTTAGTACTTGTATTTTTTGTAACACCTAGTTCTGTTTGGCAAATGTATGGTGCTCCTGCATTTATTGTAATGATTAGTTTGTTAACGCTTCCACATATGGTAGTGATGCATCCTGTTTATAAAAAAAAGGTTGATTAAGAACAATTAACCCTTTAGTAATGTTTTTTTATTAAATTTTTAAAGCGAGTTATATGATGATAAGCAAAAAATTAGAAGTTCTTTACCAAAAACTTCTTTCAGAAAATACAAAAAAAGAAATTGAAAATATCATTTTAATCATAGCTATAGTAAGTTTTATTATACACTTAGCAGTAATATTTTTGGTTGATTTTGGTATAATAAATTTGAATATACAATCAGATTTATTTAAAAACCCAATTGCCGCTATCTATACACCATTCTCATTTATACTTGTGTACGAAGTTTACTTATTAATATTTTATCTTCCAAAATCATTTACCATATATATAGGAAAACAATATGAAATTATTACGCTCATAATTATACGACGTTTATACAAAGACCTCTCTACGCTAACACTTTCCTCTGATTGGTTTAAAATTAAATATGACCTTCAGTTTACATACGATTTGATAGCGTCAGTACTGCTGTTTTTTTTAATCTATTTATTTTCAAGAAATAGTAAAAAAAGTTACTATGCAGAAATACCAGGGCAACTGCTTATAAAGAGCACAACAAATTTTATAAAAATCAAGAAATTAATTGCTATATCCCTGGTTCCATTGCTTTTTATAGTAGCTAGTTATTCATTTTTTAACTGGACATTAAATACACTTAATGTCAATACAAATAATATTGTATCGTTTAAAGACATTAATAATATATTCTTTGAACAATTTTTTACAATACTAATAATTGCAGATGTAATTTTATTACTCTTCTCCTTTTTTCAAACCGATAAATTTCATAAAGTGATTAGAAATTCGGGGTTTATAATTTCTACTATTTTAATAAGGATATCCTTTTCTGTGAGTGGATCATTAAATACATTGCTAATTATTTCTGCAATTATTTTTGGACTTTTAATACTTATTATACATAATAAATTTGACGAGCTTCCCGTACATGAATAATTCTTAAAAGTACTTAGTTTTTAATGATGGCTAAACTTATAGATAAACTAAAAACAACTAGAAGTGTTTTGAGTTTAATTAATCTTTCGACTAATTATAATCTATAATTATAATGATTTTTTTGGAAAAATTTATTTAGGAAAAAGATTTGGCATCTATTCCTAAATAATGCAGCTAAGGTTCGTATTGTAGATTATCTAGTTAATGTGGTTAAAACTAGCTTTACAAAAAATGATTATCAATGAAACAATTTTTATCGTTTCTGTTTTTTCATTTCTTTTAATGCCAATAAAAAGCCGATTCCAAATAATATTGTAATGAATCCTGCAAAATATGGTATAATATTAATCAATTTTCTTATTATTTATGAGGTTCAAATAAATTCCAAATGCTAGAATAGAAGGGACCCAAATACCAATGAATATTGCTGCATTTGCTTCTCCTTTGAAATATAATACTTCAGAAAAAATAAGAGAAAGAAAAGCAGCAATGAATAACAATATATCAGTCGCAGAAAATTTTTTTAACATGTTTAATTATTTTTTTCGATTATTAAGTAAATATAGATAAAAACAGTTTGATAATTGCATTAAAATTATATTAATTATCTTGTTTATTGCTATCCAAGATAATTCTATAACAGCTATTTTTTACCATACAGAAAACGGCTTTTGAAAATCTAGTGGGTTTAAAAGTACTTAGTACCTATATAGTTTTTGACGATAAGATTTTAAAATAGTTTTTTTGTAATTAATAAGCTCTTCCAATCGTGTCGCAAACTGCTTTTAATAATGATAGCCCATCATTTCTGTCTTGCCCTTTTTCCCACATCATAATACCATTGCCCATTGATTGGGCAAGCTTTGCTTTAAGCTTTACAGTGGGTATTCCATTATAATAAATAGTATAGTTGGTAAACCCGCCGGCACTTACTACAGCGGAATCTAACATGGCAGAACCCGAGCCACTTGTAATAGTGCTATAGGTTAAAACGGTTCCGGTTTGCGTAATACCACTAGGTCTTCCATAAGCAGGAATACCCAAAACGGCTTTAGCGGCAGGCATACCTCTTGTGGTAACCCAATAATTCAAACAAGTTTGCGCCAAAGCCAAATCACTATGGTGTTTAAAAGGGACTGAAGTATTAAAATCATCATAGGCCATGATATTAAAAAAGTCTACCGTATTGTTAGTCCATAAACTACTACTAATGGCATCGCGTATTACCCCTGAATATTTACCAGCTGTAATAGCTGCAGATAAATAATACTTAGCACCTGAATGACAACTATCACTTAGTTCTTTCATAAATGCGGCATAGGAAATATCAGTACCATCATCCGTTCTTGGAAACTCCCAATCCACATCTACCCCATCCATACCGTAGACTCTTACTACTTGCATAATATTTTTCACAAATGCATTTCTTCCAGTAGCAGTAGTAGCCATGTTTTTAAAATCAGCAGCAAGACCCGAAATACTTATGAATACTTTCGAATTATTCGCTTTTGCTTTTGCGGCAACAGCAATTAAAACAGTTGAATTTGCAACAGTCAATCCTCCGGTTGCTGTTATATTTGCGAAGGCATAATTTACCACATTACACATCCTAAATTTCTGGTCAGTGATGGTAGCGGGATCTCTATAACTAGGAAAATATCCAACAACATAAAACCCAAAAGGCTTTGGTGGACTAATCGTTTCTCCCGCCGTTGGAGGTAGCACTATTGGTGTTGTAGTTTGATCTTTTTTACCACAAGCAGCAAGTATGAGTATCATTCCAAATAAAATGAGATGCCTATGTTTGTTGCAAATATTCTTCATACCCACAAATTAATGATTAAAAATAAAAAAATCAACTAGATTTAAAATGAACTAGTTTTTTATGATGGAGATATATTACTTTCCGATACAGAACTTCGAAAAAATAAAATCTAATTGGTCTTCGTTGGTAATTTCTCCGGTAATTAATCCCAAATAATGCAAACATTGTCTAATATCTAATGCCAACAAATCGCCAGTAACAAAATCCGCTAAGCCTTGTGACACATCGGTTAGCGCTTGGTTCAGTTGTTTCAATGCATCGTAGTGTCGGGCATTGGTTACAATGGTGGATTCTACATGTATGTCTCCATTAATTGCTGCAGCAACTATAGCAGATTTCAATTCGTTAATTTGATAATTTTCTTTAGCAGAAATAAAAATGCACTTTATAAAATTTGCAAATTTATTTTTTGCCATCGTTTCTACTCCATCTACTTTATTGCCTATTAATAAATAATGAATATGCTCTTTTTCAAATCCATCAACAACAGTTTGCAAATTGGCTGCATCAATTTCGTTTACATCAAATAAATACAGTACCAAATTTGCTACACGCATTTTCTCTAAACTCTTTTCAATACCTATGGTTTCAATGACATCTTTACTGTGTTCGCGTATACCCGCAGTATCAATTAATCTAAATAAAACACCATCAATATTTAATACTTCTTCAACAGTATCACGTGTAGTGCCTGCTATTTCGCTTACAATGGCCCTATTTTCGTTTAATAAAGTATTTAACAAGGTTGACTTGCCTGCATTGGGTTTGCCAATTATAGCCACTTGTACGCCGTTTTTAATGGCATTCCCTAATTGAAAGGAATGCAATAATTGTTCGGTTGATTTTTGCAAGGTGGTTATTAAACGAACCAATTGGTCTCTATCGGCAAATGCCACATCTTCTTGCGAAAAATCTAATTCCAATTCAATGAGTGCCGAGAACTTAATTAACTCTTCGCGCAGTAGGTGTAAATCACTCGAAAAACCGCCACGCATAT
>Ga0214919_10009401_pt1 | contig 12609 bp, 12 predicted proteins | sample LL1503_MetaG_FD_177994 | JGI IMG/M metagenome (GOLD analysis project Ga0214919, IMG submission 177994) | Freshwater microbial communities from Lake Lanier, Atlanta, Georgia, United States - LL-1503 | ecosystem: Environmental > Aquatic > Freshwater > Lake | place: USA: Georgia | collected...
CCGATCCCTCATCCGATCGCGCCGTGTCGACGAGCAAGCCGCCGTTGCAGCGAACGGAACGCACTCGGCCGTCGCGGCCCGAGCCAGAGCCCGAAGAAGAACCGATGCCGGCTGAGCAGAAGCCAGTCGCGATGAAGGGCGTCGATGAGAAGCCGGAGGAGGACAAGCCTGCCGATGCCCCGCCTGCCGAGGCGATGGCACAAGCAGACAGCCGACTCGACGCCACGCTCGCAGAAGCGCTCGAATCGCTGCGACGCCAGGAAGACGACACCGTCACGAGACTGTTGGCGGTGGCATCCAAGCAGGCGGATGGCGGCGGAGCCAAGCAGCGGGTGGCCAACTGGAAGCTTCTGGCCACGTATTACAAGGGGTTTCTGGACTATCGCGAGAAGGCCCTGGCCGCAGTGAAGCCGGGCGACGAATATGACGTCAAAAACCAAAAGGTCGGCGTGGTTGAAGTCGATGACGAAAAGTTCATCTACCGCACGGCCGGTGGCAACAAGACGGTCGCCCGCGACAAGATCCCGGCCGGCATCGTGCTGGCCATCGTGATGCAGTGGTTCGACGCCAATCCCGCCAACGATCTCTACCTCGGCGCCTATCATCTCGCGAAGCCGGAGCCCGACCCGGAGCGGGCCCGCGAGCATTGGGAGCAGGCTCTCGCGGCCGGGGCGGATGCTTCCGGCCTGCTGCCCCTACTCGATGATGCGGTGTTTGCCCGGTCTGAGTAGGGCCCGTCGCTCAGAGCATGGCCGCGAGCAGACCGCGGAGCTCCTCCGTGGCGAGTTGCACCGGATTGCCCCGCATGCTTGCGCCCCCGGAATGCTCCGCCAGCCAGTCGATCTGATCGGCCGTGACGCCCAGTTCCGAGAGCCGTCGTGGCACGCCCGACTCCAGGCACAGCCGTTCGATCCGCTGCACGAAGGCCTCCGCGGCGGTTGTGTCGTCCCGCGATGCAGAAGGGTCGACCGCCCGCTCGAGCAGGGCGAAATCATCTTGAACCACCTCGCGGTTGACCCGCAGCGCAGCAGGCAGCATGGCGGCGCAGGCCATCCCGTGTGGCGCGCCGCATGCGACGCCAAGTGCCGCCGCCACGCCGTGTGCCAGGCCAAGTCCTGAGTTGGTCAGCGCGAGCCCCGAGAGCAGCGCCGCGTGACTCAGTGCCGCCCGATCAGCCGCCCGGCTGTCGATCCAGCGTTGCGGGTCTTCGTCCGCTGGCTTCGGCATCAACAGCCTGGGCAGCGAGTGCAGCGCCCGCGGCAGCGATTCGAGCACCATGCAGCGGGGCAGTGGCTTCGCGAAACGGCACACGAACGATTCAATCAACTGCGTGATGCAGTCGAGCCCGGACGCGGCGATGGTGGACGAGTCGCACGACGCCGTCAGGTCGGGGTCGACGACCGCTACCCGCGGCACCATCATCGGGCTCCGCATGCTCTTCTTGAACCGCCGCCGAGGGCAGGAGATGACGGCGTTTCGCGTCGCTTCCGCGCCGGTGCCGGCCGTGGTGGGCACCGCGACCATGGGCAGCGGCCACTGCCGGATGGCGAGGCCGCGGCCGACCCCCTCGAGGTGATCGACGACGAAGGTATCGAGATCGATGCCCGTTCGCTGGCCGCTGGGCATGTTCGTCGCCAATGCCGCCAATGCCTTGGCCAGATCGATGGTCGACCCGCCGCCCACTGCCACCACCACCACGCCGTCGAGATCCTCGTGCTGGAGACCGGCGAGGGCGGCGGCCAACTGGTCGACCGTTGGCTCGCCGGTGCTCCGGGCAACGACCCGGGACTCGATCCCGGCGGCGGAGAGGCTGGCATCGATCCGCTGCCGCGCCCCGGATCGTTCGAGACTCGCGGTCCCTCCGACGATCCAGGCCCGCCTGCCCAGGAGTCCGACCGTTGCACCGATCTCGTCGATCCGGCCGGCACCAAACCGGATCAGCGGCGGCGCAAAAAAATCGTAGGCGGCGAGGGAGTCGTCCATGGACCGTACCATGCCGTTATCATAGCCTGCCTATCCACCATGACCGATCCCCTCGCCATACCCGTCTGCCCGCATCCGATCGTGGGCTCGATCCGGCCTCCGGGATCGAAGAGCATCACCAATCGGGCGCTCGTCTGCGCGGCGTTGGCCCGGGGGGAGAGCCTGCTGACCGGGGTGCTCGACAGTCAGGATACGCGGGTGATGGCCGCGGGCCTGGCGGCGCTCGGCATCGGGGTGATCGCCGACTGGTCGCGGGGCGAGGTCCGCGTGGCGGGGGCGGGCGGCACCGTGCCAGCCGCCGAGGCGACGCTCGATTGCGCCGCCAGCGGCACGACGATTCGCTTTCTCTCGGCGGTCTGCGCGATCGGTCACGGCACCTATCGACTCGACGGCACGCCGCGGATGCGCAAACGACCCATCGGTGATCTGCTGGAGGCGTTGCAGTCGCTCGGCGTCGACGCCACTGCGGAGAGCCCGGGCGGATGTCCTCCGGTGGTGATTCGCTCGCGGGGCTTGCAGGGCGGGGCGGCCAGCGTGCGGGGCAGCACGTCGAGCCAGTTCGCCAGCGGGCTGGCCATGGTGGCGCCATGCACGTCGCAGGGCATGCAGATCCAATTTGCCGGCACGCTCGTCTCGCTGCCCTATCTCGACATGACACGGCGTGTGATGGAGGCCTTCGGTGCTGACTGCTCGCCGGAGGGAGACCGTGGCTGGCGGATCGCACCTTCGGGCTACCAGGGCCGTGACTACGCGATCGAACCCGACGCCTCGGCGGCGAGCTATTTTCTCGCGGCTGCTGCGATCACCGGCGGCAGCGTGCGAGTGGAGGGACTCTCACGCCGAAGCATGCAGGGCGACGTCGGTTTTGCCGACGCGCTCGGCCGCATGGGCTGCACGGTCGCATGGGATGACGGGCCGAAGGAGTCGATCACGGTGACCGGCCGCGCGGTCCGTGGCATCGACATCGACATGAACGCGATCAGCGACACGGTGCCGACGCTTGCGGTCGTGGCGCTCTTTGCCGAAGGGCCGACCACGATCCGCAACGTCGCCCACATCCGCGACAAGGAAACCGACCGTATCGGTGACCTTACCTGCGAACTCCGCCGCCTGGGCGCCACGGTCGTGGAACATGCCGACGGACTCACGATCGCACCGGCTGCGCACGCGGGGGCGGAGTCGCCCGGGCAGGGCGGCGCCGGGCTCCATGGCGCGACCGTGAAGACCTACGACGATCACCGCATGGCGATGAGCCTGGCCCTGGTGGGGCTGCGTGTGCCGGGGGTTCTCGTTGCCGATCCGGCCTGTGTTGGCAAGACGTTCCCTGACTACTGGGACCGTCTGGATGCCATCACTCGGGCGTAACTCCCAGCATAGCCGCCGCACGTTCGATCAGTTCGTCCACTATTGAGGACTGGGGCCGGCCACCTGTCACGCGGGTCGCTGGGCTGTTGTCGCAGGCGTCGGTGGCGATGAAACCGCCGCCACAGTGCTGGCAGTAGACCCGCTGTCCCAGCAGCATGACACGAATGCGGAGGTTGCGGCCGCAGACGGGGCATGATTGGTGGTAGCAGACAGCGTTTGCGTGCTCGTGAATCATCGGATTTCCCCCACGGCTGATTGGTGGCGGCGGAATGATGACGGATGGCTGAAAGGTGAAGCGATTTGCGGCCCGGCGGGAGAAGATTCTAAATCCACCGTGCCCTCCCGGCAATTCCTGGAAAGATGAGAATTCTGCAAGACAAGCGTGCGCTTCACTAGACCTTAGCGTGGGACCGCTATAATCACCCCGAGTGAGGGACTAGACAACTTTCCCCGGCCGCTGTCGTTGAAGGTGGGGATGGAGTTTGGCTTTGTCGCCATCCCTGCGATTCGAGCACCTTTGCCACGCCGCCGGTTCTCGCCATGCTGTACCGTCCCTGGCTGATTCCGCTGGTCATTCTCTTCTGGTGCGCCAGCAGCAGCTGGCTGCTGTTGGCGAAGATTCTCCCGACGCTTTCGCCCGGGTCGCCGCCAGGGTATCAGGCGCTCTACATGGCGGAGAACCGCCTTGTTCCCGTCGCATGGACCGTGCTTTGGAATGACCAGCCGCTGGGATGGGCGATGAGCCGGTCGGAGCGTACTGAGGCGGGGGGCATGGAGGTGGATAGCCTGCTCCATTTTGACCGGCTTCCGATCGAAGAAGTGCTGCCGGCGTGGACCAAGTTGCTGCTGCGGCAGTCGTTCACCCCCGGCGTGTCATACGCCCTCGACGCGCGGGGCCATCTGACGATCGACCCGAAGGGCGATCTCCGGTCGTTTCGATCGGTGGTGAGCCTGCCGGCCACCGCCGATCGGGTGTTTCTCCACGGCAGGATCGACAAGGGCGAGGTCACCGTCGACGTGCGGGCCCACGGCATGAACTACACCGTTTCCCGGCACCTGCCGGGCCAGATCACGATCGGCGACGAACTCTCGCCGCAGGCCACGTTGCCCGGGCTCTATCACAACCGTCAATGGACGGTTCCGGTCTACAACCCGCTGCGGCCCGGCCAGGCCCCGATCCAGATTCTTCACGCCAGGGTTGCCGGCGAGGAGTCGATGTTTTGGGATGACACGTTGGTGCGGGTCGATGTCGTGCACTACCGGGACGATCCTGCGACGCACCGCGAGCCACGCTGTCGACTGTGGGTCGATCGCAGCGGCCGCGTGCTGAAGCAGGAATCGCTGATGCTCGGCTCGAAGCTGGTCTTCCTGCGGCGGTCCGACGAGGCCGCCGAAGACCTGATCAGCAGCGTCACGATGCCGTCCGAGGATGGGGATGTTCCGGCCGGGAATCCCGGTGAGGAGAAACCATGATCGAGTTCGACCACGTCACCCGCACCTACGGGCCCAAGCCCGCCGTCACAGATTTGAGTCTGTCGATCCCCCGGGGCGAACTCTTCGCGCTCCTCGGGCCCAACGGGGCGGGCAAGACCACGACGATCAAGATGTTGGTGGGGCTGCTGCGGCCCTCCCGCGGTGCCGTGCGTATCTGCGGGCATGATCTGGCGAAGGCGGCACGCAGCGCCCACCTGCACACCGGCTACGTGCCCGACGAGCCCACGCTCTACGACAAGCTCACCGGCCGGGAGTTCCTCTGGTTCATCGCCGACATGTTCGGCATGCCGCGGCATATCGCCACGCAGAAGATCGATCGGGAGATCGACCATTTCGAGCTGGCCGAATTTGCCGACGACCTCGCGGAGAGCTACTCGCTCGGCATGAAGCAACGGCTGGTCTTCGCCGCCGCACTGCTCCACGATCCCGACGTGCTTGTGCTCGACGAGCCGATGGTGGGGCTCGACCCGCGGAGCGTGCGGATCGTCAAAGACCTTCTGAAGACACGCACCCAGGAGGGCATGACGGTCTTCATGTCCACGCACACGCTTGCCATGGCCGAGGAGATGGCCGACCGGGTGGGCATCATGGTGCGGGGGCAACTGCGGTTTCTGGGCACCATCGCCGAACTCCGCGACCACATGGCCGTGGAAACGACGAACCTCGAGAATCTGTACCTCGAGCTCACGACCGCCAAGCCGGGCTCGCCATGAGCGGCGCGGCATGGTGGAGCATGACCGATCGCGGCACGCACTGCGGATCCTGCCGATTGATCCCCGCGGAGGCGGAATCCGGGGTGTTGTCGAAGCTGCGGTCCACGATCGCGTGGGAGACGCTGCGGTCGATGCTGTCGGTGGCGCGGCTGCGGCTGGCTCTGGTGGTTCTGCTGAGCGCGGTCTTCTGGGGGGCGTTGTATGGCCTGTTCATCGAGGGCTTCTCGTTTCTCGAATCGATTCATGCCGAGGTGATCTCGCTGTTGTTCAATGCGTTTTTCTCGTCGCTGATGATCATGCTGCTGTTCTCCACGGCGATCCTGCTGTACGGAAACATGTATTGCTCGCCCGAGGCGAGACTGCTGCTGACGCTGCCTGTTCGGGCCGAGGCGATCTTTTCCCACAAGTTTCAGGAGGCGATGTGGTTTTCCAGTTGGGGCTTCATCCTGCTGGGCAGCCCGATGCTCGTCGCCTATGGAGTCGTGCGTGGTTCGCCGTGGACCTATTACCTGCTGCTCCTGCCGTTCATGGTGTCGTTTGTGGTGATTCCCGCAACGCTCGGCGGCATCTGCTGCATGTCGGCGGTCGCGTGGCTCGGGCGGCTGAGGGTGCACGCGCTCGCGATCCTCGTCGCGGTCGTCTGTGCGGGAGCGGCATGGCTGGGATGGTCGCTGATCGGTTCGGTGGCCGTAGTCGGTGGGACGTCTGAATGGTTTGAGACGGTGCTGTCGCGGCTCTCCATCGCCGAACAGAAGTTTCTCCCCAGTTGGTGGCTCTCCAGCGGATTGATCGAGGCGGCCCGAGCCGGCGAGCGGCCGGAAGCCCGGCTTGCAGCGCTCTCCGAGGCGGTCAAATTCCTGGCGGTGCTGGTGTCGAACGGGATGCTGCTGCACTTGCTGGCCCGCTGGCTGGCGCGGTCGTGCTACCGGCAGGGATATAGCCAGTTGGTGGGCGAGGTGCCGGCCCGTCGGCAACGGCGGATCTCCTGGGCAGACCAGGCCTTGTCTGCGGCCGGCACGGCCCGCGGTCGGCCGCTCCGTCTGCTGCTCGTCAAAGACCTGCGGCTTTTCCGACGAGACATCTCCCAGTGGTCACAGTTTGTGATCTTCTTCGGGCTGCTGGGGCTCTATTTTTTCAACCTGCGGTCGTTCAACTACAACATGGCCTATGCGTCGATGATCAGCTTCCTGAATCTGGCCGTGGCTGGGCTCATCCTCTCGACGTTCACGACCCGATTCGTCTACCCAATGATCAGCCTGGAAGGCCGGCGGTTCTGGATTCTGGGACTCCTGCCAGTGCACCGTGACCAGATTGTCTGGTCGAAGTTCCTGTTCTCGTTCTTCGGGGGGCTCCTGCCCTGTTGCGGACTGTTGTTTCTGAGCGATTCCATGCTGGGGATTCCACGTTCGCTGATCTGGGTTCATGAAATCTGCTGTGTGGTGCTCTGCATGGGACTCTCGGGGATCGCCGTGGGGCTGGGAGCGCGGATGCCCGACCTGCGGGAATCCTCGCCGGCGAAGATCGCGGCCGGCTTCGGCGGCACCCTCTGCCTGGTGCTGAGTTCCCTGTTCATCTTGAGCGTGGTGATCATCGCGGCGATCCCTACGCACCTGGCCATGGCCTCACGGGCATTCGGCGGTGGAGGGCCGCCGCCGACCGGTTTGCTCGGCTGGGCGAGCGGACCGCAGGGAACGGCCGCGAGCCTGCTGGTGGTGGCATTCTTGGGGGTAATTGCCACGTTTCTCCCGCTGGAACTGGGTCTGCGGTCCTTCCGCCGCCTCGAGCCGTGAGCCGGGGCCGAGAGCTTGGCCGGGAAGCTGGCGGTTATAGTTCCGGGTACGGCTGCGGTTGAAATGGGAGACCGCACAGGAGGATCCCCGTATGGTTCATCGACTCGCGCTGCATTCCCCGCACAACGGTCCCGTTCCGCGGATCGGGGCCGTGCAGTACCTCAACACCCGTCCACTGGTCTACGGCCTGGCGGCCCGTGGGATCGACGTTATCTACGATCTGCCAAGTCGTCTGGCTGACCAGCTCTCGGCGGGGCAACTCGACGTGGCACTGATTCCGTCGATCGAACTATTTCGTGGGGCCGGTTATCGCGTTGTGTCCGACGCCTGCATCGGCTGCCGCGGTCCGGTGATGAGCGTGAAGCTGTTCTTTCGCACCCAGCCTGGCCGGGTCGCGAGGCTGGCGGTGGACGAAGGGTCGCGGACGAGCGCCACGCTGGCCCGCATCCTTCTTGCCGAACGGCATGGCGTCGTGCCGCAGATCGAGGTGCTGCCCATAGGCGCGGGGCTCGCCGATACCTCGGCAGATGCCGTGCTCCTGATCGGCGACCGGGCGATCGGTTCGCACCGTGGCTCATTCCAACTGATCTGGGATCTCGGCGACGAGTGGTGCCGCTGGACAGGACTGCCGTTCGTGTTTGCCGTGTGGGCCGCCCGCCCCGGCATCGACGTGCGAAACATCGCGACCCTGCTGGCGGCGGCCCGCGATGCGGGGCGTGCCAATCTGGCGTCGATCGCGGCCGCCGAGGCGGCTCCGCACGGGCTGACCGTGCCGCAGTGCCTGAGCTATCTCCGCGACAACCTTCACTATGACCTGGGGCCGCGGGAGCGGGCGGCGCTGGTGCGTTTCTACCGACACGCAGAAACCATTGAGCTGGCCCCTGCTGGCTTCGACGTCGCGACGGCACTGCCTTCCACGGTATGATTCGTGCCAGACGGAGCGGAGAAACATCACGAAACATCCATGGCAGCATCGATCCAACGCATCCTCGACGACACCGTGGCAGGCCGCCGATTGGAGGCCGCCGACGCCGTGCGGCTGCTCGAGTCGCGGGAACTGGCCGCCATCGGGCGGGCGGCCAACGCGGTGACGCGGCGGCTCCACCCCGAGCCGTATCGCACCTACAACATCGACCGCAACATCAACTATACGAACGTCTGCACGGCGGTCTGCGACTTCTGCGCGTTCTACCGCGGTCCGAAGCATCCCGAGGGCTACGTGCTCGACCGGGAGACATTGCTTGCAAAGATCGAGGAGATGGTTGCCGTCGGTGGCGATCAGATCCTCATGCAGGGCGGTCTGCACCCCACGCTAACGCTCGAGTGGTATGAAGAACTGCTCCACGACATCAAGGCCCGCTTTCCGCAGGTGAATGTCCACGGCTTCTCGCCGCCCGAGATCTACCATTTCACGAAGATATCGAAGCGGCCGCTGCGGGAGGTGCTCGAGCGGCTGGCCCGGGCGGGCTTAGGCTCGCTGCCGGGGGGCGGTGGTGAGATTCTCGTTGACCGCGTGCGGGCCGCGATGACCCGGGGAAAGGTGATGACCGACGACTGGCTGGAGGTGCATCGCCAGTGGCACGAACTCGGCGGCCGCAGCACGGCGACGATGATGTTCGGCCACATCGAGACCCTCCCAGAGCGGATCGAACACCTGGAGCGACTGCGGCAACTGCAGGACGAGACGGGTGGCCTGACCGCCTTCATCTGCTGGTCGTTTCAGCCCGACAACACCGAGATGGCCGACATTCCGCCGGCCGGGCCGTTCGAATACCTGAAGACGCAGGCCGTGGCCCGGCTTTATCTCGACAACGTGGCGAACATCCAGTCGAGCTGGGTGACGCAGGGGCGGGAGATCGGCCAGCTCGCGCTGCTCTTCGGCGCCAACGACATGGGCAGCCTGATGCTCGAGGAAAACGTGGTCAGTGCGGCGGGCACCGTGCATCATCTGACGCTCGAGCAGATGCGATCGGCGATCTCGGAGCTCGGCTGGATCCCGCGGCGGCGTAATGTCTTCTACGAACTATTCGAGGAGGATGATGATGCCGTCACGCCGCTCGATCCCGCGCGTGACAAAGCCCGTGCCGTGCACCTCCCCGTGGCGGCGACGACGCCGTGAGCGAGGGGCAGGAGTCGCGCGGATTGGTTCGCCGGCTGCGGCATGCTCGTCGCTGGCGGATTCTGCTACGGGATGCTCTTGGATAATGGTACGTCGCTCGTGAGTCGCAGAATTCACCAGCTCCTGCGCGTGCCTCCGACCGGCTCCTCAGCATCGGAAGATTTTTCGTGCAGTGAAGAGTAGCCTGACGAGCGGTTGCTCTGTCGTTCTTAGAAAGACACTCTTCGTGACCGAGATTCGCTCTCGCCCGACGCCGATCACGCTGCGGGCCAGACACGTGCTGCCGATCGCCGCGGAGCCGATCGACAATGGCTGGGTGCGGATTGAGCGGGGCAGGATCTCGGGCGTCGGCCGTGGCCAGCCCTCCGGGCCGGTGCGCGACCTCGGCGATGCGATCATCATCCCAGGCCTCGTCAACGCGCACACGCATCTGGAGTTTTCCGATCTCGACCGTCCGCTGCCTGCCGACGGTGGCCTGCCGGCGTGGATTGAGCGGGTCGTCGCGATGCGGCGGTCGCGGGCTGCGGCTGGCACGGATGAGGCCGCGCGGCTGCGAGCCGCCGTCGCCAGTGGCCTCGAGCAGTCATCGGCGGCTGGGGTGACGGCGATCGGCGAGATCGCGACGGCCCCGCATCCGGTGGCCGCTGGAGCTGGGCCGCTCGTGCGGGTGTTTCGCGAGGCGCTCGGGCTGTCGCCCGCCGCCACGCATGCTGCCCGGTCGTCGCTGCTGCGGGATCTCGACCGGATGAACTCGGAGGGCACCTGCATCGGCATCTCCCCCCACGCCCCCTATTCCGTGGCGGAGCCGCTCGGCCGTCAGGTGGTCGGCGAGGCGGTGCGTCGGCGGCTGCCGGTGATGATGCACTTGGCTGAGAGCCGCGACGAGGCGGAACTGCTCGCGACGGGCGGCGGTGCCTTTCGCACGTTGCTCGAGCAGTTGGGGGCATGGCAGCTCGAATCGCCGCCGCGGCTCCTGCCTGTGGCCGACTGGATCACGCTCCTGGCCAAAGCACCGCGGGGCGTCGTGGTGCACGGCACGTTTCTGCCGGAGGATCAGACCGCGCTCTCGCGGCTCGCCCGCCATCGCGACCGGCTCTGCGTGGTCGTCTGCCCGCGGACCACGCTCGCGCTCTCCGCGAGACTGCCGCCTGTGGAGGCCTTTCGAGCCGCGGGCATCCGCGTGGCGATCGGCACCGACAGCCGGGCTTCGAACCCCGATCTCTCTGTGCTGGCCGAGTGCCGTGCGCTCGTCGAGGGCGGCGTCGCAAGCCCCGGTGAAGCCCTTGGGATGGCCACGCATGATGGCGCGTGGGCTCTGGCCTTCGAACGTCGCTGCGGCACGCTCGCACCAGGGCGATTCGCCGACCTCGCCATCCTCCGGCCGTCCTCGTGGCACGCCGATCCCAGCGAAGCGGTGCTCGATCCCGCCACGCAGGTTGCCGCCACGCTCCGCCGCGGCCGCGTCATTTCCGGCAGCCTCCCCTGAAAAAGGTGCCAGCCACCAAAATTGGAGAAGCTGCCATCTTGCCCAGATTTGGTGGCTGGCACCATTTTCCGAGCGACAATCTGGGTTAAAATCCGGAGGTCGGCACCGCTGACGCAAGCATTGCAAGCTCGCATGCCTTCGACACCGCCCCGGAGCCATCTTTTTATGATCGTCACCCTTAAGGCAGTCATCCACGACGGGAGGATCGAGTTGGCGGAACCGGCGACTCTTCCAGAAGGAGCCAAGGTGCTCGTGACAGTGCTCCCCGATGAAGGCACTGACTTTTGGCTTGATGCCAGCCAGAAGTCACTCGCCGAAATATGGGACAACCCGGAAGACGACGGCTATGCCAAGCTTCTCCAGAAATGACGTCATTCTCGTGGCGTATCCCTTTTCAGACCGCTCTGGCGTGAAGGTGCGGCCGGCGGTCGTGGTGAGTGGCGAGCATCGCTTACGAGACGTCTTTGTCGTGCCTTTGACGAGCAAGACCGATCGTATGACCGAGGGCGAGTTCACCCTTGCGGATTGGCAAGGAGCTGGACTGAACGTGGCATCAGTCGTCAAGCGGGGGCTCTACACGATCCACGAATCGCTCGTCATAAAAAGAGTCGGCCGACTCGGTGCCGTCGATGCAGGCCGGATCGACGAATCACTGCGACGGTGGTTGGATCTCTGATGGGCCTGGCTCGAGGCTGCGTTCCCTCCCCATCCAAGCCCGCAGCGCGAGCAAGGGAATGCGGGTCGCATGCGCAACCGGTGTTGCTCCCGTCGGCGATTGTGGCTCAAAACGACACCGGGCCGAGCATCTTGCGATGCCCGGCCCGGTTATGGATCGTCACTGGACCAACCTGGCTATTCAGGGAGTCACGGCGATGGCAGTGCCACGACGGCGACGCCGTTGCTCGATCAGGCCGAACGCGCCCGTCAGGAACGCCGCGACGCTCCCGAAGCTGGCGGGATCGATCTCGGGAACGGAGGTCGGAGCAGCTTGCACAATCAGTTCTGGGCTGACGGCATACATCGCGAATGAAACGGGTTTGTCCATTAATCCGAAGGATATCCAACCCCCACCAGAGGCGTAATCCGTCGAGCCCCGCCTAGCAAATGAGCCACTCGCGCCAAGTTCATAGCTGGCTAAGGCGAGGCCCTCGCCATTCGACCCCGTCCATGTCGAACTGGACGACCCCAAGGTCGAACCATTGAGATACTGGTCGATTTTGTGGGCAAGCGTGCCTGACCAGAGGCCGCCGGTCGCGGTGTCGAGAGAAGAAGCGACCCGGGTGCCGTTGGGCAGCCACACGGAGACTGACGACGAGTATCCGCCGAGGTGGTTCTTCGCATTGACCGTTGGCGTTGAGCCCACCGCCAACCAGTTTGTGATCGCACTCCCGCCGTAGGTCACGTTTCCGTACAGGGAACTCACGCTGTTCCGCACGAATGTGTCGTAGGTGGTGATGTCGGAACTCGTGGCAGCCGTGGTAGATCCGGTTACAAAAATAAATCGAAAGTGATCGCCCGTATTCAGCCCGCTCGGGGTGCTGAGGACCAAATCTGCCGAAGCGCGGGATGCCCCGACTGCGGCGAGTGCGACCAAGACACAGAGTCGAAAGAAGTGGTTCATGGGGTGGGAAAATCCTCGGTATGAAACGTTTTGTGAGC
>Ga0214919_10009403_pt1 | contig 12608 bp, 10 predicted proteins | sample LL1503_MetaG_FD_177994 | JGI IMG/M metagenome (GOLD analysis project Ga0214919, IMG submission 177994) | Freshwater microbial communities from Lake Lanier, Atlanta, Georgia, United States - LL-1503 | ecosystem: Environmental > Aquatic > Freshwater > Lake | place: USA: Georgia | collected...
GATTACCTTTCAAAACAACTCAAAGATAAAAATGTTCCCGAGATTGAAATACCAAAATCATTGATTGTCGCAAGACCAAAGCCGATACCCGTTTTAACGTTTATGAAACGGCAGGAAAGTTATCAAGATTACGCAGTCGCTGAATTAAGTTTTAAATACGAAGATAAAGAGTGTTCTCATAAAAGCCCTTTTAGAAAATTTGAAAGGATGAAGGATGGGAATCTGATTCATATGGAACGCGATCTTATTGCTGAAGAAACGTTTATGAAAACGGTTTTAGGTGAGAAAATGGATTCTTTACGGATCAAATCGTATGGGTATGGTTATCGTTATGGTCCGAGTCATGATACCCATGAAATGGACGATGCTTTTGTTCCGAAAAAAGTGAATACAGCAACGACATCGGTAATCAAAGATACTTATTGGCATAAGTTCTTAAGTACGGAATGTCCGGAATTAAAGCGCCATGGGGTTCTCATACGTTTTGATGACACTTTTCCGTATAAGCCGGAGTCTGAAGATGATTGGTACGTTGACCTTGAACAATCTGATATGCATTGGTTTGACACTGAAATTGGCGTTATGATTAACGGCGAGAAAATGAATCTTTTACCGATTTTACTCACCCTTATTCGCTCAAAAGATAGGACGTTTTTAGAAGGCTATAAAATGGATGTCCCTCTGAGACTTGAAGATGGACGAAAAATTAAAGCTGCTCAGGCCATACCATTACAACCTATATTTACTTGATTATTCTGAAAAATCTATTGTATCTTACTTACTTTTTCGTAACAATTATGGTATAATCATTTCACTAAATTTTAATAGATTGACTACTACATGAAAATAAAAGAACGTTTATTGTTGGGGGTATTAACTTTATTTTTGGTAAACAATGTTTCGATAGCTTCTTCGGTAGAAGACCCTACCAAGTCTGAGCGCTATGCAATGATGAGTAATTTGCAAGCGACGTTTGCTCAACTTGAGCCTCCTCTTTTTGGTTTGGACGCACGGTTTAATGTCAAAGGTTCTCCGGTGTACCTTGAATACAGCGACAGTGTACCTTTTAGACTTGACCAACGTGATCCAGAACCTGTAATGCGGAAAGGGTTTAAAATTTTCACACATCCTACAGAAAAACCTTCTACGGAAGTTGGGTATCTCATAGTAAATAGAAACCATTACGCTCACTTTAGTGAGCCAACCATTGATATCTCTTGGCTTTTTGTAAACGAGACCGAACGCGGAAAACACTACGGAAGTAGTGCTGTAAGAATATTTGAGGGTATTTTCAAACATCATCCAGACAAATTTCCTGATGTTGGCATCTTCTGTACTATGACGAATAAAGAAAATAGGGTGATGCGCAGCATCTTGGAAAAAAGCGATTGGATAAAAGTAGACTCCGCTCAGCCAAATATGATTGCTTTTATAAAGGAAAGACCAAAAAAAACTAAATAATAGAGCCAATTGCAAAATCATAAAATTGAGAGAATATCTTCACTTAGTCATGAGGAAAAGTGAGGGAAGCCGAGGCGTAGAGCCATCTTTTGTGGTATAAGTACATTGCAAACACACAGCCAAAAAGACAGGCTCTATGTTTGAAATGCTGCCATATATTACTGGTGCCTTGTTCAAGGCATTCCTTTCGTATCTTGAGCCGTTTTACAACTTCACAAATTGCTTCGGCATCATTCACATTTGTCTTGTTAGTTTTAACATACGGCTTTACATACTGTGGACTCATTAGTTGAACTTTGTGTCTATAGCTTTGAAATTTTCTTGCCTAATAGTTTGAACCACGAGTTGAAAAATTCTCTTGACTATATTAATTCCTAATATTTTTAGTTCTATGATTGTTACCTCCATAATATAAAATATATTGCGATTATCAGCTTACCTTATTTCTTCAGTAAATTTAATCCCATTCAGGCCATATCATTAGAACCGTTGATTATGGTTTTATATTTTATTGTTATTTTTTGATAAATTATGGTAGTTTTGCCTGGGCTATTCGCTCTTAAGTTCATGCTTCAGCTCACCGCTCGGAATTTTGCAACTATGAGTTGATATCCTTTTTTAAGTTTTTTAGGAAAGAAACGATTGGTTTAAAAATAAAAGCTTTTCTTCTAAATTTTAGCTCTTCCTCAAGTATTGTTGCTGTTTCATGTAGTTAAAGACTAAGAACCTTAAGGTTTATTTATGAGCTTAAAAAATTTGGATTGTGAACTCGTGGGGATTTTTAATGAAGAGTAAGTTCTTTTTTCTGATGGAATGTATTTTTGTTGTTATGTTCTCCATTACATTAACCTGTGGAGCTGACGATGAATCGGAAGTGACATTTTTTAACGTTGGTCAAGGGAATTGCACCATTTTTTCTTCAAGAAAGAATGGTGTCGTTGTGATTGATGCAGGTTCTACAAGCGTTCCAGATGGGATCGGTTTGAGTCCTCTTTCAAGTAAAATTGTGAGTCGTATTAAACCTTTGTTAAAAGCAAAAACGCCACTAACTTTTATTATGAGTCATGCAGATCAGGATCATCTTAATCTTGTTGAGTTTATCACACGCGCCCTTTGCCCTAAGCCGGTAGATAGAAAAAACCATTCCCTTAAGTACATTTTTGGAGGAGAGGAATCGGAATACAAGACATCGAAGTCAAAAGAACTTTTAGATTACGCAAATAAAGAAAAAATCTGCAAGGTTTTCGGTAAAGATTTTACGGAAAATCCGGACGGTTTGTCTTTTTCTACACCAGGTGGTTTTGGGTTTCCTATGGATCCGTCAGAAATTAAATTCTTTTCAGTAAAACGAGAAACGGATGATTCAGATAATAACGCTCCCAGTATTGTCATGAAGATAGATTTGGGTGGAATAACAGTTATGTTAACGGGGGATAAAACAAAAAAAGAAACGAAGTATATTATTGATAGGTTCAGAACATTAAATAAACTTGATGAACTTCGATCTGATATATTGTTAGCGACTCATCATGGGTCTTTTGGAGATTTTGTTTTAGAATGGGCGCAACTCATTAGACCCAAGCATATTATATTTAGTGCAGGTCGTTCTTCTAATTGGCATCCTCACTCAAATGCTTTTTTAGGGTATTATTCTCATTCCAAAGAATCGCTTTCTGAAGTCGAATGGCACCTTGTTAAGTTTCATGGGGTTTTTGAAGATATTGAAGATGAGAGACTCAGGGTTATCTTTAGAGAAGTCACCAGTTCAGAAGAAAAGGCAAGAGGTTATGACTACGCTGTTACAAATTATGGTCTTTTTGTGACAAGTAGCCAGGGAACTGTTTCTTTTTATGTAGACCCCTCAAATGCTCATTTAACATACGATGCAAATCCTACGTGGAAAACTGCACGGGAAACTATTCATTCATTTATTAATGATCCAGTCTTACCGGATTTATCTTCTCCTATCGAATTTGAGAGTATTCATCTTGATGATGAAAGAGAAATAGATATAGGTAGTTTGTTGCCAAGATTAAAGACAACTGCTTCTTTAAAGAGCCTTAGCTTGAAGGGCTGTGAAGTACGGGAAGCCCATGTTGATGAACTATGTGAATTAATAACCGTGGTTTCTAATCTTACTTCTCTTAATCTGAAAGGAATTGTATTATCGTCGGATTCATTTGCTCAAATTAAAGAAGCTTGGAACCATAGAGGCCTTTCATTACAAGATAATTAATAAACCCGAAAAAAATTGATAAAGCTAGAGAGATGTAAACCTCAAAATTTTGAAAAAAGTCTCATGTTGAAAAAACAAGTCTTCTTAAATATTTGACAGTATGAATATGAGTTGATTACATTTCAGCATAAAAGGTTTATAATCCTTATTCGAGCACAATTAAGCAATTTACGTTTTCTGCTGTATTTATTGTTATCTTGAAGAGATAATAACGTGGGCGCGATAATACGGAGTTATGCATGAAAAAATTAAGCAATATCAAGAATAGCTGGATAACTATCCTATTTTTCCTGTTTTTTACCCAAGGTACTGAAGTTATGGGGAGTGAAGAGGAGAGTAGGGTTGATGAAAGACGAAGTCTTCTTTCTTCCAGTAGAGCTGAAGAATTTGCTGTGCAAGAAGGAGAGCTTGATCTGAAGACATTATCAACTCATTTAAAATCAGATCCAGTTGGCTTCTATTCTTTTTTCTTAAGGCATACGCTCCCGAGGAGAGAGCAGCTATTGCGCAGATCTACAGATATTTCAGATAAATTTGTGTTTTTTAATCTCTTGATTTCTACAGAAAAAAGTTTTGGTTGGGAGAGTCCTTATGAAATTAGAGAGGAATATCCCATTCAATCTACCTGTTTTAAAAGATCTGTGGATGAAAGTCTGGAAGGGAGATATGTAAAAAAAACAAATGAAACCAAAAGAAGAAGAGTCATTTCTGAAACTGAAGGAATATCTAACGAAATCTCAGAATTGAAAAAACTTCAAACAACAGAAAAGCATAAAAAGATAAAAGTTATTTTTAGATCAGACGCGAATCTTAGTGAAACTGTTTATTTTATATCCTTTTTGATTCATTATTCACACGGCCAGGTAACTGTTGATATGCAAAGAAAAATAAAATCATTTCGTTCTTTTTTGCGATTTAGAGTTTTAGAGCCAAAAGAATGGATAGAGGGGAATTGCGAAAGAAAAGCCGAAGAAACATTCAGTAACTTAGGATCGTCTGTAACTAGTGATGAAGCCTACGGTGTATGGCCTGGTCAGACAGGTATAGAAGCAATTCGTGGTTTATACACCTATCCACAAGAGATTGATGAAGGAGATGAGCTTCCAGCTTTGTTATATTCGCAAATAGGGATAGCAGAAACTCTCTTGCAAGCTGCTGAACAAAGACATCCTTTAGCCTTCTATCATTTAACGTCACTGTTAAGATTATATGTGGGGGATCCGGTAACAGAGAAAAAAGCTAAGGAAGAAGAAGACGGTAAAACTTCTCTTTTTTCTATTTACACTTCTCTTGAGGAAAAACAACAAAACCATTTTCAAGCTTTGAAGGATAAGATTGGGTCATCCCTACCAAATCCTCTCTTTTCTTATTTAGAATTTGGTTTGTTGTGTGAGTATTGCAGCGATGAAGACGCCGCCACAAAAGCCTATGAAATTGCCATTAGAGGAGAAAATGATGAGAGCTCAATGGCAAAATATCGTTTAGCTCTTATAACCGAAGATGAATCTACAAAGCATAGATTATTGATTGAGTCTTCAGATTTTTACAAACGTTCTTTGATTGAATTGGCTAAGATGAGTGTTGAGGATGCAGAAAAAGAGAGGCTCTTTAGAAAAGCTTGTTTATACGGTTTTCCTCAAGCATTTTATGAGTATGGCTTATTTTTGAATGAAAGAGGGCAGTTTCAAAATGCCATTGATACTTTAATTGGAGCCAAAACACAAGCGGCTTATGATGTTGCCAAAGGAATTAAACGTAGACATCCAGAAGTAAATTTGGAAGGATTTTCTCCTCCACGGGAAGCAGAAGATGTGTTTTCTTTTCTCAACTCGAATAAAGATAGATTGCGGGAGTTAGAGAGAGTTTTCAATGTAACATGAGTAAACTTTACCTTGCATTATGATATTTTTGCTAAAAATGGTAGAAGGTCCGGATTTATACTTGTTGCAAAGGTGTTTATGTCAATTGGAGTGTTTTTTATTAATAAGGAGTTTAAAAAATGAAAAAAAATACTTATAGGTCAAAAAGATGGGTGGCGTTTTTGTTGTCGTTCTTTATCTTTACATCAGCAAATATTCATGCATCTGTGGATGATAATCCGTGCTTTGAAAGTAAGAGTTACGTTATGAAAAAATCAAAACATGACTATAGTGATTTGGAGAAATTTAGGTCTGATATCGTAGAGATTTGTTCTGACCCAAAAGCGGTTATTTTAGATTTTTCTTTAGCTGATCTTAACGATGAAGATTTGGATTTCATTTTTCTGGGATTATTGCGCAGAGAGGTTCGATCAAAAGAGGAAGGTGGGCTTTGTTTGAAGCTTTTGGACATAAACTGTGAAGGCATTACCAATAACGGATTAGAACGCTTTTTGTCAAAAATAGAGCAAGGGGGACAAGTCGAATCAGAAGGACCTTTTGTGTATGGAGACGTGAGAGGAACGATTATGCACGTTGGATACAACGTTAGTCTGACTGAAAGCTATTTAGATTCCCTCATGAAAACCATAGCCCCAAAAACTTTTGCAGGAAGTCTGCAAATTATAGAATAGAAGATTAAAAATAAAGATGATGTACAATTTTTGTTTATAACAAATAAAAATGGAACTATAGTAAATAAACTGATAAATCCTGTAATGATTTTTAAACTCTCATATGTAGATAATTTTTATGGCTATTAGTAAATTTCTTGATCCTAAAAATGATGTGGCCTTTAAGAAGATCTTTGGTACAGAAAAAAACAAAGATATCTTGATTCATTTTTTAAACGATATGTTGGTTTTTAAAGAAAAAAATCCAATTCAAGAAGTTACCTTTCTTAAAACCATTCAAGATCCAGATATTGCTGCTAAAAAGACCAGTATTGTGGACATTCTTTGTAAAGATGGGGAAGGGAACTCTTATATTGTCGAGATGCAGGTTGCTAAGACAAAAGGTTTTGAAAAGCGAGCTCAATATTATGCCTCTAAGGCTTATAGTGGGCAGATCAATCAGGGAAGAGACTATTCAACTCTTAAGGAAGTGATTTTCTTAGCCATAGCAGATTTTGTGATGTTTCCTGATAAAGTACAGTATAAATCCGACCATATTATTTTAGATAAAGAGACTCATGAGAATGACTTAAAGGATTTTTCTTTTACCTTTTTGGAATTAGAAAAATTTACAAAAACAAAAGAAGAGATATCTACTTTAATTGAGAAGTGGGTTTATTTTTTCAAGCACGCAGACGAGACAACAGAAGCGGATTTGAAAGAGATTATCGGTCAAGACTTTATCATTCAAAAGGCTTATGAAGAATTGAATCGATTTTATTGGAATGAAGACGAACTTTCTGCTTATGAAGCTGTTATAAAAAAGGAATCAGACTATATCGCTTCTATGGGACAAAAATATGATGAAGGGTTCTCAAAAGGGAAAGATCAAGGAAAAAATGAAGGAATCTTAGAAGGTCAACGAAAAGAAAAACTTTTGCTAGCTTCTCGTATGTTAGAAACAGGCAGTGAAAACGACTTTGTTGTTAAAATAACGGGTTTAAACCCTGAAGAAATTACTCGTTTGAAAGAAGAACTTAAATCCAAAGTGTCTTAAAAAAACCCTTATAAATCAATAAGTTAATCACATTTACTTTCCATAAGAAAGATTATGCGACCGGAATTGTTAGAGTAAAAAACACTCCTCTTTTAGCCATTTTAGACGACTAAAACCGAGAACAATACCAACACTATTGTTTATTACGAATGTAACGGCCTCTAGCCCTTTTTCTTACTCGAAAGCAAGATAGCAAATATCCAAAAGTGATTCCAGTTGAAAAATGAATTTAGTTCCGCTGCTATCGCGGAAACTTTAAAAAGGATAATCATTTCATCATCTCTTTAACTATTTTTATTTAGCAAAAAGATCATCAATAATAACCTCATTGATCACCAGATTTTCACTGTTTTCATTTTTATGCACACCTTCAGGTGTTACCATTGTTAAAAAAATGGCTTTACGTGTTTTGCTTAAGGTTTTATAGATTGTCATTTTTTGTCGTAATTCAGCAGCGTAACTTTTAGAAATAATGAATTTTCCCTGTTGAAACTTTATTTCACATAAATTAATGATTCCATCAGCCCTATCAATTAAAAGATCAATCTGACATCCTTTTAGTTGCTCTTGCTCTCTTTTAGCTTGATATCTCCAACTCCCAATTTCAGATGAAATTGCATGGATGCCAAGCGCATATTTAATTTGTTCAATATGTTTGAAACAAACTGATTCAAAGGCATATCCTGCCCAGCTTTTCCAGGATTGAGAAATCATCTTACTCTCCCAATAAGACTCATTTTTAAGGGACAAGCGAAGACGTTTAGAAACGGGTTCAATCCATTTTAGATAGAACAGCACGTACTCATCACTGATTTTAAAAAATGTTCCCTTATTCAAATAACCATAAGGTGTAAAGCTAACTATAAATCCTGCTTCTTCTAACTCATCTAAGCGCTTTTTAAACATTCCTCCCGATGAGGATAATTTTGATTTCTGTAAAATCTCGTCGCGGGAAAGGCCTTGTTTAGTTTTAGCTAATATACGAATGATCTCATTATGAGTCTCTGAATCATCAAAGAGAGAGGAAAGGAGTACAGGAAATTCATTAAATAGAAACCCCTCTTTCTGAAAACAGAGCCGATTAATAATTTGTGAAACAGAAAGCCTCTTGGGAATTTGATTTAAATAATGGGGAATTCCTCCAATGCTCATATAAAGTTCGACAATTTGTTCTCTAGTGAATCGTATGCCCTTTTTGATTAAATATTCTTCTGTTTCATGTAACGTAAAGGGTCTGATAGGGAAGCTCGCTGTTAAACGATTGTGCAACCCTCCTTTGGCATGAACTAGATTATCAAGCATCCACGAAGCTGCTGAACCACAGACAACAAGTTTAAAATTGGGTTGAGACGACCATCTTGTATTCCAATAATAATCTAAAGCCTGTATAAATCCTGATTTTGGTGTAGCAAACCAAGGAATCTCATCTATAAAAATAATCCTTTTTGTTTCTTTAGGGACTGTATCTATGGCTCGGGTCAATAACTGAAAAGCTTCAAGCCAATCTTTTGGAACTTGAAGAGATAAACCATTATAAAAAGCAGCAGATATATTTTCGGTAAACAACTTAAGTTGCTGCTGGAGAGCTCCATCTTTCAATCCTGTTGCTTCAAAATAGAATGAAGGGTTATTCTTAAAGAAGTTTCGAATAAGATAGGTCTTTCCAACACGACGTCTGCCATAAATAGCAACAAAATCGGCTGTTGTACGTTCGTATATTTTTTTGAGGTGGGCAATTTCCTCTTTTCTGCCAATAAAAATATCTGTCATTTTCTAATTTCCGCTAAGTGTGAGATCATTATACTCAGCGAAATTAGCATTGTATAGAGAGATTCCGCTAAATATTGTTTTGTGGCATGTCATCCAAAAAAATATAGGATTTATCCTCTTGAACTCATAAGTTTATTTGTTGAAAACGATGAGAAATTTTGCGTGGAATTAAACCTCAAAAAGATCTGTTGAGGCACTAGAGTACTCTCAATTCTTTTTTAAATCCTTAATAATTTATTGTGATGACTTTTAATGCAACGATAAAAAGGACAACTATTGCCGCTGCTTTTGGCAATATGCTGGAATTTTATAGTTTTACACTTTTTTCTTTGTTTCTACCGATTCTGTTGCCAGTCTTTTTTCCATCTACGGATTATTTTGCCTCTTTGCTTTTTGGTTATCTTGTTTTAGCTGTTGGGTTTTTTGCTTACCCGTTTGGTTCTCTTTTCTTTGGCTACATTGGCGATAAATACGGCCGTAAAACTGCTTTGATGATTTCCATCAGTTTTATGGCAATCTCTACGTGTTTAATAGGATGCTTACCTTCCTATGAACAAGCCGGTCTCTTCTCCCCCCTCGCACTTTCTTTTTGTCGCATTGTCCAAGGCATATGCGCAGGAGGAGAAGCGATTGGTGCAGGAATTTTAGTCGTTGAACACGCAAAGAAAGATTCGAATATATATTTTTTAGGATCTATACCGGCAGCATTTGGGACTGTAGGCGCCTTGCAAGCTTCTGTAATGGTTTATCTTCTCACCAAATATAATTTGTCTCTAGAATGGTGGAGACTTCCTTTTGTTATTGCATTGCTTTTGGGACTAGTAGGGTTTTACTTTCGCCGTGCAATGACCGAAAGCCCCCTGTTTCAAAAAGAAGTGATTCTATCAAAAAAATCAGACATCACTTCAATATGGGAAGTTTTTAAAGAAACTCCTTTGTCTCTAGTATCCGCAGCTGCTATCGGGGCTTTGGGAACTGTGCCTTTTTATCTGACGATAGGTTTTTTAAATATTTACCTAGGAGATATAGGTATTATAACTTCTGAAGAGCGAATCACAATCAATATCATATTATTGGCTTTTTGTGGGCTTACCTTGCCTTTAGCTGGTTACTTAGCAGGCAAAGTGGGTTCTTTTTACCTTATGATGATTTCTTCATTATCAACTTTAATATACGCCTATCCTTTTTTTGAAATGGTATTTAAAGGATCTTTTAGGATAGTTCTTATTGCTGAATTAATTCTTTTAGGCATATCTCAGCTTTATGTCGCTCCTATTAATGCTTTTATTTCTCAACTATTTCCGACTCACCTCCGCTATAAAGGCGCTGCTTTAGGATACTGTATCGGTATGGCATTATGCGGTGGAACAGCTCCTTATATTTCTACTTTATTGATAAAACTAAGTGAGAATAATGTAATGCCATTTTTCTATCTTGTTTTTGTAAGCTTTATAGGAATGGGAGGCATCCTTTTGGGAAAGAGAATAATAACTAAAAATTTAAACAAACCAATACTCCTTTAAAATTTACATTAAAAACAAAAAGATTGAAAAAGAATGATGACTAACCAACTTATTAAATCAGGTGATTTTTATTTATGGTATGAAACCTTTGGAAAGAGAGAAGATACCCCTATCTTATTAATCCAAGGTTCTGGTGCTCAAGGTTTATTGTGGCAATACCAATTTTGCGAAAAACTCTCACAAAATGGCTACTATGTCATTCGCTATGATCATAGAGATACCGGGCAATCTTCTTATATTGATTATCAAAATAATCCCTATGAACTTAAAGATCTAATGGAAGACAGTAAACTCATATTAGATACCCTGGAGTTAAAAAAAGCTCACGTTGTAGGGGCTTCTATGGGAGGGTATATTGCTCAACTTCTAGGAATTTACTACCCTGAAAGAGTTTTAAGTTTAACTCTTATGATGACTTCTTTGGTATCGATTTCTTTAGAACACGCTTTCCTGGAAGACAACAATCCGTTTTCTCTTCCTTTGCCTACAAAACAATTTACAAATTCTCTTTTAGAGATAGGGCCTATTTCTCAAACCTACGAAGGGCTTACAAACTATATGCTTTCTATTTGGTCAGCTTATAATGGAGACGCTCTTCCTTATGACCCAATATATTGGACTTCTTTAGCTAAACTATGGATTACAAGATCAAAGAGTTTATCCGCAAGTTATAATCACAGGCTTGCAGTAAGTTCCTCTCCTTCTGATCGCGAAGATGAACTTAAAAACTTACATATACCAACGTTAATAATTCACGGTTCAGTAGATCCGTTTTTTCCAATAGAACATGCCTATGCCCTTCAAAAAGCAATACCATCTTCCTCATTAATGATTATTGAAAAAATGGGACATTTATTTCATGAGGGATTTATAGAAACAGTTTTGAATGCTCTCCTTCCTCATTTGTGCAAACATGATCTTTGATTTCTCAAAAATAAAGCTTACCGAAAATAATGCACTTATTTTTACCGCTTATCTCCCTTCTATGAATCAAGATCTGGAAAAATTATGGAACCCTCTTAGTAATCAAGAAAAAACTCAAGCTGAAAAGTTTATAAACAAACCTTTAAGAGATCGGTATGTCATGTCTCACGGCCTTCTTAGGTATCTTTTGTCGTTTTATGTTGGCTCTAAACCTCATGAGATTGAGTATTCAGTGAATCAGTTTGGCAAACCTTTTTTAAAAGAAGAGAGCTCTAGAGTGCAATTTAATATGTCTCATTCTAAAGATTATGCGGCATATATTATGGCTTTAGATTGCCAAGTCGGCATTGATATTGAATGGAAAGACAAAACCATAAACTTTGAGGAGATTTCTGATCTTGTCTTATCTCCAGGTGAAATTAACAGCTTTCATAAATTAACTCCTGAAGGAAAGTTTCAAACTTTTTATGATATATGGACAAAAAAAGAGGCAATTGTTAAAGCTATTGGAGACGGATTATCTTATCCCATTAAAACAATAGAAATCATGAATTCTACGAATAATGTCAAAGGTTGCTATACAACAGCCGATAGAAATACATTTCACTGGTCAGCATTGCAGAACCTAGATGATTATGCCGGAGCTGTCGCTCTAGAACATAAAGTTGACAAACTTATTCAAATAGATATGACGACTCATCAAATAATTAACCATTAATCGGGGAAAGATTGAAAGTGAATTTGAACAAACACTACAAAATTGCTGAGTTTTTAAAAGAGGAATTTAATAAATTAAAAGCCGATGAAAATGACAAAAAGATAAAATCAAATCTCTATAAACAGCAAAAACATAGGGGTAAAATGGCAAAACTTCTTTTAAAAGTTGAAGAGATACTCCTTAAAGTGGATTCGGTGAACAAGGAAACTGTGGAGGAACTAAGACGGCTTCAAGATGAAATAAAAAAATATCTGACATAATTTGTACTAGTTCAGACAAGGTATGACAGTTAGCCGTTTTGCGAGAGAGCGTTTACTGTCAGTTTAAGTTGAGGCTATCAACTTTTTGCTGCCAGATAGGTTTTCCATCTAAGAAAGTTTGCATTGGCG
>Ga0214919_10009404_pt1 | contig 12608 bp, 12 predicted proteins | sample LL1503_MetaG_FD_177994 | JGI IMG/M metagenome (GOLD analysis project Ga0214919, IMG submission 177994) | Freshwater microbial communities from Lake Lanier, Atlanta, Georgia, United States - LL-1503 | ecosystem: Environmental > Aquatic > Freshwater > Lake | place: USA: Georgia | collected...
ACGACGCGGTGACGGGCAGCCATGCGGTCTCGGTCAGCCGCTTGGCCGCAGGCCAGACCCTCACCAGCACAGCGTTCACCAACAGCGCTTTCGGCGCAGGCAGCATGACGATTGAGCTCGGCAGTTACGGCAGCGGCACGCCGGCAGCAAGCTTCAACGCCAAGGCTGGCAGCTCGCCGGTGACGATCAATCTTGCCAGCACCAGCCTGAGCGGCTTGCGCGACCAGATCAATGCGGCGGGCGCCGGCGTCACCGCAGCCATCGTCAGCGACGCATCGGGCGCCAGGCTCAGCCTGCGGTCTAAAGACAGCGGCGCCGAGAACGCTTTTCGCATCAGCGCCAGCGAAGACATCGACGACGGCGACCCCGCGACGGGCTTGTCAGCGCTGGCCTTTGACGCCAGCATGAGTGGCTCGCCGATGCTTCGAACCACCAACGCCGCGAACGCCGAACTCAGCGTCGACGGCATCGCGCTGAGTTCGCCCAGCAACACGCTCAACAACGTGGTCGATGGCTTGAGCTTGAACCTGCGCAAGACCACCGCCAGTGAGGTGACGGTCACAGTCACCAGCGACACCGCATCGGTCAAGACTGCGATCACCGGTTTCGTCAGCGCTTTCAACACGCTGGCGGGCTTCATTGGCAGCCAGACCGCGTACAGCGCGGGCAGCAAGACTGGCGGCGCATTGCAGGGCGACCAGGCGACGCTGGCGCTGCAGCGGCAGTTGCGCCAGGTGATCAACCAGGGCAGCAGCGCCAGTTCGAGTTGGTCGCGCTTGTCGGACATCGGCATCACGATGCAGACCGATGGCAGCCTCGCCGCTGACAGCGCCAAGCTCGACAACGCAACCGGCCATCTGACCGAGTTGAGCAAGCTGCTCATCACCGATGGCAGCGGGTCGGCCGACTCGGGCTTCGCGCGACGCTTCAAGCGTCTGGCCGACGCCGCACTCAGCAGCGATGGCATGTTGGCGACACGCACTGCGAGCATCCAGGCCCGGACGACGCGCAACAGCAAGTCACAGGACGCGATGCAAAAGCGCCTCGATCAAACCCAGGCCAGGCTGCAAGCCCAGTATTCGGCGCTGGACAGCCAGATGGCCACCCTGAACGCGCTGAGCACTTACATGACGCAGCAGATCACGCAGTCGAACAAGTCGACGCTGTGATCGCCAGGCGCGCGATGCGCGCTCGCTCAAGACCCTCCGCGCGACGCTAAGCCCTCTGCCAGCGACAGGGTTGGCAGTGTTTGCCTAACTGTCAAAAAGATGATGCTTTCAGGATCACGCTGAAACAGCGGTAACCGCCCTCAGGCGGACCACTCAAGTCCCGGCGCTGAACTCCGATAAATTCAGTATCGAGAACCAGCCCGGACCGACATGTTCAGCGCAACGCACGCCCAGCCCAGCACCCGCAGCCGGCAGTTTGCCGGCACCTACCACCAGGTCGGTGTGCAAACCATGGTCACCGGCGCATCGGCCCACGGCCTGGTGATGCTGCTGTTCGATGGTTTCATCGCCGCCGTTCACAGAGCCAAGGGCGCGCTGCGCCAGCAAGATGTCGCAGCCAAAGGCCGGGCCATCGGCAGCGCGGTTCGCATCGTCGACGAGGGTCTGCGATCGGCGCTCGACTTCTCAGGCGGGGGTCCACTCGCCGCCGATCTGGCCGACCTCTACGCCTATGTCTGCAAGCGCCTGACACAGGCCAATCTGCGCGGCGACGAAGCCGCTCTGGACGAATGCCTGGCACTGGTCGCGCCGCTGCGCGAAGCCTGGGCGGCCATCGCCGATCAAGCCAATGCTGCGCCCGGGAACTAGAAGATTCGACCATGCAGCGAGTCACGCCATGAACAGCCCACTCCTGAACTATTACGAGGCGATCGAGAAAGCCAGCGCCGACATGCTCGACGCTGCCCGCGCCGGCAACTGGGACCACGTGATCAAGCTCGAGAGCGCTTGCGTGCTGCTGATCAGCCAGCTCAAGAACGCCGCCCGCGGGCAAGGGCTCAGCGGCGACGAGACCCAGCTCAAATCGCGCATCATGAAACGCGTGCTGGTCAACGACGCAGAGATACGCCACCTGGCCGAGCCATGGCTTGAGGATCTGGACCAGCGCATGGGCAACCGGTCCAAGACCTTGCATTGACGGCAGCGCTGCACGCCGATGAACCCTGCCCTGCCTGTCCTCGCGACCCGGCCCGCAGCGCCGATGAAGTCCAGCCGGGGCGAGCCATGGCCAACAGCGACTGGTGCGCCTGACCCTCACCGGCTTGCGCTGTTGCAGCAGTTGCGCGACCGCTCGAGCCCGGTGTTGCTGACCGGCCCAACAGGTGCCAGCCTGAACGCCAGCTTGTGCTGCGTCGATGCCGGACGCGACAGCCTGAGCTTCCAGGTTGAGCCGGGCGACCCTCAGCTCGAAGCCATGGTGCAGGCCAATGAAGCCACCGCGCTGAGCTATCTTGAGGCGCAAGTCTTGCAGTTCGACCTGGTCGACCTGGTGCTGGTTCGCAACCCGATCGTCAGCGCGTTACGGGCCAGGCTGCCAAGACAGGTCCACCGATTCACGCGACCCGAAGCCCTGCTTGACTTTCAGCCCGGCGGTCCCTGCGTTGTGCTGCGCCACCCGGTGCATCCCGAGATGGCGCTGACACTGCGCATCATCGATTTGAGCCTGGCTGGCGCCGTGCTGATGCTGCCCGAGCACCTGCCCGCGCTGACGCTGGGCGTGACGATCGGCGATGTGCAACTCGCGCTGGATGCCGAGACAAGGATCGATCTGTCGCTGAGGCTGCTGCATGCCAGCTCGATGGTGTCGGGCGCGCCCGGCTTGCTGCTGGGCTGCGAGTGGCTGGGGCTGATGCGCATCGACGCTCGCCGATTGCAGCAATACATCGACCAGACCCAGACGCGGCAGCACACGCTGGCGCAAGGCTGAATCTTGCGCTGATCGGCATCGGCGGCCAGCGTGCTGGCGACAGGCCAAGTCGACCGTGACATCAGACCTGCCTGTTCAGGAAGGCCAGAGGGGCCATTCTTTATAGCTGAAACTACCAGTCCAGGTATCACTTACCCGGTATCACTCGACACCTGGCCTGCCCGCCAGTAGGTGCCCGCAGCGTACGCGTGACAGTCATGTTCAGTGCGGGGCCAGCCGAGCACATGGGCCGCCCGCCCAAGACCACCGAAGCGCAGCGGCAGTTCATCCACACCAGGTTGGTCAAGGGCGAGACTGTGACGGGTGTGGTGCGTGACTTCAAGGTCTCGCGGGCGACGGTGCTGACGGTCCGTGACAAGGCCAGGCCGTGATGACCTTCGACCTCTTCCTTGAACGGGTCAGGCTTGCCGTCGATTAACATGCTTGTTAATATTCAGTCATGTCCTACCGCGTCGAGTTCTTCAATCAGAAGGTCATGGCCGAGGTGCTGGGGTGGCCAGCGGGCATTGCGGCGAGCTTCGCCGTGATTGCACTGCGCATGGTCGAGCACGGCCCGAACTTGGGTCTGCCGCACACGCGGGCCATCGGAGACGGGTTGTTTGAAGTTCGCGCACGAGGTGCCGAGGGCATTGGGCGTGCGTTCTTCTGCACGCTGGTGGGCCAGCGTATCGTCGTGCTGCACGGCTTCGTCAAGAAAACACAGGCCACGCCCGCGGCTGAGTTGAAAACGGCGCGCAAGCGCTTGAAGGAGGTGTAAGGTGGCTGACGTGGACAAATTTTCGCCCGTGGCGTTTGACCCGCTGGCCTATGCGGCGCAGCGAAGCGCGACCGACCCGACATTCAAGCTGGCATTCGAGTCGCTGGACGATGAGTTCAGCGTGCTGGACATGCTGCTGCGCGCCCGCAAGGAGGCCGGGCTCACACAGGCCGAGCTTGCCCAGCGCATGGGCATTGCAGCGTCCTCTTTGGCGCGCATAGAGGCCAGCGTGGGCAGCCGCAAGCATGCCCCTTCACTGGCCACGCTGCGCAAGTACGCTGCGGCCTGTGGGCGTCGTCTTTCGCTCGGCCTGGCGTGAGTCTGCTTGACCTGGCCAAGGTCAGCCAGAGCCTGCAACCCTCCGTCATTCGGCCGTCATGCCAAAGGGTAAGAGGGTCAAAGCTCAATGGGTCCTGGCGATACGCATGCCGGTGCCGTCGTAGCGGAGGACCGGCACTATCCGTTCGCGGGCGGCCGAGCGCAGGATCCCGGCGATGACGTTCCAGGCGCTGCCGCGAAGCACCTGATCACTAACCCTAACCCAAGCTAATCCGCCGGTGGATGCGCCTTGCCCAGGCCTGTGCAGCCTGAATCCTGTATGGTGACCCCTATACAAGGGCGTTAGCGATGACAGCAGAGAAGACCGTCCCCATGAGTTTTCGAATTCCTCCGAAGGCCAAGGCTTTGCCGGAGGTAGCAGCGGCCCGGGAGAACCGGAGTCTGACCGACATGCTGCAGACCCTGGTCTTCGCCCACTGCGAACAACACGGACTGCAGGTTCCGCCGGTCAAGGCGTGGCAAGCCCAGGGAGCTGGCAAGTGACGGAGAACCTGGCTCCCGGCGCCTCCCAGGTGCTCGACTTGCTGAACTACATCGAGCAGGTCGAAAAGCTGAAGACGAAGCCGGCCTTCTCGGTCCCGACAGAGTTCTTCGTTGCCTACCAGCACGAGCTCAAGGGGATGCCGGAGCTGCAGTTCAACCTGCAGGTCGAGGGCGACGATGTTTGGCTGCGTCTGCCCCGGTTGCAGGAGATAGCTGCGCCCGAGCCAGATGACCTCTTGCGACCCTGGGTCACCCTTCCAAAGAGCCCCGAGAAGTCGCCGGAACTCAAGAGCGAAGTCATCGTCCTCGAAGGCAAGCGCGAAGTCTCGCGCGAGCGTATCGAGGACCACCCCGAGGTCCGCGAGCTCTTCGATTGGTACCTAGAGTTCCAGTGGACGCCCTGGGCGGCTGCAGAGCGGCCGCGCCGGAAGACCATTTCCCGATATAACCAACTTTTCTCGCTGCAGCAGGCCATCTCGTCAGAGGGCGCCGAAACGCCGCTCGAGCTGGCATGGGGCATCGGATATTCGTCCTGGAAGAAGGAAGGGTTTGCCACTCCGGTCAAGCATCCCCTTCTGGTCCAGCCGTGCGAGGTCACGCTCAATGAAAAGACGTTCGACCTCGAAGTCCGGCCGCGCGATGTGGAACCCCGGCTCGAGGTGGACTGCTACACCGAGATGGAGCTGCCGGGCGTGCGCCAGTTGGAGGCGTACTGGCGCAGCGCGGTCGCCACCGGCGCCAACCGGGTCAATCCGTTCGAGTCCTCGACGTTCGACGGCACGTTGAAGTCAGCCGTTGGACATCTAGACCCCTCGGGCGCCTACGAGGAACGCACCGATGACGTGACCCCGCCGGCCCCAAGCGACAAGCTCAAGATTACGAACACGTGGGTGCTGTTCGGTCGCAAACGCTCTGGCGACATTTTCCTGGAGGACATTCGCCGCCTAAAGAAGAAGGTGGAGGAGGCCCAGGCCCTGCCCAACGTCATCCGCAGCTTTGTCGAGCCTGGGGATTCGACCGTGCATGCCCGCGCAGAACAGCCATTCCGCGGGCTGTCCACCAGCGACGGCGGGTCGAACGCCATGGAGCTGTTCTTCCCGATGGCCTATAACGACGAGCAAGTCTCCATCATCCAGAAGCTGCACGCCAACGACGGCGTGGTCGTGCAAGGACCTCCGGGCACGGGCAAGACTCACACGATTGCGAACGTCATCTGCCATTACCTGGCCCAAGGCAAGCGGGTGCTCGTGACCGCGAAGGGCGAGTCGGCCCTGGCCGTGCTTCAGGAGAAGCTGCCTGAGGGAGTTCGCCCCTTGAGCGTCGCGCTGCTCTCCGACGAGCGCGATGGCATGAAGCAATTCGAGCACTCCATCCAGACCATCGCAACGAGCGTGGCCTCGCTCAACCCGACCCGCGCTGCGGCCAATATCGCGGCCGCCGAGGAACGGTTGAACCAACTGCACGCGCAGATTTCGCATGTCGACCGGACGGTAGCGACCTATGCGAGCAAGCACATGCAGAGGTGCCAGTTCCAGGGCCGTGAGGTGCTGCCCGAGGAGATGGCGAAGCTGGTCCTTCAGGACGCGCAGGCCTACGAGTGGTTCGATGACGAACCGCCCGCCACCAAGGATGGCGCGCTCCCGTTTGACGACGCGGCAGTCATTTCGCTGCGGCGCGCCCGCATGGCTGTCGGTGCCGACCTCGGGTACTTGGACTGCACGCTGCCTGCCACCCATGACTTCCCTGCCTGGGGGGACCTTCTAGGGCTGCATCGCGATCTCGTAAAGGCGAAGTTCATCGAGGCCAGCGTCACCCAAGGCGACACCCTTGCGTTGGTCGACTCCAGGCTGGAGACCTTCGAGAAGGCTCAGGCGCTCCTGAAGTTCCTTGAGGCCCGCGTAGATGTCAAGGCCAAGGTAGCCAGCGCGCGGCAGCCCTGGCTGACGAGTCTGGCGGAACGCTTCGCCGACATGCAGCCGGGAGACCCTGTGCTACAGGCCTTGTTGGCCCTCATCGCGGAAGTTCGCAAGCTGGAACGCCAGAGGCGCGAGCTCCTGGCCAAGGCCGTCGAGGTGCCGGCTGATGCCGAATTGCACGGCGACGTCGCGGACGCTCTGAACCGTCTGGTCGCAGGCAAGAGCGCCTTCGCACTTCCGTTCGGCAAGGGTGACGGCCGCAAGCTCATCTCGGCCGTGACAGTCACAGGAGTAGCGCCGGCTTCGAAGGGCGACTGGGAACTCGTCCAGGAAGCCATCACCTGGCGGACCGAGTCTCGCAAGGTGCTTGCACGCTGGACCTCGCTGTCAGCCGAGTTCGGGCTGGCCGCACCGGACCCCGGCGTGGAGGCGAGCTTCAAGAAGGTCGCCCTTTTGCAGGCCGGCATCGAGGACGTCCGGTCACTGATCTTCGACTTCGACGCCAAGCTGCACCGGCACCTCGAGGAGGTTTTTGGCAAACGGACCGCAGACCGCATGTGGGCCGGCGGTGAGCCGTTCATTGCCAGCGCGCACACCAGCCTCCAGGCGCACGTTGACAAGGGTCGCCTGGCCTACGCACTGAAGCGTGTTCAGGAACTGGTCCGCAAGCTCGACGGACACTTGGGCGCCGTCGTCGAGAAACTGCGAACGTTCCTGACCGAGGCACTGGGCAAGACTGCGGCAGATGAAACCGAGTTGCACACCACGTGGCTGTCGCTGCAAACCGAGCTGACCCGGCTCACCGCGTTGCTCCCCTTCATCGACGAAATCTCCCGAGTGACGGCTGCGATCGAGGCTGCCGACGCCTCGAAATGGGCCAAGCGCTTACGCACCCAGGTTGCCTCCGCCGACGCCGATGACCTCACACCCGCGAACTGGCTGGATGCCTGGAACTGGCGGCAGGCGGTCATGTTTCTGGACGTCATCGACGGCCATCACAAGGTGCGCGCGCTCTTCGACGACCGCAAGGCCTTGACGAAGACCTTGGCCAGTACCTACCAGGAGCTGGTTGCAGAGAAGACTTGGCTAGGCGTATTCCACAACTCCCCGGACTCGGTGCGCCAGGCCCTGCAGGTGTATCTGAATGCCGTTCAGGCGATGGGCGCGGGTACCGGCGTTCGGGCTGTCCGGCACCGCAAGAGTGCACGCGACGCGATGGTACGGGCGTACCAGGCCGTCCCCTGCTGGGTGCTGCCGCAGTGGCGCGTCTCCGAGACCATCCCTCCTGATGTGGGGCTGTTCGACCTGGTGGTCATTGACGAGGCATCCCAGTCGGACATCTGGGCGCTGCCCGCCCTGTTGCGAGGCAAGAAGGTTCTGGTGGTCGGCGACCACAAGCAGGTGTCCCCGTCGGCGGTGGGCACTGCCGAGGAGAAAATCAAGGAGCTGGTCAGCCGCTTCCTGACCAACCAGCCGCACGGCTCGGAGATGACGCCGGACAAGTCGATCTACGACTTGGCCCGCGTCGTGTTCGCCGGCAACTCGGTAATGCTGAAGGAGCACTTCCGCTGCGTGCCGGCCATTATCGAGTTCTCCAACCGCGAGTTCTATCAAGGCGACATCCGACCCCTTCGCGTGCCCAAGGCCAACGAACGCCTGGACCCTCCGCTGGTCGATGTGTTCGTCAAGGGCGGCTACCGCAAAGGAGACGTGAATGCCCCGGAGGCCAAGGCCATCGTCGACGAAATCGCGGCCATCCTCGATGACCCGCTGTTCGACGGTCGAAGCATCGGCGTTGTGACCTTGCTCGGCACCACCCAGGCCGCGCTCATCAACGTGATGGTGAGCGAGCGGATTTCGCCGATTGACGTCGTTGCCCGCAAGATTGCGATTGGCCCGCCGCCCGTGTTCCAGGGCCGGGAACGAGACATCATGCTGGTATCGATGGTCCTCGGTCCCGGCGACCGTTCAGCTGCCAACCGCGCTGACATGCACCAGCGTTTCAACGTGGCGCTGTCCCGCGCACGTGACCGCATGTACCTCTTCCGCTCGGTCGCCGAGACCGATTTCAAGGAGGACTCGCTGAACGGCAAGGTCATCAGCCACTTCAAGCAGCCGTTTCGGCAGGACGCGAAGAAGGTGCTGGCGCTGCGAGAGCGATGCGAGTCGGGCTTCGAGTTCGAGATGTTCGACGAGTTGGTGAAACGAGGCTTCCGTGTTGAGCCGCAGGTTGCCTGCGGCGGCTACCGCATCGACTTTGTCGTCGAGGGCAACGAGGGCCGTCGCCTAGCCATTGAGTGCGACGGCGACCGATACCACGGACCTGGGCAATGGCAAGACGACATGGTGCGTCAGCGGGTGCTGGAGCGAGCCGGTTGGACGTTCTGGCGCTGTTTTGCATCGAGCTTTGTTCGACGGCGCGAGGCTGTGCTTGCGGACCTCATGCAAACGCTTCAGCGGCTGGGCATCGAGCCGCTTGGCTCTGAGACCGTCGACAGTACCGTGTGGGTCCATCACAAGGATGTCGACCCCTACGGCGTCGAAGATGACCAAGAGCAGGAGGCCGCGTAACCATGCCCCGTCCCTTGATGCAGCATGGCGTTGGGCAGCTGGAAGAGATGTTTGGCAGCTGCCGCGGCAGCCTTAAGGTACTGCGGCAATTGGAGAACGAACTTCAGCATCGCCAGGTCCCGCGCGCGCTTGCGCTGTTGGAAAAGGTCCAGGCGGCCATGGCTGCCAGCGGCGGCGACGCGCCAAGAGAGACGGCATCGCGGGCGCCGACAACGCCTCCGCCCCCTGCGCCGGCACCTCCGCGGCAACCCGACCTTTGGGCCCAGGCGCCTGCGCCGACGGTAGCCCAGGTGACGCCGCCAGCACCGACTGTCGCAGCGGTCCCGCCCTCGCAGGCACCCGGGCCGGCACCACCAACAAGGCCGGTAGACGCTGCGGCGGCTTCCAAGCCCGTCGCGCCACCCGCGCCGACGATGCCGCTTGAAGATGCTTACAAGCTCTTGAAGGCGACCGCCGGCTCAACGTGGGAGTCGATTGAACAGACCCGCCGCCAGTTCGTACAGCAGGCACATCCCTCGCGGTTAAAGTCGCTGAGCCCTGAACGGCGCGCACAATATTTGTCAGAGGCACGCCAAGTCAACGCTGCCTACGCTGTGCTGTCGACACAACGTACGCGTGGTGGATGAGCGCGCGGACAGCTGTGCAGCGTGTGCCGTCGGTCGCAGCCAGACATCAAGCTCACGGAATCGAGGGCATTGCGGTCGGTCAGGTCAGACTGGCCGGTGGGTGCGCCGTGAAGCGGCACCTCGTGGCTTTCCCCAGGTTCGGCAGGGCCAGCGCTGAGAATGTGGTTGCAGACGACAGGCCATCAACCTTCACCTGCACAGCATCAGCGCCGCGTATGCTAACTGCCGCCGCCGCCGAACCCCACATCCACCGCCTGCATGACGAATCATCGTGCAAATCGCGCTGGAATTCACCCGAATCAAAAAATCAACGCACCTCGCAATCCACACCCTTCGATTTACTATCCCCTGATGCTGATGACTGCGGACCTGTGGACGAAGAAAAAACGGGCGGTGGCGTAAATTGGATGCCAGGGTTTTTTGGCACGATCACCGGTGGCTGAGTGACGCTTGCAGTGAAGCCGAACTGACCGGCAGAAAACTGCTGATTACCGCCTTTATTCGTCAAATTAATCAAGCCATCCACGACGCTTACATAAAGTCCAGGAGCTATCCCTCCCAAGTTTGGTAATGTGGCACCGCCAACAACCGTAGAATTTTTCACCGGCTGCACGCCCGCACTCCCCGCAGGCAAGCTCAAGGACGGCTTTTGAGCCTGTATCTGTGGCGTGCCAGGACTCACCGCACGCACGCTGGAAGGTGTTTGTTGAACCTGCGCCTGCTGGGTACTTGGACTGCCGGAAACCACCTTACCGACATTGAATAAACTCGACTCCACTCTTAATTGACTGTTGGCTTGCAGCGTAATTGTTACACCATTTAGAGACTTAATATCAGCCAAGGTGGATCGCTCGCTCACGATCAAATCGCCGAGCTCGACATTGGACCCTACCGATAGCGCTGATATGGTGCCATTTTGGCGTTTGACCAACAGTGGGCCGCTTGCCTGGGTCACCGTTGCGATCACTTCACCAGCAATGGCTGGAAAAGCACTGCCGACCAGCAGTGATAGAGCGATCTTACTAATTGCAATATATTTTTTTGGCCGGTCCATCTTCAGCTTTCTTTGCTCCATCATCTTTCTTTACCCCAGAATCTCTCGTTTTCTCTTCTTTCTTAACGTCACGTACTGATGAAGGGCGTGAGCCAATGACATTCAATTGGATCACTCCACCATTGAGTTCTTGCGCAGGCAGTTGAACCTTGAGCATCGCCGCACCCCCCGTTGCACTGTAGGCTGCCTGCAAATTTTCTACCGCAGATTGAATGTCGCTGAAATGGCGGCCCTTACCAACAAATGAGGCAAGCATCTGATCAATTCGAGGTTTGCCGAACACCGCGTCACCGGAAACAGAAAAGCCAACTATATTAAACTCGCCAATAGCCGCGTCCGTCAACTGGCTAGCACCCGCCAAGGATGTCAGATGCCCCAACAACAAAGCCGTTAACCATGAGGAATATTTAAACATTTTAACTACCTTTTATTTCAACCTAAAATTCTACGGCATGATCAGTTAAATACCCATTCGGGGGCCTGATTAGAAACATGCCTAAGCCCAGTCTAGAACACGGTGAATGGAAGGGTTTCTTGCGCCGAATTTGCAACCCAAACAGCACTTCCACTGCCAATTTCTATCCATCGGCTAAGAAAGCTGAGGTGCGATGGGTACCATACACCCAGACTTGGGTAGCTTACTCACCGGAAAATTTCTGCTTGGTGTGAAAAATTACGAACCAACATCTTTTTTTATCATATTTTTTTCATGCGTCACACGGGCGTAAACCCTTGTTTTGCTACGGGCCGGCTTCAGGCGTCCTTCGGCTTTTTCGACGCGTTTCTTGCCCTTGGTCGCATGCAATGGCTTGCCGGACTTGGCGCACGGACTTGGCGCACGGACTTGGGACAAGGACTCGGCGACCCGTCAGCAGACAGGCTCGCCTTGCTTGCTGTTTTCAGCGAGATCGCGGGTTTACATCCAAGTCCGGGCGGCGCGGACTGCATCATTGGGCCAGCTTTGCCAACTGCGCGGTCGCTGAGAACGACCGCTGACCGCCTTCGCCTTGAGTGCCTGATGATTGACAGATGCCGCCTATAAGGCGCGTCTTTAATAGGTTATTTACACAACATTCAAGTGTCAGACCTGCATGTTCATGATCTCACTGTAGGCCTGGACCAAGCGGTTGCGCACTGTCAGCGCTGCGGTGAAGCCGAGTTGGGACTTGTTCATCGCGATCATCGTCTGCTCCAGGCTGACCGTGGGGTTGTCTAGCTGCAGTTCGCGCTGCATGCCCGAAGCCTCGAGCTGCGAATCGCTCACCGCGCGCAGCGCCTGCGTCATCGCCGCGCCGAAATCCGCAGGCGCTGGGCCAGGCACAGCGCTGCCCAGTGGATGACCGTCAGGCCGCAGCCCGGCCCGAGCCACGGCCTGGGCAAAGTCAAAGGGCTTGAGTTCGAGCTTCATCGCAGCGGCCACTGTAGGCGCTGCGGTCGTCAAGGGTGGAGCGAACTGGCGCCCGAAATGCGGCTTGTTCGTCCTCTGGCGCGGCGTGCCGCAACACAACAATCTCTAGGCCGACATGCACCACCGCCCCTGGCCTAGCCTGAGGCTGTGGATCGGTCGAATCCTCCGCAGCGCCCTCCAACCAACCCCGCCCCCCATGGAAGCCGCCGTGACCCCGCTGACTCCAGCCAATGCCGCCGCCATCCGGGCTGCGTCCGAACCTATTGCACAGGCCGGGGCGTTGGCACGCCTGCAGTTGCTGGCGCCGCGCAACATGGTCTGGCTGGCGCTGGGCAGCGCCGGCTTGCTGGCACTGGCGCTGGCACTGGTGCTGTGGGGCCGGCAAGTCTCGATGGCGCCGCTGTTCACGCATGCGCTGCCTGAAAACGAGGCCGGCGCGGTGATCGAGCAGCTGACCAAGCTGGGCCAGCCCTACCAACTCGGCCCCATGGGCAGCCTGATCCTGGTGCCCGCCGAGCAG
>Ga0214919_10009405_pt1 | contig 12608 bp, 14 predicted proteins | sample LL1503_MetaG_FD_177994 | JGI IMG/M metagenome (GOLD analysis project Ga0214919, IMG submission 177994) | Freshwater microbial communities from Lake Lanier, Atlanta, Georgia, United States - LL-1503 | ecosystem: Environmental > Aquatic > Freshwater > Lake | place: USA: Georgia | collected...
AGGAGCATCAGCGAGTAGTTCAACTTCAATCGTAGCACGACCACCAGCACCAAATGGGGGCGCAGTAAAATATTGGGTTCAGGCGTTGGACGCAGTAAAATATTATTGGTTTCATATTACTATTTTTATATGGTTATTGATTCTTACAATTATCATTGGTGTATATTTTGACAAACTGATAAAAAAAACTAGTGCACCGTCTTCCACTACACCGTCTTCCACTACACCGTCTTCCACTACACCTTCTTCCACTACACCTTCTGAATCTAACAATTCCCTATCAGATGGTTTTAAAACTTGGATAGTAATACTTTCATTCGGCCTAGTTACATTATTGGTATTTGCGTTCCTGTATTTGAGAAAAAATATTGTTGTTGAAGAACGCCCCTATATTTTTATAATGATACATTTTCTTTTATTTGTATCTATACTGGCAACTTCCGTAAATGTTATTAAAAAAATAAATAGTTAGCTTGTCATAATAGCTATAATGCGATGTTGTAAACGAAACTTTCCCGTCCACATTTTTGTTATATGATGTTGATGGAACGAAAGACCCTGGAATTTTATAGCAAGCCTGACCTCTTTTCCAATAGTAAAAAGTGCGGGAGATATTATATCGTATACCCATTTTTTACCAGAATAACTGTGAATTTCATTTGCTGCAGCAGTAGTGGATGTAGGGCAATACAGATGTATGGTATTCCGATCCACGAATGGTTGAAACCCATGTTTGATTTCATCTTTTGTAATTTGTTTATCACCCGAAAACCACGTGCGTTGTTGTGTTAGAAGCGTTTGTATGAGAAGTTCTTGTAGGCCAAGCAGTTTATTAGAATATCCGCAGCCCTGCAGAGATATCTGAAGGCGCCCCGAACTAGGATCATACGACTTGACAGGAAGCGGGGGGAGAAGTATACAGAGTGTATTAAAATGTATATCAGTATCTGAATATCCGATTGGTGATATAAGCTTATATCCATGTATGGGCGGATTAATTTGTATTTTTTGTATATCAAGATTCTGAAGGGGGATAGCCCATTCCATTCTACACGTAAACAGCACATGCGCCTTAGCCCCCCCTTAAAGATCTAGTAAGTGTGAGTAAATAGGATGGATTCACTTTCGCTTTGTTGGCGAGGAATGGCTGGCACTGGTAAGAAGACTTTATTGAGAGAGGCATTACAGAAAATTGCAAATATGCGCGGCCTCCCTTTTAATATTCAAATGCGTGGCACAGGCGCCGCTACGACGACAGGAGATGTAACAGAAGCTGGTGCCACGGAAGAGGGTGCCGATCCAGAAGATGGGAACGCGGGACAATTTATGATGGAGACATCCATCGTTCATATGGGCCTGGATGTTGCCCGCATGTCGATGCAAGATAAACTAATTTTGCGACCTATATTATCCAATCTAGGCCAAGGATCCCAAGTCATGTCGGGCCAGCAGGGGCGTGGGCATCGCATTCTTGTTCTTTATCATGCGCATCTTCTGAGTTCGGAATCGGTCATATTATTACAGGCATGTTTGGAGCAAAATGAGGGGGATCTTTCCATTTGGATTACATCCGAGTTACCAGTCCCGCAGCGTATTCGTGATTGGTTTATTGAGATATCGGTGAAGGGTGAGGATACTGCATTCGCAAAATTCGCTACAATTGTAAAAGAGCCTGCAAATTGGAGTACTATATTCAAGGCAATCATTGATAAATGGCGGGCGGCGCCACCCCCAAATATTGAAAATGTAAAAGAAGTGAAAGCCTATGTATATGAAATGCTTATGCGAAATCTACGATGGGTAGAGGCGACTCATTTTCTATTGGATGTTCTTCTGACGCATGATGGTATTACGGAGAGGGAGCGCAAAGCTGCTATAGAGGTATTGGCGAAATGTGAAGCCACGGGGGGTGGATATACAATTCCCAGTTACCGAATTCCCATTCTTTGGGAAAATGTATTCTTACAACTCCGAACTATTTTTACTAAACAAGATACAGATGTTGCCCCTAGTGCTGGGCGAATTGGTACGTCACGCAAAAGAACTCTGGCGTCTTCCGCTGCTACAGTGGGAACAGTGTGACCCTACACGCGATGAGCTGGAGAAAGCGGAAATAGAAGCTACAAGTTCCCAATTTGATCGCCTCGGCCTCAAACAAACCATATGGGAAGGATACAAGTATGGGAACGTGAAACTTGTTTGTAAGCGTCTTGGCACATTGGCACGTGTCTTGGTATTTCTACCAAAAGGTATTCAAGAACCGAACTGGGATTTCTGGGCTCGTGTATTCATGTGGTTCGGATATGCGCCCACCAAGATGCCATGGCTCGTGACATATTTTGCCTCGGAACGGCGACGTGAATTTCCACAAGAGGCACAGGATCTGGCACCGGAACATGTGAATGGTGGATATACAATCGCCTGTTCAACGCATGGAATCAATATATATAGATATGAAGAACACACTCGTGTCCTTATTCATGAGATGGTACACGCAGCTTGTTTAGATGAACGGGGGTGGTCTATTCCTGATAGGGAGGCTATGGTGGAAACCTGGGCGGAACTGATACTTATAGCCTTAGTATCCAAGGGTGGAACTCTCACCGCAAAACGACTATGGATTGCGCAGAGTCATTGGATTGCAGATACAAATTGGAAAGCGAAATACATCAATAAATCGGAAAATAGTAGCGACTATGCCTGGCGATATTTAAATGGACGCGAGGGCATGTATAAACGCTTAGGTATAGTTCTTCCGGCTGCGAGGCCGAGTGCTCGGCAGGCAGTTTCGCTTCGTTTTACGCATCCCATGTTGGAGGTCTAAGCATGTAGCTAGAGTCTATACCGTGAATATATTCTAGTGCTGCCCTTGGATACTTCGCGATAATTTAATTAAATTAAATATTAAACGGTAGTATAATGCAAATCTTTGTGAAGACGTTGACTGGAAAGACCATTACATTGGATGTGGAGAGTAGTGATACGATAGAGGGCGTGAAGGCAAAGATTCAAGATAAGGAGGGCATTCCTCCCGATCAGCAGCGCCTCATCTTTGCAGGCAAGCAGCTAGAAGACGGCAGGACTCTCGCTGACTATAATATCCAGAAAGAGTCCACGCTACATCTTGTGTTACGGCTGAGGTAAAATTGCCGTTTGTTTTCATTCAACCAGTCATCACGAATATGGGGGTGAAAGGATTATATACATATTTACGATCTTACCGAAATGATATTGTAGTATCGGCAGAGCCTAAACTTCGCATCGGATTCGATGCAATGTCTATGCTTTATAAATACAAGTCGGCGTATGAGGACATGTATGTGAGTCTCCAGGCCTTGAAAGATATGGGGCATACATTGCTCTTTGTCTTTGATGGAAAAGCGCCAGTAGAAAAGGCCGAGGAGGTAAAAGACAGACGAGATGTGCGCGAAGCTGCCATACAGCAGGCAACCATACTTAAGGACCAATTGAATTCCAATACAATCACTGTAAAGGAGCGGCAAATTCTGGAATATTCGGTGGCGCGCCTGGAATTCCAGGGCTGGCATATGACACGTGAAATACGTCATGCCTTTCAAAAGGGGCTCTTTAAAATGGGTATTCCCTACGTGAAAGCAATCTATGAGGCGGATGATGTTCTTGTGGATTTAGCCTTAGCGAAAAAGTTGGATGTGATTGTCAGTACGGATATGGATTATCTTTTATCGGGTGTACAACGGATGTGGATTCCGAATCATAAATCTTGCGAGCAGTTTGAGGAGATTCTTCAAGAAGAAGTTCTGAAAGGGGAGGGGTTGACTCAAGCGGCTTTCTTGGATGCGGGGATCTTGTGTGGTGTGGAACCTCTCCGAGGAAAACTTAGCATAAACTCTTTTACGGCATTTAATTGGATTCGATATTACAAGAATATAGAAAGTCTCTTATGTAGCAATGTGAAAGATTCGCGATTGGACATATTAAGAGAAGAACTTCCGCGTGTCCGAGCACATTTTGAGCCACGGCCTTGGGATACACGAATTCGCCCTGACCATTTAGAATCATGTAAAAGCTTTCTTACATCCCTTTAGAGGGAATGCAAATTATTCTAATAGGTGTTGCCATTCTGGTTACACTATGTGTCTTTTATTTTTGTGTAGAGGGGTTTCAGAAGTTTGTGGAGGGATTTGTTCTTAATATATATTCACCCGAAACTGAGAAGCAATGTAAAGCTCACACATCCTGTAGTACATGTCTGGCAGATTCACTCTGTGGTTGGGCCTCAGATTTCGCAGATCCTGTAAAGGGTGTAGCCACAATAAAGGATGGAACGATTGTGGCGTGTATTCCACAATCGGGTGGAAAGCCGTTTATAACCTCTGATCTTAATGATTGGATGATTGCAAAAAATGGCTCAAGAGTTCTTACTAATTTTATAAGTTCCTTGTCTAAGTGCACGGATATTACGTGTACAGATATGCTAAAATGTGGAGATTGCGCATTCTATGACAAATGTACATGGCAACAAGTGATGGACGCGGCAGGGGCTATCACCCAAAGCTGTAAAGATACGGAAAAGGCTGGGGCTGCTAGTACTACTGTGAAGAATATCAAAGATAAAAGCACATGCCCCCCACCTCAATGTAGTGATGTAACAGATTGTGTAACGTGCGCAAATACGACGGGCTGTAGTTTTTGCGTATCTTCGGGGAAATGTTTGAAAAATTCTGAATTTGGTGCGGGTTCAAATCAATGTGCCACCGCGAAGAAGATAGATGTTCCTGCGAAATGTCCTTGTGACGGTATTACAGATTGTGTAAAATGCGCAGATAGAGTTGGCTGTGGGTATTGTAAGGAGAATAAAACATGTGTGAACTTGGATGCCGCGGGTATGCCTCCAACAGGTTCCTGTACAACAGATAATATCTTTACAAATGGGGCTTCATGTAATCCTGGTGGGCCAGATGCACCGGCAAGTGTTGATACACGCACGGCAGAGTATCCAACGGCAGCTCAAATATATGCGGCATCACATTCTGGAGAATTAGTGCCAGGGCCGGATATGAAAACACAGGATAATATTGTGCGCCCCAAGAATGAATATAGGGGGCGCAAATCCGTAGGATATGGGTGGTATACTGCGAATGGAGTTGCCAGAAAAGTTGGAAGCGGCTCTATTCCTGACACGGTTCGGAAAGACAATTCACTCGATACGCCATTGGAGACATATGTAAAAGAATTGGTGAATTCTCAGCTAGCTGCCCAGGGGGTTCCTACAAATGAGCCGTTTCAAGTGAATGAGACTTCCGCCATTCAGAATGCATCCGAGTATATGAAAAAGATGGTTGGTGGTATCTTTTTAGAATCTAAGATGCACTGATGGCCAAGTGCCGTGCATGTATCCAACATATTCGTTACGTTTGATACTTCACGCACTATCCCGTTTTTGAGACACTATGAGTCTCTCAAAAACGGCCCAAGAGGGAGTTGAATCCTCGATCTTCCGGTTAACAGCCGGATGCTCTAACCACTGAGCTATTGGGCCATAAAGAGCTTAAAAAGGCCCTTTATGCTCCAATATTTGTAAAGGCTTCTAGAATTCTTGCGAGAACTTTATTCCTTCATTTCTAGGTAACTTTGGAGGACTTACGTGTTTTGGAACTGTAAAGTAATTAGAAATTCGTGTTTGTGCGGGTGACTTACGTGTCCTTTCGGGTGACGTACGTTTCCTTTTGCGTGTGCTATTTGGAGGTGTTCGCCAATTATGAGCTGCTTTTCTATATTTTATTCGAGGAGGCGATCCAGGTGATGATATTTGAAAAGACATTATACCAGTAAATGGGTCAAGTATTGTATCTAACTCTTGTTTTGCTTCATATGATGTATTTACCGCATATTCACTATGATGTTCCCTCGCATATATCTCTGCATTGAAAATTATATTTATCAATGTTTGAGCTCGTTCCCAGTTTTTTTTAAAATAATTCTTTTGTTCTAATGAAAGTTCTATCGAAGCCATTTACTAAGATACTAGAAAAAATATTCTTTGTATTTACTTTTTGTTTTTGTTTTTGTTTTTGTTTTTGTTTTTGTTTTTTGTGCCGCTAACGAATACGGAAGTTTATGCGCTGGCGGGGGCCACAGGAGTGGCCTTCACGTAGTGGTGGTTCAGATAGCGCTGGAGGTTGAAGTAGGTCAGGGGCTCACCCTCACCAATGGCCAGAAGCTTCTTCAGCGCGGCATCGGGCTTGATGTCGTGCTTGTTCTTCAGGTTCTTCTCCTTCACATAGTTGTTCACCGCCTTGGTGACCTCGGAGCGGCTCATGAGAGTGCCATTCGCCTTCCCAAGGAACTTACACAGCTCGTCCGTAATCTGGGTGGGGCGCTCAAAGATGCTGAGAACTCGAGGCTTGGCATCAGGACCCTCCTCGGGCTTGGCGCGGCGCTTGCGCTTGCGAGCATCCTTGAGCTCACGGTGCACGCGCTTCTCCAGCTTCTTCACCTGGGAGAGCATCGCAGACACAGTCTCCTTGAGAGTGTTCAAGTTGCCAGAAACGGCCTTGAGGTCCTCATCCAGAGTAGTGGTGGGCACAACAGGGGCAGCCACTGCGGCGACCTCCACGGGAGTAGAGCTAACAACCGTAGTTGTAGCCTTGGGGGTCTTTGCGGCCTTGGGGGCCTTTGCGGCCACAGCAGGTGCAGCGACAGGGGTCGCGGCGACGGCAGGGGAAGGAGTAGACTCCTTCTTGGCAACCTTCACGGGCTTTGCGGCAGGGGTCTTGGGGACGGCAGAGGAACTCATTTGTATACCGGGAGGTGAGGAAGTATTAGAAGGCATTTTACGCAGATATGCTAACATAGCTGTCATGATTGGGAATCAATTTTAGAATTCCCATAGCCCTTTTTTTAAACGGTTCATTCAATTTCTCTTTTTCTTTTTGAAATTGCCGGGAAGCTCGTCATGCTTGTGTGAAAGTGCGTTTTTTTTGTGGTGGGATGGCTTAAAGGCTAAGGAACTGAATTCCCGGAAGGGATTATAGATGGAAGGCACTCTCACGTGTGAATTTCGTACATGTTTGAACGTAAAGAGTAGGGCAAATCCCCATATACAATGCCCTTTTTCGGCCACACATGGCGACTATTGTTCAAGGCATTACAAAAATCCCAATCCTTTTATGTCAAAAACGAAATCTACAGACATATTTCGCGCATATACAAGATCGGATCATCTATGTGTAAAAAAGATTCAGGCTCGATGGAGGCATGTAGCTCCTATAAAGCGTTATAGATCCCAGGGGCCTGCGGTGAATGCTCTTGATATTTCGACAAATTCCACGGAACTCTATACATTGGAGCCAATCCATACGATTCCAAAAACATATTTTATAAGTTTTGCAGATGATTCAAAGGCCGTATGGGTATTTGATATTAGGACACTCGTCCACTCTATGGCAACAGGATTTGCCTCTCAAAACCCCTATAATCGCGCAGACTTTACAGAGAAAGCGAAAGATCTAATACATACACGTATTGCCTGGCTTCGTGCGCGCAAATATAACATTCTTCATGTGAATACGGATGTTTTAACAACCCAGCAGGCATGGAATCAAGCAGTATTGGACATATTTCTGAAGATGGAATCGCTGGGTTATTATGTAAGTTGCGAATGGTTTCACGCTATGAATTCACGCGACCATTTGCTATTTTACAAGAGACTGTTTGAACTCTGGAATACACGATTGGAGCTTTCACGTGCCCAGAAAGAATTAATCGTTCCTGGGCACATGTCTGGAGGACAGCGCATTTTTCGGTATGACCCCACAGACCTCTTTGAGAAAACAAGGGCCTGGTGGGAAAAGAAGAATCTGGCATTAATTGAGGCATTTATCACAAGGGCTCAAGATAAAGAACATAAAAAGCTGGGAGTCATGTATGTTCTTATGGCCTTTGTACAAGTATCAACGGCGGCGGCGAGAGCGCTTCCTTGGATTGTTGGAATGCTTTAGAGAACGCATACGCCCACCATCTAGCTTTATTTTAGGGCCAGGGCTAAGAGAATATCTTCTACGTTTTGGGACACGTTTTGGAAGACGATTTTGCATGATATTTGTTAGATACTTACTGATTGTATGCTTACCAGTATTCTCTGCCCGTTTTTGTCCATTGAATAGATTGATATAGTTCACAGGTTCAGATAAAAGACTAGCTCTGATCGGGGATAATTCTTGCACTATATCTATGTCCCCATATTGAATTGCCAATTGTAAGGCTGTTAAGCCATCCTTATTTTTTGTAGTTAGATTGGCATGACGAGTATGTAGCTCTTTAACTACTTCTAGATGGCCATATTTACATGCCAACATAATAGCAGTGTTGGCATCCCCATCTGTAGAATCTATATCGGCATTACGATCACACAACTCTTTAACTATTTTTAGGTGACCGTTCTCAGCTGCTAATGTGAGGGCTGTAGAGCCATTCTTCTTCTTCTTATTTACATCGGCATGATTTCTACACAGCATTATAACTATCAAGTGATTATCGCGCTCCCCTTCACAAGCTAACATAAGAGCCGTAGAACCATCGTTGCTTATCTTATGTACATCGGCATATCTCTTTAATAGAAACTCCACTATTTCCCGATTTCCTTTTTTAGACGCTAACATGAGGGCCGTGAATCCTTCACTCGTTGTAGCATTAATATCCCATACTCTCGGTTTAGATGTAAACGCATCCAGATTCTCGTCTTCAATGGCTTTTATTATATAGGCTGGAAGGCCCAGTGGATTCTCGTCTTCAATGGCTTTTATTATATAGGCTTGAAGGCCCCGTGGATTCATTATTGCACCTATTACTGCTTAATATTTAATTTAATTACACGGTAATTAAATTAAATAATGAACGGCAGTGCCGTCAATGTATCCAACATATTCGCACTGCCCTTTTAACTTTGATACTTCACGGTACTTTCAAATTAGAAATTTTCATGCTTGGCCCCCCAAGCAATTGCTATTCCAAGAACATCTTTAATAGGTGTGTTAATAACTGTCACAGGCAAAGGCTTATTAGGCTTTTCCATGCGATACGCAGCCCAGCGATGATGGCCATCCACCACATAATTGTCTTTTGAAATCACAAGCGGGACTTCCACTTTGTTGAAAATAGAATTATTGGGATCTCGAATCAATTGATTGACTCTCTTCCTACTGATTTCATTCTGCGAGGGACGTAATTGTGAGGCTTTGCGAGTAGAATTAAATGTAGATATTGCATACACTTTTTTAACAAATTTTTGAAAGCGTTTTATATCGTTTTTTGTAGTGAATTGTGGCATATGTTTACGCGGAATACCGAGATCTCCCTTACAAATACTATCTGATCCTACACACAAGTCTTCGTATTTTGTGTGTCGGGATTGCCGTTTTTTCTTCAGTTTCTTCACCCAGTTTTTATAATTCTTCTTTTCCGTCCAAGGTTTATCTGGATCTTCTTTTGGAAAGACTTTAGTAGCTATTTTCCGTGTAGGACTCATCTCTAATAGTTCCGCGGTTTTTTCATGGTAGTTGGCTTATTTCGGTTTGCGGGTTTATTCATGGTAGTTGGCTTATTTCGGTTTGCGGGTTTTTTCGGGTTGCGGGTTTATTTATATTTGGACGAACATTTAGAGTATAATTTAGACTATAATTTGTATTATATTTAGGCGGCAACCAATCATATATCGTATCAATAATGTCACAATTTCTATTTGTATCGACTTCACAATCCATAATATAATTATACAGCTTATACCATGCCATAATTCGGGATTCTTTCGTTTGAATACCTTTAAATATTTTCAAGAACTCAGTAGGTAAACTATCCACATTTTTTAATTTATTATATAGCTCGGTAAGTTCTGTAAAGCTCACATGTCGGATATAACTTGCCACATAATATAATTTACCTTTAAACTTTTCCTTAGCTTGTAGTTTACTTCTGAATGGTGATACTGTAGCAAAATTTGTTAGATGGGGTGCTAGAGACGTAGGCATTCCTATTAGTTGCACTGTAAATGTAACTAACTTTGATACGTCACGTTATATTTCGAGGATAATCTTTTTTCAGCCAATCAATATCTTTACGATCTTTATTTACTTCATAAAATCCCTTTCCAGTGAAAATGGGTAAGAGGGATGTGAAATATTCTTCATACATGGGGGCGATACGCTCCAAAGAAAAGTTCTTTTCTGCCCAGTATCTACACTTGCGTCTGTCAATCTTGTGAATGTTTTTCGCGGCCCATACAAATTGATCCATATTACGACAGCGATATCCGGTAATTCCCTGAAGGTTATTTTCGGCAAAGGCGCCCCAATCGGAAGTAATAATGGGAGTGCCACATAAGAGCGCTTCCGTTGTAACACCACCAAATGGCTCATTGTAATGCGTAGGAGCTAAGAGCGCAAGGGCACCGCGCAACATCTCATCGCGTTCTTTAGGCTCCAAATACCCCACAATTTCCACCTCGGGGGGTGGTTCAAATCCGACGTTCGCCTTGAAATCACCCTGCCCCGCAACTTTGAGCTTGATGCCCGTGCGTTTTGCTATTTCTACAGCGATGCCAATACCCTTGGATTCAATAACACGCCCAAGATACATGAAATACAGTGGCTTTGCCGGAGTCGCACTGAACGTAAAGTCATCCAAGTCAAAATAGTTAGGAATCACGGCATCTGTCCATTTGGGCTGCCACTTCTCTTGTCCGTAGACATAATTCATAACAGAATACGATTCGTAAATACTGAAAGGTGTGCTCGGGGGATTGAAACAGCCAATACCAGGCTCTACGCAAATCATATCGGGGTGCGCTTTGGCGATTTCCGCATGACCAATACCCCAGAAACAAAGAAGAAAGTCAAATTTCTGTTTTCTCTTGCCGATTTCTTCAATCGCGCGCTGATTAAATGTCAAATTACATTTGTCGTGAATGTCGTGCTTGAAGAGTTCTTTCTTCCAATCATAGTGCCCATACGTCTCTAAAAACAGTTGATTGTCTGTAATAGATACTTGCTCTGTGCATTCTATTTCGGATTCATTGTGACCATAGTGAATGATTGTATGCCCACGGCGCATCATCATCTTTCCGAATTTCAAGGCCTTTTGTGTATAGGCACATGCGCTGTAATCTTTTCGCGTAATCGTGTGGGGAACTGCGAGAATATGGAACCGAAGCTTCTTTTCAGGTGGAGGTTTCGTAAGTATTAGCCCCCCACCCACGTGTGTATTCGTTTTTCTAGTCCTATGATTAGAAGGCATAACTCCTCTCTAGTAAATACAGGGCTTTTAACCGAATATCTTAAACGTAGTGTGATATGCTCTTTAGAAGTTGGCTTTTAACCACTGGGTGTTCTATTTATATTCATTGTACAACCAGGACCATTCGAAACAAAGGGTGGGAAATAGTCGCGCTTACCGGGATCTGTACATGGCGCGACATACATCGTAGAAAGATTCTGCTGGGTGAATGGGGGAGCGTTGTAATTAATACAGGGGATCGGCAGAATAATCTGGGGAACGAGGCCTGTATCAGAGGGTTTATTCGTAGAGCAAGGCGCATTGAAAGCAGCTGCTTGCGCTGCTTGGAGAACACCGATATACTCTCCGTTCGTGCCTTTACCCGTTATTGTTGTCTTCCCTCTACATGCGGTTTCAGTAGAATCAAATGCCACGCGACCAGGCGCAGACACAGACGACGCCTTTGCCTGATTGACCATAGTTAAGAGCGACGCATCTACACATTTGTTGCGGCTGACATACTTGTTGGCCTGCTCTTGTTTATACCGTAATAGCTCTGATTGCGATAAGACCATTCTAACCGGCTTGGGCAAAAAAAAATTCGCGTCCCTAAAATTGACACATTTTTTCCCTGGTTTCTAAGCATAGCGTGTCAAATGTCTTCTGTTGTAACTCCTGCTTCTTTCAGTGTTTCCAAGGTTACCTTCTCCGCCGTCAAGTCTCTTGAGTCTGGTGGTAAGCAAGCATATTTGAACTACGATGGAAAGCCTCTTGTGATGCAAGTGGGCCCTTTGGAAACGCCGTTCGGAATGTCAGTCTTTGACAAGGCAGGGCCTCCCAAGTATTCCGTGGATCTGAAGCTGCGTGGATATGATGATCCTTCCAATCACCCCGTTACTTCTTCCATCTACAATGCTCTTCACAACTTGGACGAGTTCATGTTAGATCAAGGCGTAAAGAATGCGGTGGCATGGTTCAAGGGTGCAAAGAGCCGCGAGGTCTTGAGTGAGCTTTACACTTCCACGGTCAAGTTCGCAAAGGACGCAGAAGGCAATTTGAAGCCCTACCCTCCCACGATTAAATTGCAGCTTCGTCAGCGAGATGGTAAGTTTGAGACAGCCGTCTATGATGATAAGAAGCGCCCACTGACCGATGTGCCGCTGGAGGACATTCTCGTAAAGGGCACTGTGTTGACGGCCCTGATTCAGTGCACGGGTGTCTGGTTTGCGGGCGGCAAGTTTGGTCTCAGCTGGAAGGCGCTCCAGATTCGTGCCGACAGCGTGCCTTCTACTATCGGTAAGAGCTATGCGTTCATGGATTCGGAGGAGTCCGTAGCCCCTTCTACTCAAAATCGGTTC
>Ga0214919_10009406_pt1 | contig 12607 bp, 4 predicted proteins | sample LL1503_MetaG_FD_177994 | JGI IMG/M metagenome (GOLD analysis project Ga0214919, IMG submission 177994) | Freshwater microbial communities from Lake Lanier, Atlanta, Georgia, United States - LL-1503 | ecosystem: Environmental > Aquatic > Freshwater > Lake | place: USA: Georgia | collected 2015-03-15
AACTAACCCTCGCTTCTTTCCCTGCTCAAGTACGTTCCTTGCATTGTCAAACTGCTTTTCTTTAATGAGCGCGTCTATATAGCTGAGCCAAAATTGTCCTTGATTCGGATTAGCTTCCAGTGCGATCTTAAATAGCGGTAATGCAGCCTCAGTCTTATTTAAAGAGACCGCGATGACCCCTAAATTATGATTCGCATCGGGGTGCTTGGGTTGGGCTTGCAAGATGGCTCGATACAAGGCTTCAGCATCTTGCAATGTTCCAGCCTTGTGCGCTTCAACCGCTTGTTGCAGGGCTTGCTGTATAGATAATGCCATGTTAATTTGATAGTCAGGAGTTTTTGTGGTTTTAATTAGATATTAGCAATACAAATTATCGCCAGAACGCACATTAATCTCAGCTAGCGGTACCCATTTAGAACCTGTCCTAACCGTTCCTAGGTCGCTTTTTTCATCTATTCTGATAGCAACACTGTTCAGGGAGAAACGATTGATAACTTAAACATACCGGCGATTGTGTATTGTTGGGCCAACACCACAAAGCTCAATATATGGGCGTCTGGTAAAAATGGAAGGTGTGCCTTATTCTTATTAAATCGAGTATAAATAGTGCAAATTCTCATATGCCGATTAATTTGACTGCAACTTGCTTTGAAAGGAATGATACTGCTATTACTTCATAGCTCAAGTGATTAACGGCACAAAACTCATTTAGCGCTTTGAATTCGTCTTGCTCCCAAGTATCATTCATGATCATTTCATCAAAAATTAAAATTGTATTTCGATCTATAACTGACTTTGAAAAATTCAAAGCACAAATGGTTGAAGAATAAAGATCTGCATCAAAATTTATTACTGATGCGATAGGACGTTCTTTGGAAAAGAAGACAGGCAAAGTTTCTTCAAATTTACCGACTATAAATTCTCCGCCGGCAATTTTGGGTACAATACTGTCACTTGAATAATACCCAGCCTTCTCAATTCTATCACCCGTAACCCAATCTTCCGGTAAGCCCGTGAAGGTATCAAACCCATAACCTTTTTTAAAAGCTTTGATGAGGTATTTAAAAGATGCGGCTCGCCATACGCCAAATTCATAAAATGGATTCGAAATTATGCTATGGTTAATAACCGAATCGTAGAAATACCATCGATTGAAATGTAACTCAGGAAGGCGGGGTAAATCAAAAACCCAAGCAAATGAGCGCATGAAGGGATCTTCCTTAAATTCGGATTGCATCAGCTCGTCGAATACAGTTCTATCTCCTTGATAAAATCGTAAAACAGCTTTTATTAATCTCGCATTTTTATAATTCGGATCTGATACTAAGCATTTATCAAGATAATATTCAGCGTCACTTATGGATTTGCTACAACTCATTAAATTAAAAGAAGCTTCGTTGAAATTAGATCTCAGTTCCACTGCCTCAATGTAGCTCGCCTCAGCTTCTTTTAGTCTGTTTAATCCTAACAGCGTAACTCCCAAGTTGTAATGCGCTTCTGCGTAGTCTGGCTTGATCGCAATCGCTTTGTTGTAGCTTGTCTCAGCATCTTCTAGTCTGCCTAGCTCTTGTAGTAAATTACCCAAGTTATTATGGGCTTCTGCTAAGTGTGGCTTGATCGCAATCGCTTTTTTGTAGCTTGTCTCAGCATCTTCTAGTCTGCCGAGTTCTTTCAGTGTGAAGCCCAAGTTGCTATGCGCGTTTGCATACTCTGGCTTGATCGCAATTGCTTTTTTGTAACTTGCCTCAGCATCTTCTAGTCTGCCGAGTTCTTTCAGTGTGGCTCCCAAGTTGTAATGCGCTTCTGCTAAGTCTGGCTTGATCGCAATTGCTTTTTTGTAACTTGTCTCAGCATCTTCTAGTCTGCCAAGTTCTTGTAGTGTGTTGCCCAAATTGCAATGCGCTTCTGCATAGTCTGGCTTGATCGCAATTGCTTTTTTGCAACTTGCCTCAGCATCTTCGAGTCTGCCGAGTTCTTTCAGTGTGGCTCCCAAATTGCAATGGGCTTGTGCATCATTAGGTGATATCGCCACTGCTCTTTGATTAGCGATCAATGATTCTTGTAATCTTCCTGTTTGCCCGAAAACAGCGCCAAGTACTTTCCAACCGAATTGATGATCAGGATATTTATGAGTTATGGTTTTCGCTAAATTCTCTGCCGAATCGTATCGCCCTTTTTGATAGTGTTCTAGCAGCGCATTTACTTCCACCTGAGAAGGGCTTCGGACCTGATTCGGATTTATTTGATTTGATGACGAGTTTTTCTTTTTAACCGACACCGTCTTGTTCTGTTGCGTGAAAGATGAAGGTTGCTTTGGTAATATCGATTCAGACTTCTCTACTAACGCTATGGGTGTCAATTGTGCTTCTAAAACATCAACTTTCTCTCCAACTAACCCTCGCTTCTTTCCCTGCTCAAGTACGTTCCTTGCATTGTCAAACTGCTTTTCTTTAATGAGCGCGTCTATATAGCTGAGCCAAAATTGTCCTTGATTCGGATTAGCTTCCAGTGCAATCTTAAATAGCGGTAGGGCAGCCTCAGTCTTATTTAAAGAGACCGCCATGACCCCTAAATTATGATTCGCATCGGGGTGCTTGGGTTGGGCTTGCAAGATGGCTCGATACAAGGCTTCAGCATCTTGCAACTTTCCCACCTTGTGCGCTTCTACCGCTTGTTGCAGGGCTTGCTCTATTGTCAATTCAGTAGTACTTTTATACATTTTTATATTTAAACGTACTTTTCAAAAAGTAGTATTTAAATGCTATAAAAGTTAACACCAATCATTATCCGATCCGTTTTACCATCATACAATGCGTGGTGCTTTTTAATCGCATTGATAATGACAATCATCCCGTTGTTCGGCATGATGCCCTGATCTGGATTGAAAAGCCTAAGAACCCCGGGCTCCAAGCCACTTTGGTCACCAACATCTAGGTAGTAGACAAGGCTATATTTACGCTTTTTAAGATCAAAATATCTGTCCCCAATAGTAATGTGATGATGAATTGTTGTCCCTGCTCCGGCGCTATAGATATTAAAAAAAGAATCATAGATATGAACTTCACTATTAACCGCATCTCGACAAATTTTAATTAAATCTTGTGCAACAACTTTAATAACTTTTGACTTATCGTTAAAAAGTTCAAAATCAATTGAACATCTGCCATTGCCGTAGCGCGCATCTGTGTTTTTTGTCTCGTTTAAAACAATAGAACTTATTTGATATAAATAGGCAATTAGCTCTTTTTCTACATGTCTACTTAAAATTAAAGGGTCTGATCTCAATCTACATTTCAAGTTTGTGTCAAGTTGAAAGGTCTCATCAACTTTAGTTTTAAAAGAACTTTTGTGCGCAGAGACAGCTTTTAAAGAGAGTTCACACAGTTTAATTTTATTTTTTGGTGCATTAGATCGAGCACACTTTAAGCTATCTTCGGCAGCATCTGTATGACCAGTTTCATATAAGTAAGCCGAATAATTATAGTGGATATTCCAATTTTCGGCATCAAGTTTGATGGCTCTTTCGTGCATATTTCGCGAGCCCTCTAGATCCCCCGTTTGCATCAATAATATACCCAAGTTGCTATAGGCTTTTGCATACTCTGGCTTGATCGCAATCGCTTTTTTGTAACTTGCCTCAGCATCTTCTAGTCTGCCGAGTTCTTGCAGAGTGATGCCCAAGTTGCTGTGGGCTTCTGCAAACTCTGGCTTGATCGCAATTGCTTTTTTGTAACTTGCCTCAGCATCTTCGAGTCTGCCGAGCTCTTTCAGTGTGGCTCCCAAGTTGCTATGGGCTTCTGCATACTCTGGTTTGATCGTAATCGCTTTGTTATAACTTGCCTCAGCGTCTTTTAGCCTACCGAGTTCTTGCAGTGCGGCTCCCAAGTTGCTATGGGCTTCTGCATACTCTGGCTTGATCGCAATCGCTTTTCTGTAAGTTGCCTCAGCATCTTCGAGTCTGCCGAGTTCTTTCAGTGTGGCTCCCAAATTGCAATGGGCTTGTGCATCATTTGGTGATATCGCCACTGCTCTTTGATTAGCGATCAATGATTCTTGTAATCTTCCTGTTTGCCCGAACACAGCGCCAAGTACTTTCCAACCGAATTGATGATCAGGATATTTATGAGTTATGGTTTTCGCCAAATTCTCTGCCAAATCCAATCGCCCTTTTTGATAGTGTTCTAGCAGCGCATTTACTTCCACCTGAGAAGGGCTTCGGACCTGATTCGGATTTGTTAGATTTGATGACGATTTTTTATTTTTTGCCGACACCGTCTTGTGCTGTTTCGTGAAAGATGAAGGTTGCTTTGGTAATATCGATTCAGACTTCTCTACTAACGCTATGGGTGTCAATTGGGCCTCTAAAGCGTCAATTTTCTCCCCGGTCAACCCTCTCTTCTTTCCCTGCTTAAGTACGTTCCTTGCATTGTCAAACTGCTTTTCTTTAATGAGCCCGTCTATATAGCTGAGCCAAAATTGTCCTTGATTCGGATTAGCTTCCAGTGCGATCTTAAATAGCGGTAATGCAGCCTCAGTCTTATTTAAAGAGACAGCCATGACCCCTAAATTATGATTCGCATCGGGGTGCTTGGGTTGGGCTTGCAAGATGGCTCGATACAAGGCTTCAGCATCTTGCAACTTTCCCACCTTGTGCGCTTCTACCGCTTGTTGCAGGGCTTGCTCTATTGTCAATTCCATGTTGCTTTAACACCCAGTAAGTATTGCGGTTTTGGCATATGATATTCGGTCTGACACTGCACATAATTTACTGCATATCGCCGCCACCAACAAAAAAACCCCAAAAAAGCGCGTCAGGCGGAATGATTGCACCCTGCAACTTAGACAGGCGTCATGTGCTCAAGCGCTAGCGCCTGCATCTGCTGCTCAGATAGCACCGCTTTGTTGGCCACAGCCCAGAGGTCAAAGTAGGGGTGGCTGCGGGACATAGAGGCCACAGACTTAAAGCCTGATGCATGAAGGGTGGCAGTTAACATCTTCTGGGTAAAGCCGCAGCGGTGAGCCATGTACAGGTTGCCTTGAGCCATAGAAGAACGAAGGCCGTACAAGATATCAATAGGCGCAATGGGGCCAGCGGGAGAGGTGTAGGCGGCTTCCGTTAACTTGTCTTGTGCAATCAAAGCACAAACAGACTTGAGGTCTGGGCAGGTAATGACAGCTATGCCAGTGGGTTTGAGCACCCGAATGAATTCAGCAAGGGCCAGAGGCACTTCGTGGGGATAGAGGTGCTCTATGTTGTGAGAGGAGAAGACCGCATCTACTGATTCAGTGGCAACAGTGGACATGTCGGTCATGGTACCGACGAGGTCAGGGTTCACAGACGGGTCAATATCAAAGCGCAGCTCGTTCCAAGAGGAGAGTGCTTTGGTGGTGCGCTCTTTGCGCTTGATGCCGCAGCCGACGTGGAGGAAGGTTTTCATAGGTCAATGTAGATGTGGTCTGGCGCTAAGTCGGCGTGATAGCGTTCATACATCTTTGTGTATGCGGCCTCGATGTTTTTTGCAAATCTTGGGGTGTCAAACAAAGGCGTCGTCAAGCGATTTTTCTCTAATTTGTCTTTGATCGTTTTCAATTTATCGGGGTTGTTTCCCAAGTCAATGGCCAAGGCCTCATAGTCACTTTGTGTTTCTGTCACGAGTTCTGGTAAGCCAATGGCATAGAGCAAACTGGCAGCGACCCGGCTTGCAAAGCTCTCACCTATGCACGTGAGCACAGGCAATCCAGCCCAAAGTGCATCGCTGGCAGTTGCGCCTGCGTTGTAGGGCAGAGTGTCTAAAAACAAATCAGCAGCCCGATACCGAGCCATGTAAGCCTCCCTTTTCAATTGTTCGCCAAAGATCAAACGACTTGGGTTGACGCCTCTTTTGTCAGCTTCAGACTTTAAGTTTTCTACAATAGTTTGATTGCTCGCATAAAGAAACAAGACGCTCTTGGGCACCAACTTCAATATTCTCATCCACCCATCAAAAGTCGATGGGGTAATTTTGTAACTTGCATTAAAACAACAATAAACAAACACTTCACTGGGCAAGTTCAAATCTTGTTTAGAGGTAGAAGGAAGTGGAATTTTTTGTTTCGAGTCATTAACTTGGTAGGACGGTAGGTAGACAATTTTTTCACAATAATAGGTTTGAGACTCAGTCGGAATAATGGTTTTATCAGCAATTAGATAGTCATAGTAGTCAGCGCCCATTGTTCCTAAATAACCAATGTAGCTGAGTTGGATAGGTGCCGCACGAAATGCAAATATGCCTGTCCGACTAAGTGCTGTATGTCCATTTAAATCTACAGCTATATCAATTTTTAATTCGCGACTTAATTTAGCAACTTCTTCATCGTGTAATCCGCTCACAACAACAAATTTAGCAAATGACTTTGCTATTCTTAAGTGAATTTCATCATCAGTCTTCGGCCCATAATAAAATGCAATTATTTCAAAGGTCTCTTTGTCATGGATCTCAAATAATTCAGCCATTAAATATGATATCGGATGCCTTCTGAAATCCGAAGAATAATAACCAATAATTATTTTTTTGTTATTGCTTTTGACTATTTTGGACAAATTGTTTTTTTGTGGGTATTTTGAACTGCACCATTGAATGACAGATTGCCTTTGTAATTCAGGTGAATTAACCAAACCTAACACAGGCATGGGTTGCGACACTCTAATGTGCTCATTTATTTTATTTTCTAACTTAGCTATGTTTTCTTGATAATTGCTCCAATCACAAATCCGCATTTTGCAGCTTAGCCACATACCATAAGCGAAAGGATAGTTTTCTTCATTATTTATCGCTAAGCCAAAATTTTGTATGGCTTCATTATAGTTTTTTAGATTTCTTAGAGCATTTCCCTTATTGAAATATGCGGCAGCAAGTTTGTCATTTATATTTATTGCCTTGTCATAATATATTATAGATTCTTTGTCTTTTCCATTATTTTGCAATATGGTCCCGATGTTTACATACACATCTGGTACATCTTTATTAATACTTATTATTTTATTGAAACACTCTAATGCTTCATTTATTTTTTGAAGTCGCATCAATGCAACTCCTTTATTTAAAATTGCTTCTATGTAATTATTATTAATTTTTATAGCTTCATTATATTTATCAATTGCTTTTAAATATTCGTGAAACTTCAGCAGAATATTGCCATGATTGTAAATATATATTGTTTTTTTAGGATCTAATTGCGTCGCTTTATTTGTGCAAGATATTGCATACTCTTTATTTCCTTTAAAGGAAAATATTAGCGATCTAATATTCCATGCTCGTGGATCTTTTGGGAATTTTTTAATTAACTTATCAATTAATTCGATACATTCCTCGAATTTATTTTGTTGATAATTATTAATAACATTAAGATACATTAAATCGTTTTCAGTTAACTCTGATGATTTATAATTTTTTTTCCCTTTCATAGTATTCTTTGCTTCATAAAATATATCGTCAATATTATTAAGGCAAAAGGCTCTATGCCGTTTATTGTAGAACTTGACATCTCAGGCACCGATAGACTAGCACGCCGGCATTAAGCGATACGTTGGCATAACAGGGCCGACAGCGCAAAACAACTGATGTTTGTTTTACAAAGCGCTACGGCGCCCCTATCGCGGCACACTTGAGCATGAAAATCCTGCGGCCACCGAACATGCTCCAGATATTTTGCACAGGCTTCGTCATCCGCGCATACTTATTGGAACCCCGTGGGTGTCGTCGGAGAACCTCGGAGATCCATCCATTAATTTAGCGCAAAAAAATCGCCTTGGCAACCAACCGGATAGGACACCAACCGGATGGGAATGGTTGAAGTACTGCCCCGTGGATTTATGAACAACTCGGGGTACCGCGTCCCCCTCATGCCCCGCCAGGCTCTACTACTATTGTGAATTCCGACATTCAGTTTGCACACGGAATCGCGAGAGGACCAAAAAAAGGCCCCTCACCTTATCTGGTGAGAGGCCTTTGCCGTCAACCTCTAACAGTTAACGAACTTCTTCAAAAGAATCATCAGACTGTGATGACACCATCTGTCATTGAGGTTACATTGGTCACGCCGATGATGATGATGGAGTCTGTACCTGTTGTACCAGCGTCTGTGGCAGCAAAAGATAGCATCACAGCATTGGCATATGACGTGGTACTTACTGTAAATGTATCCGTTACAGAATCGTAAATGCCCGACACCCTCGATCCAGTTACGGTGGTCGTCACCGAGGCGAGTACCCCTGATGTTTGCAATGCTCCAAATCCGTCGTAATTAGCGTCAGTGGCAACAATATCAGTAACATTAATCACATCTCCAGCAGCAGCATAGATCTTATCGATTGTTGATGCACTTGTACTTAAAGCACCAAAAGTAGCTACGCCTGTATCAGTGGCAGGTATAACAATAGAGTCATTTGCTGCAGTGCCACCTAGTGCAGCTTCATCAGCATAAATGTAGTCAGCGCCCGTACCACCGGTAATGGTATCAACACCGTCGCCCCCTATTAAAGTATCAACTCCAGCTCCACCGGTGATAACGTCGGTATTAGCACCACCGTCAAGACGGTCATCTAAGCCACCACCAACAAGGGTGTTTGCCGCTGCAGTTCCAGTCAGGTCGTACTGTAGTGATGCTTCAAAGTTTGCCTCGGTGATTGTTGCTGAAGGTGTAGCAAAAGTTATGGCGATATCACCAGTTCCGATTGTCAGGGCTCCACCACCACCGTCCAAGTCAATAACACCTGTTGATGCTAAAAAGCTTCCAACGGTGCCATTATCAACGCCACCAGTCGCGGTGCCGATTGCTGTATTTGTAGCATGTGTGAAGATAACCACGTCAGTTGCAACCACCTTGATCGTGTCGGTTCCCACAACAAAACCTGTTATGACATCTCCACCAGTGTCGTTGTCGTTACCCACTGCAGCAACTCTGACAGAATCACTTGATGTTGCTATCACAGCGTTATACACCAACACATTGGCGCCTGCACCACCGTTTATAGAATCATTACCGGCACCACCAGTTATCGTATCAGCCAAGCTGCCACCAGTGATGGTGTTGGCAGCATTAGTACCAGTGATGTTGTATTGCAGGGCGCCTCTAAACAAGGCGGCCGTCAAAGTAGCAGATGGGGAAGTGAAGTTGATTGCAACGTCATCAATATCTGTGTAGTCAGAGTCGTTATTGAAACTAATCACACCAACACCTGCCGCGAAACTAGCAGCAGTACCGTCATTCACATCCCCCGCAGCGCCAATATCGGTGTGGGTGCTGTGAACAAAGTTGACCACAGCAGTAGCTGTTACACGAATAACGTCGTTGCCCGCTGCCAAGGTGAAGCCAGTGATGGTGTCTCCGCCAGTATCGTTAGCTAAGCCAGTTACAACTGAGCCGAACGAATCACTTGTTCCAGCAACAGCAGTGGTGATATCCACGCGGTCATTCGCAGCGGTGGTCTCGGTCAAGATGATTGAATCCCAACCGGTCCCACCCGTGTAGACGTCAGCACCCTCACCGCCTGTCATGGAGTCGTTACCGGCATTACCAACCAAACTATCAGCACCAGCTCCACCGCTAAGCGTGTCAACACCGGCACCGCCAGTCAAGCTGTCGTTGCCTGCGCCACCTGTGATGCTGTCTGCACCCAAACCGCCTGTCAATGTGCTGGCAGCTGTTGCAGAGGCAGTCATCGTCAGCGCCTGAGTTGCCAGTGCTGTACCAGCTGTAAAAGATACTGTACCTGTTGCCGCTGCAGCATTGACAGTAATCGAGCGTGCTGTGGTGCCGAAGCCAGTTGCAGTTGCAGATGCTCCCATGGCTGTGACGACAGTATTTTGTGCACCGGTCACAGTAATCGTAGTTGCTTGTGCGTCGTTCAATTCAGTGATGGTCAAAGTTCTCGCACCTACAGCTGCACCCGCACCGATTGTCAGAGTCTCCTCATTATTGACCGTCAACCTTGCCAGCGTCATATTTGCGTCTGTAGCTGCACCAAATGTCAAAGCGTCTGCGGTTGTGTTGGTCGTACGGGCCATGTACAAGCCACCGGAAATGTCGGTACCTGTCGCATTTGAATTGCTCACAGTTCGCAGCGTCGCCAAATTCGCGCTGGCGCTAGACACACCTTGTAGCGCGTTTGCCGCACCGGTAAAGTCAACGCGGTTGATCGTGGTGTCAGCCGTCAAGACTGTAGTCATGGCCTGCACAGCGGTGCCCGCTGTAGTAATAACCAGCGTCTCCCAGCCGGTTACATTGGCGGCCGCGCCAGCAGTGGCATTGACCACGGCGACTGTCAGTGTGTCAGTATCGGCGCCACCGGCGATGATATCTTCTGCCGTGACCAAGTTCCAGTCAGTCAATGTCAAGCCGTCGTTACCTGCATCACCGCTAATGCTGACGATGTCTGCGGCTCCAACGGTCGCTGTGATCACGTCGTTGCCTGCACCAGCAGAGATGGTGTCGTTGCCACCCGCACCTGAGATCGTGTCAACGCCTTCGTTGCCAGTGATGATGTCAATGCCTGTGTTGCCAGTGATCACGTCATTACCCGTGCCCCCAGTCAGCGTGTCGCGACCGCCACCGCCAATGATGGTGTTCTCACCGGAGACTGAAGACAGGTTGTCGTTGGCTGAGCCACCTGTGATGGAGTCGTTGCCTGCACCGCCGATAACGGTCGAAGCAAATGCACCTGTGGCGATGGAGTCGTTACCTGCCGAGCCAGTGATGCTCTGTGTTGCAGCAGTGCCCAAGGCTGAGGCACCGATTTGGAACGAGAATAAACTTCCAGCGCCACTGCTGCCTGTCAAGTCAGTGATGCCAGAAGCATCAATGGTCATCAAGCCTGTACCAGTGGAGGCAACGTTGGTTGCAACGAACTCGCCATTGCCCGTCACTGTCAGCCTCTGACCCGCAGTCAGTGTGGTCGGCGTGACGGTGATCACACCGGCAGTCTTGTTGGTACCAGCTGTGGTAGACGTTGTGTTGATCACCAAGGTCTCCACACCCGTTGCCGTGATAGCACGTCCAACATAAACGTCCGTTGCGGCGGAGCTGTTTGCAAGGGTGATTTGGTCAGCAGTTCCTGTGCCTGCGCTGACCACGGTGATCGCACCAGCAATATCAACAGCAGCACTCACCGTACCGGCTACGCCAGAGTCAAAGGTAATGGTGTTGCCGTTGGAGGCGGCAGCCAGATTGACTTGTGTGATACCGGCTTGAACTTGTGACAGAACCACGTTGTTTACCAAGGCGTCGGAGACCGTAAGCTGCTCAATGGCCGAGATGTTAGTGTAGGTCAAGGTGGTTGCAATCATTGCAGAAGTCACGCTCAACGTGTCGCTGTCTGCGCCGCCGTTAATTGTGTCTGCTGTTGTCAAGTTATTTGCTATCGTAATAACGTCATTGCCAGCGCCGCCATCGACATTGTCAACGCCAGCGTTGGTGGTGATCGTATCGATGCCGTCGCCACCTGAGAGGCTGTCGTTGCCAGAGCCACCGATGATGGTGTCAACGCCTGCGCCGCCGCTGATGGTGTTCGCATCATTAGCGTCACCATTCAAGACGTCCTGACCTGACGAGCCTGTGATGCTAACTGTTCCACTAGTTCCTGCGGGCGCAGCAACCGTCAGTGTGGTCGTGCCTGCTGCTTGCGCGGTCATGCCAGAGCCGCTGATGGTCAACAGGCCTGTTCCCACTGGGGTGATAACACCGATACTTTGTGCAGCAGAACCAGTCACGTTGAACGTTACGCCAGCATTAGTAGTCGTTGGTGTAATGCCGATCACGCCAGTTGTCTGAGCACCCCCAGCCGCAGCACCCGAGTTGATGTTAATCGTCTCAAAGCCTGTGATAGTGAGCGCTGATGTAGCCATGACGGCTTCAGCATTGGTATTGGTTTTATTGATAGTCAAGCTATCAGCGGTTCCAGTGCCAGAGGCGACGAATGTGTTGCCGGAAGCAGCCAATGCAGCAGAAACCCCAGCGACACCCAGATTCAATGTGCTTGCACCTGTATTGAAGGTGTACACAGCCGCGGTGGTGTTGGTCTGTGCGATACCAGTTGTGACGGTTGTGATAGAGGGTGCCATCCGAACAACGTTGATATCAGCGTCTGTAGTAGCGGTACCGATAGCAGTCAAAACTTCAACTACTTGAATGTTCGCGAGACGCGTCAATGCTGTCAAGTCAGCGGTGTCGGCCAGTGCTTCGTTGGTGTCGATATCAGCTGCAGTCACTGCCAAGGTGTTGGTACCAGCACCAGCATCCACACTGTCAAGTACTGTCAAGTTGGTTGCGGTAGCAAACACGATGCGGTCGTTGCCAGCGCCAGCGGTGATAGTGTCGCTACCCGCAGCTGCGGTGATGGTGTTGTTACCAGCGTTTCCAACCAGCACGTCGTTACCGGCAGAGCCAGTCAGGCTGTCATTACCAGAGCCACCTGTGAGCGAGCCGGCCACGGCCAAAGTCGTCGTCAGGCCAAGAGTCATCGTAGAGCCGTTGATGGTTGTGGCTGCAGCCACACCAGCCAATGTCAGCGCATTGGAGCCTCGCACAGTGACCGTTGTCGCATTGGCGGCCTGCAGGTCGATAGAGTTTG
>Ga0214919_10009407_pt1 | contig 12607 bp, 12 predicted proteins | sample LL1503_MetaG_FD_177994 | JGI IMG/M metagenome (GOLD analysis project Ga0214919, IMG submission 177994) | Freshwater microbial communities from Lake Lanier, Atlanta, Georgia, United States - LL-1503 | ecosystem: Environmental > Aquatic > Freshwater > Lake | place: USA: Georgia | collected...
CAATATTTGATTTTGCCTTATCTGGGATTCATAATCACCTTGGGCTCTTGTTACCGTTTGGCAAATTTTAATATTGACACCCGCCAAACGGATGCTTTTATTGGTTTGCCAACACCTGCCAACACACTTTTTATAGTGAGTTTGCCCTTGGTTCTAAAATATTCGGATTCTTTGATGGTTTTCGAAATAGTATCCAATTCCAGGGTTTTGTTAGCCATTACTCTATTCAGTGCTTACATATTAAATGCAGAAATACCGTTATTTTCTCTAAAAATTAAATATTTTACTTTCCAGAAAAATGCCCTTCAAATTGTCTTTTTAGCTTTGTCGGCCTTGTTGCTGGTTTTCTTTCAATATTTAGGAATTCCTTTCATTATAATTACATACATTTTAGTATCGGTTATTAATAACAAGTTCCTGAAAAAGTAATTTTTTTCAATGAGGCGGAAAATCACCAGGAGTAAAACCACAATCAGGCGAAAACCCAAAAAGAAGGGTGCTTTTTTCTCCGGGAAGTTGTTTCGGTTTTCGATACTTATGGGTATGATTTTGCTAATTTTTGGAATTGGCTTCCATTACCGCAATGGATTAGCCTATTATTTCAGTTTCAAATCGTACAAAACCGATGAGAAGGCTGCCGAGGCCAAACGCATTTCGGATGTTCGAAATTACCAAGTTTTAGAAAATCATAAAGGTAAAGTCATAGGTTTGGATGTTTCTGAATTTCAAGAAACTATCGATTGGAATGCAGTGGGTACCATTGAAAATAACTACCCGATTGAGTTTGTTTTTATTCGGGCAACAGCTGGAAATGATTGGGTTGACGGAAAGTTTAACGATAATTGGATTGGTGCCAAAAAAAGAAAAATCATCCGTGGAGCTTATCATTACTATCGTCCCAATGAAAATTCATTAGAACAAGCCAGCCTTTACATTAAAACGGTTCAGTTCCAAAAAGGGGATTTACCTCCTGTTTTAGATATTGAGAAATTACCGCAAGGACAATCCTTAGACAGCTTGAAAGTAGGGTTGAAGCGTTGGCTAAAAGTCGTTGAAGCCCATTATAAAGTGAAGCCCATTATTTATACCGGCGAAAAATATTATGATGATTTCTTGAAGAAGGACTTTTCGGGCTATCTTTTTTGGATAGCCAATTATAATTTTTATCGGGAGAAAATAGGGGAGGATTGGCTCTTTTGGCAATTTACAGAAAAGGCTGCTGTACCTGGAATAAAAGGCAATGTAGATGTCAATATTTACAATGGAGATTTTGAACAGTTGCGGTTTATTACTATTGAGTAGTGTTCAGATTTGCTTCGACTGTTCGCCATTCTGGCTCGAGTCAGATTATGAATGTTAAACATCTATTTGAAGTTTAAATTTTTTATTTTTGCTAACTTTTAAAACTCCAATTTCTTCTTTCTCAGTTCAAAATTCTGTCCTAAATACACGCGGCGTACCATTTCGTCTTCGACTAGTTCTTCCGGAATTCCTTCTTTCAAAATACCGCCTTCAAACATAAGATAGGTCTTGTCAGTAATAGCTAAAGTTTCCTGTACATTGTGATCCGTAATCAAGATACCGATGTTTTTATTTTTTAATTGTGCCACGATACGCTGAATGTCTTCCACAGCTACGGGGTCAACTCCGGCAAAAGGTTCGTCAAGAAGAATGAATTTTGGGTCGGTGGCAAGACATCTTGCAATTTCGGTACGACGACGTTCCCCTCCCGAAAGTAGATCACCACGATTGGTTCGGATGTGCTGCAAACCAAACTCGTCAATCAAACTTTCCAGTTTGGCTTCTTGCTCGGCTTTGGAGAGTTTTGTCAATTGCAAAACACTCAAGATGTTGTCCTCAACGCTCAATTTTCGAAATATGGAGGCTTCTTGAGCCAGATATCCTATTCCTTGTTGCGCTCGTTTGTACATAGGGTAATTGGTGATATCCAGATTGTCGAGGTGTATGGTTCCCGAGTTTGGTTTTACCAATCCAACAATCATGTAGAATGAGGTTGTTTTTCCGGCCCCGTTTGGACCTAAAAGCCCCACGATTTCACCTTGGTTCACTTCTACAGAAATGCCTTTGACAACACTCCGTCCTTTATATGTTTTAATTAGATTTTCGGCTCTTAATTTCATTTGCTTAATCGTTATTCAAAATTTAACATTCCTTTGTATACCAAATACAAGAAAATCTAAATTGTAATTCAAAATTTATTTTTTTATCCTTTCCAAAATTTATTGGACTTTATAACAATGGCACTGTTTCATTTATTTTGGAACAACCACCACTGAATTTCGTAATTAATTTAACCCTTTTTCTGTTGATTTTTATAAACAACCGATGATATAAATATACTCAACTCATAGATTAATAACATAGGGATGGCAACAATAAGTTGACTTACCACGTCCGGTGGAGTCACGATTGCCGCTACAATCAAGATAATTACAACGGAATATTTCCAATATTGTCTTAGAAATTGCGGGGTTACCAATCCTAATTTGGTTAAAAAGTAGATGATGACCGGTAATTCAAAAAACAATCCACTAGCAACAACCGATGTTTTTATCATACCAATATAGGAGTCAAAACTGAATTGATTTTGCACCACATCACTTACTTTAAAAGTGGCAAAGAAATTGACCGACATGGGAACCACAACAAAATAGCCAAATAAAACGCCAAGAAAGAATAAAAAAGAGGCGATAAAAATAAAAAGTTTTGCGTTTTTTCGCTCTTTTTCATACAAAGCAGGACTAATAAAGTTCCATAATTGCAACAATATATAGGGGAAGGCCAAAATAAATCCGGCAGTGATACAAGTCCAAACTAAGATGTTGACTTGGCCTTCCACGTCTATATTCTGGATAATAAATGGCATTTCAGTAACGCAAATGCTATCAGCAAATCCTAATTGGTGTGACAAATCACAAAAAATACGATAGGTAATAAAATCTGGACTTTTTGGGCCAAATATAATAACGTCAAAAATATAGTCACTGATAAAAAAAGTAAAGGTGGCAAAGATCAATACAGCCACGGTACTCCTAATTAATAGCCATCTTAATTCCTCGAGATGGTCTAAAAACGACATTTCTTTGAGCTGCTTTTTTTCCATTATACAATTCCTTCTTTTAAAATGTCATGCAAATGCAACACACCTTTATACTCACCATTATCAACCACAATCAGTTGGGTGATGGCGAAATCTTCCAGAATATTTAAGGCGTCTGCTACCATGGTAGTGGATTGTATCGTTTTAGGATTTTTGCTCATAATATCTTTGGCTGTCAAATGGGTAAACGTATCGTTTTCATTCAGCATTCTTCGAATGTCACCATCGGTTATTATTCCGACAACTTTTTTGTTTTCTACCACTGCTGTAACACCGAGACGCTTTTCGGAAATTTCAAATATCACTTTTTTTATGGACGCATCGGGAGCAACCATTGGTTTCATCGAATTTTCAAGCATGTCCTTCACGCTAAGCAACAGCTTTTTACCTAAAGCACCCCCGGGATGGTATTTGGCAAAATCTGCACTAGTAAAACCTCGAAGTTCCATCAGACAAACGGCAAGTGCATCGCCCATTACAAGTTGTGCCGTGGTACTGTTTGTAGGAGCCAAATTGTTGGGGCAGGATTCCGCATCAACGGTGGTATTCAAAACATAGTGGGATTCTTTCGCCAAAAAAGAAGTCATATTTCCGGTGATGGCTATTAATTTATTTCCAAACCGTTTCAATAGCGGTACAAGGATTTTTATTTCGGGGCTATTGCCACTTTTTGAAATGCAAATGACCACATCGTCGGCCTGCAACATGCCTAGGTCGCCATGAATGGCCTCGGAAGCATGCAGGAAAAGTGATGGAGTTCCGGTAGAATTGAATGTGGCAACCATTTTTTGGGCAATAATCGCACTTTTTCCAATACCGGTGACAATCAACCTACCTTTTGAATGGAATAGAATTTGAGTGGCTTCGGCAAAGTTAAAGTCAATAAAATCAATCAGTTTTGCTATGGATTCACTCTCGGAAAGAAGGGTCTTCTTTGCCAAAATCAGTATGTTTTCCTTTGTATCCAAAATAGATTTAGTATAAATTTGTGTGTATAAAAGAAATTATTATCTTTATGTGCCGCAAATTTAGATAAAATACCATTACTAAAGAATGAATTCAAACGAAATTGACATCCACAAAGAATTAAAGAAGTATTTTGGCTTCAGCCAATTTAAAGGTTTACAGGAACAAGTTATTAAAAGCATTCTGAATAGCGAAAACACCTTTGTTATCATGCCTACGGGTGGCGGAAAGTCACTTTGTTATCAATTGCCGGCTTTAGTTCAAGAAGGAACAGCTATTGTTGTTTCTCCCTTGATTGCCCTAATGAAAAATCAGGTTGATGCCATACGAAGTTTGTCCTCCGAAAATGGTATTGCTCATGTGTTGAATTCTTCCCTTACCAAAACCGAAATTACCCAAGTCAAAAAAGACATTACCTCCGGTTTGACAAAACTATTGTATGTCGCTCCAGAATCGTTAACCAAAGAAGAGTATGTGAATTTTCTTCAAACCGTACCGATTTCATTTGTTGCCATTGATGAAGCCCATTGCATCTCTGAATGGGGACATGATTTTAGACCGGAATATAGAAATTTAAAACATATTATCAAGCAATTGGGCGATGTTCCCATTATTGGTCTCACGGCGACGGCCACACCAAAAGTACAGGAAGACATCCTGAAAAACCTCGATATGCCTCATGCAACAACGTTCAAAGCATCGTTCAACAGACCCAATTTGTATTACGAAGTACGTACTAAAACCAAAAATATAGAATCGGATATCATTCGTTTCATCAAACTACACAAAGGTAAATCGGGTATTATTTATTGCTTAAGTCGTAAAAAAGTAGAAGCTATTGCCGAAGTTCTGCAAGTAAACGGAATAAGTGCCGTGCCTTATCATGCCGGTTTGGACGCCAAAACACGTGCCAAACACCAAGACATGTTCCTGATGGAAGACGTGGATGTGGTGGTGGCAACCATTGCCTTTGGGATGGGAATTGACAAACCCGATGTTCGTTTTGTGATTCATCACGATATTCCTAAATCATTGGAAAGTTATTACCAAGAAACGGGTCGTGCCGGGCGCGATGGGGGTGAAGGACATTGCTTGGCCTATTATTCCTATAAAGACGTTGAGAAACTCGAGAAATTCTTGTCGGGAAAACCCGTTGCTGAACAGGAAATAGGTTTTGCCTTATTGCAAGAAGTGGTGGCTTACGCCGAAACTTCGATGTCGAGAAGAAAATTCTTGTTGCATTATTTTGGTGAAGAATTCGACAACGAATTAGGAGATGGTGGCGATATGGATGACAATGTTCGCAATCCGAAAGTCAAAGTGGAAGCCAAAGACCAAGTCGTTAAATTACTGGAGGTGGTTCGCGACACTAAGCATTTATACAAATCCAAAGAGGTCGTTTTTACCCTTATCGGTCGCGTAAATGCGGTCATCAAAGCGCATAGAACGGATAGCCAGTCTTTTTTTGGTTGCGGTGCTGATCAAGACGAAAAATACTGGATGGCGTTATTGCGTCAAGTACTGGTTGAAGGTTTATTGTCCAAGGATATTGAAACTTACGGTATCGTAAAAATTACCAAGAAAGGATTGGATTTTATTAAAAACCCGAGTTCGTTCCTCATGTCGGAAGATCACGAATACAATGAAACTGAAGACGAGGCAATTATAACCGCTTCTAAGTCAACTGGAGTTGCTGATGAGATTTTGATGGACATGCTGCGTGACTTGCGCAAAAAAACCGCAAAGCGATTAGGAGTTCCTCCTTTTGTGGTTTTTCAAGATCCATCACTCGAAGATATGGCTTTGAAATACCCCATTAAGATGGATGAGTTAATCAATACCCATGGCGTTGGTGAAGGAAAAGCAAAAAAATATGGCAAGGAATTTATAGAATTAATCCAGCATTATGTTGAGGAAAATGATATTATCCGTCCAGATGATTTGGTTGTAAAATCGACTGGAGCCAATTCCATCAATAAATTGTACATCATTCAAAATGTGGACAGGAAACTGCCTCTCGATGATATCGCTTCCGCCAAAGGCTTGTCTATGGATGCCTTGATTACCGAAATGGAACAAATCGTCAATTCTGGAACCAAATTAAATATCAAGTATTGGATTGATGAAATGCTGGACGACGACCAACAAGAAGAAATTTACGAATTTTTTATGGAATCTGATTCGGATAATATAGAAAAAGCACTCAAAGAATTTGATGGGGATTATGATATTGACGAATTGCGATTGATGCGAATTAAGTTTATTAGCGAAGTGGCCAATTAATTGCCATTAATAAGTTTCAATTGATAAATATCAATTTTCAATTGAAAAAACTTCTCCTCGATGCGGTTTCAAAGCATCTCGAACCTGAATCATGGTTTTGTCAGTAACGACCATAAATGCAATGGCATGCATCTCTCCAAAGGTTTCAAAACCAGTGATATTTGGCGATAATTTCTCTGCCACTATGTATTCTTTCAAATGAATTTCGTGATGTTCGGCGGTCCTTGCCGAAGCAGGGCCACGAAAATCCCAAATTAGTTTTATTTCCTTCGGTAGTTCGCTATTGCTTGATTGTTGTGACATTATGATTTAATGTTAAAAGTTCAAACGCCAAAGTTACAAAGTTTATATTGGCATTGTATATATTATATATATAATATATATTTGAATAAAATTTATTCCAATGAGAAAATTAATAGATATTGACGAAACTACTTTAACAAAATTGAAAGTTATTTCAATATTTGAAAAAACAAGTGTTAAAGGTTTGATAGAAAATGCTGTGCAAGCTTATGTTAAAAATAAGCAGAACAGTCAATTCCATAATTTATCCGATGAAGAAAAAGAGGACATTGGCTTAATGATGTTGATGCAGGAAGCTGATAGAACAGAATTTGTTTCAAGAGAAGAAATTATGAAAATCTTGCAGTCTTGATAGTTAAATTCGGAAAATTATTTTCTAAGGATTTGTTAAAAATCAAAGATTCGACTTTGAAGAAAGATATTGTTGAAGTTATTGAAACACTCGAGAATTCTGAAAGTATTCAGAATATTTCAAATATTAAAAAAATCAGAGGTCATTCAGAAGCTTATAGGATAAGGCTTGGTAAATATAGATTAGGATTTTATTTTGATGGTGAAGTTATAGAACTTGCCAGATTTGCCAAGCGCGAAGATATTTATAAATTATTCCCATAAAATCTCATCCCAAAAATGCCTCAAGAATTACTCTTACAAGTCACGCCAGAAATAGCCGCAAACGAATTGTTGCTCAAACAACATATTTCCAAATCAATTCGGGTGGATGCCAAAGAAATCCAACATATTGCCATTCTGAAACGCTCGATTGATGCTCGACAAAAAGCCATAAAATTTAATTTAAAGGTTTCGATATATTTGGTTGGCGAACCTTTTCAAGAATCCAAAATTGAACTACCGGAATATAAAAATGTTTCTAATGCACAAGAGGTGATTGTTGTTGGCGCAGGACCTGCGGGATTATTTGCCGCCTTGAAATTGATAGAATTGGGATTGAAGCCAATAGTAATTGAGCGTGGAAAAGAGGTTCGGGGTCGCCGCCGAGATTTGAAAGCCATTAACAGAGATCACATCGTAAATGAAGATTCCAATTATTGCTTTGGCGAAGGAGGGGCAGGAACTTATTCGGACGGAAAATTGTACACCCGTTCCAAAAAGCGGGGCGATATTACCCGAATATTGGAATTGTTTGTTGCTTATGGAGCGTCACCGGATATTTTGGTCGAGGCACATCCGCATATTGGCACCAACAAACTACCTCAAATTATTCAGGATATTCGGGAAAAAATCATCGAAATGGGAGGTCAAGTCCTTTTTGATACCCGATTGACTGATATTATCATCAAAAACAATGAAGTACAAGGCATTGTTACCCATAATGGCGACACGATTCTGGCCAACAAAATCATTTTGGCCACGGGACATTCTGCCCGAGACATTTTTGAATTACTCGATAGAAAACAAATCTTTATCGAAGCCAAGGCTTTTGCCCTGGGTGTTCGAGCCGAACATCCACAGTCTTTGATTGACAGCATACAGTATAGTTGTGATTATCGCGGAGAACACTTGCCGCCATCTCCTTATTCTCTCGTGAAGCAAGTAGGAGGAAGGGGAATGTATTCTTTTTGTATGTGTCCAGGTGGCGTGATTGCGCCTTGTGCGACCAGTCCCGGCGAGGTCGTGACGAATGGTTGGTCCCCTTCTAAACGCGATCAAGCTACCGCCAACTCCGGAATTGTGATTGAGTTAAAGTTGGAAGATTTCAAGCCGTTTGCCAAATTTGGTGCCTTGGCAGGAATGGAGTTTCAAAAAAGTATCGAGCAAAAAGCATGGCAATTGGCTGGAAATACCCAAAAAGTGCCTGCCCAAAAAATGGTCGATTTCACCCAAAACAAAATATCTTCTAATATCCCAAAAACCTCCTACGTTCCGGGAACGACTTCGGTTGAAATGGGGCAGGTTTTCCCTGGATTCCTTACCCAAATATTACGTGAAGGTTTCGTGGAATTCGGGAAATCCATGCGCGGGTTTTTGACCAATGAAGCGATACTTCACGCACCGGAATCAAGGACTTCCTCACCCGTTCGCATCCCAAGAAATCCAGAAACCTTAGAACATGTTCAAATAAAAGGTTTGTATCCTTGTGGTGAAGGTGCCGGTTATGCTGGCGGCATCATCTCGGCAGCGATTGATGGAGAAAAATGTGCATTGAAAATCGGGGAGGTTTTGAGGTAACGTTTCGGAGCTTTATGAAGAAGCGGTTTTTGAAACACAAATGTTCAGTTTAGCATGAATTTTGAATAGAATTCTGAATGTTCAATTTAGCACAGAGTCCGCTGTTTCGTAAAACTAATGAGTGGCAGTTAATTTTATTGTCGTTTAAATCGTTTAAAAAAAGTCCAAATTACTTCACAAGCATTCATATCTTGGCTTGTCTTCCCAATAATGGCTTCATTCAAATACTGATAACCTTGTGGCCATGTATGTCCTCCATTCAAAACTACATAACTTACTACTTCACTTCCGTTTGTTCCACCTGAATAAACTCTTTGTTTTATGGTTGTCCCGTCATTCGCAATGTTTGGTAAGTCTGCTATTGTTGGTGTAGTGTTACATCCGTTAATAGTTATCCATTTATCTATAGCTTGAAAATGAGATAAAATTTTTCCACCTCTGTTCCACCTGCTGTCATTTGTCCACCTGTGAATGGAACAAGTGGGTCGGTTGTTCCGTGAATATAAATTGCAGGGACTGATCTGCCGGGATTGCAATTTGGTGCTATCGTAGTTGCTTCTATAGTCGCTGCGTCTACTGCTATAGCGGCTATCCTATTGCTTAATTCGCAACCTAAACGAGAAGACATAAATCCTCCATTTGAAATTCCTGTTGCATAGATTTTAGCACCATCAACAGAATAATTATTAATCATATAATCACATAATTGATTAAAAAAAAGAACATCATTTATTCCCAATTGATTTGGTATTGTTGGTCTTCCGTCATTCCAATTATTTTGAACTCCTGCTGGATAAACCAAAACTACTTTATCTCTGTCGGCAATAGTTTTAAAATTAGCGATATTAATCATTCCTTCGGGTGTTCCACTACCTCCGTGAATAGCAAATATTAAAGGCATCTTTCCTGCATTGTTGTAACCTATCGGAATATAAATTACAAAACTTCTTATATTTCCGTCAATTGTAAGGTTTATAGTTTTTTGTTCGCTTGGTTTGTCTGATGCCGTTGTAGAATCATCATCTTTATTACAAGAAAAAAGTATCATTAAAGTTGAAACAATTAAAAATGCTTGTTTCATTATTATATAAATTATTTTATTCATTTAGACTTTTTAAGTGACGTTTGGTTTAATTCCCACAACTCGTTTATAGGCTCAGTTTTATATTCAAAAATTGAGTAAAGTCAGTCTTATTGTTCGTATATGTTGAACTGAAGTTGAGGTTTGTTTTCAATTATGCCTTTTCCTTAACAAAACCATCAATCACTTTTTGGTAATACTCAAAAGTGGTTTTGGCGATAGATTTCCAACTGAATATTTTCAATACGCGGACCCGACCGGCTTTTCCCATTTGGGTTGCCAAGGCTTCATCGTCTAAAAGGAGGTTGATTTTGGTGGCAAATGCTTTTTGGAATGCTTCTGGATTTTTTGGATTAAAATCGGTTCTCGAAATACTTTCTAAAGGTACTAAATAACCCGTCTCCCCCTCGACAATGATTTCTGGAATTCCGCCTACATGACTGCCCACAACGGGTGTTTCGCAAGCCATAGCTTCTAGGTTGATTATGCCAAATGGCTCGTATAAGGAAGGGCAGGCAAACACGCGAGCGTGGCTGTACAATACTTTTATTTTTTCGCGGGGCAGCATCTCTGAAATCAAGATGACACCTTCTCGTTCTTTTTTTAAATTGGTGATTAATAATTCGGTTTCTTCTGCTATTTCCTTGGTGTCCGGAGCACCGGCACAAAGTACAATTTGACAGTTTTTGTTGAAATATTTCGCGGCTTCTATCAGTCCTGAAATTCCTTTTTGACGCGTAATACGCCCCACGAAAAGCACAAAAGGAATGTTGGGATCAATGCCTAAATCTAAAAGCAATTTTTCGTTAAATGTGGGTTGGTAAAATTCAGGGTCAATCCCGTTATGAATCACGGTCACTTTTTCAGGAGCAACGCCATAAGCCTCGATGACATCTTCTTTCATTTGTTCGCTTACGGCAATAATGCCATCGGCGGTATTATAGGCTTTGTTTTCGATCCAGCGCGAAAGGAAATAGCCATTGCCTAGTTGTTCCACTTTCCACGGACGGTGTGTTTCCAGACTGTGTGTGGTGAGAATTAAGGGTACCTGTAAGAGTTCGCGGGTAAAAATTCCGGCAAGGTGGGTGTACCAAGTATGGCAATGGATAACATCAGCTTGTGGTGTGGCTTGGGACATTTCGACATTCCGACTCAAGTTATGGAACATTTTGATGTGTGGGTTACTATCATCGACCATTTTGGTCAAAGAAGAGTTGACTCCGCGTACCTGCATCGTTTGGGTATCCTCGTTTTGGTCACCAAAGCAACGTACTTCAACCTGACCTAATTTGGCTAATTCTTGGCTTAAAAAGTCGATGTGAACCCCTGCGCCTCCGTAGATATTGGGAGGAAATTCATTCGAAAAAAGAGCTATTTTCATACGACGACTATTAATAATTTGTGTTTGGGATTTTTGGTTAACATTCCAAATATAATAAATATCCCCTACTTATTGCACGTCCGGATGAATGAATCAAAAAAATGTTCTCAAAATGATAAACAAAAAAACCGAAAATTACTTTCCGGTTTTTGGAGTCTATTGTTTTTCGAATAATTAATCCTTGTCAAGCGTATTCTTTATTTCTTCGTATTCTTCTTTCGTAATCTCGCCTTTGGCAAACCTTTTCTTCAAAATTTCTAAAGGACTTTCATCTTTTGTTTGTTGACTTGGCATTTTCCTTTGAGTTGAAAACAGCCATACTATTAGAATAATCCAAAATAGCCACCAGAAGAAATGCATTCCCCAATAATGATGCTCGTACATATGCCACATAATTTCATTATTTAAAAAAGTGAATAATTTGTTTAATTACCTAGATAAATATATGAATTTCAGCACAATAAAAAAAGAAATGTTCTGTGTTTTTTACAATGATGTCTTTAGGTGATTGTGGATTTCTTATTTTTTTAAACGGGCTTTAAATATCTTTTCGAATTTTTCTATCTTGGGTTGGATGACCATTTGGCAATAGGGTTGGCTTTTATTATTTTCATAATAATTTTGATGGTAATCCTCGGCTTTGTAAAACTGTGTGAGTGGTTCAAGCGTGGTTACAATTGGGCTGGGATATACTTTTTCGGAATTTAATTGGTCAATAATAGACTGGGCTTCCTTTTTTTGTTCCTCATTGGCATAAAAAATCACTGAGCGGTATTGGGTTCCCACATCGGCACCTTGACGGTTTAGGGTCGTCGGGTCATGAACGGTAAAAAACACTTGTAAAATTTCGTCCAGATTGGTCAAGGTTTTTTCATAGGTAATTTGCACTACTTCGGCATGACCCGTTCTGCCGGTACACACTTCTTCATAAGTGGGGTTTGCGTTTTTTCCTCCCGAAAATCCCGAAACTACTGACTTTACACCTTCTAATTTCTCATAAACTGCTTCGACACACCAGTAACAACCTCCTCCAAGAGTAATTGTTTCGATGTTATTTTTGCTTCCGTTTTCTGTCATCACTTTGTCTGGAACAAAATCCAAAGCGATGGAATTCATGCAATATCTTTTGCCTGTTGGTGCCGGTCCATCATCAAAAAGATGGCCTAAATGTCCGTCACATCTCCCGCAAAGTGCTTCAATTCTTTTCATTCCATAAGAATTATCTTCTTTGTAGACCACGCTATTTTTGTTTTCCTGTTCAAAAAAACTGGGCCAACCGCAG
>Ga0214919_10009408_pt1 | contig 12604 bp, 14 predicted proteins | sample LL1503_MetaG_FD_177994 | JGI IMG/M metagenome (GOLD analysis project Ga0214919, IMG submission 177994) | Freshwater microbial communities from Lake Lanier, Atlanta, Georgia, United States - LL-1503 | ecosystem: Environmental > Aquatic > Freshwater > Lake | place: USA: Georgia | collected...
AATCCCTGGGCTGCAAGTGATTCGCCCTGCTGATCCAAATGAGACGGTGGCTGCTTGGTGTGCTGCTGTTGATCACAATGGGCCAACGGCATTGATTCTTTCGCGACAAACCGTGTTGAGTGTGACTGATGGTTCTGCTGTCGCTAATGGTGCGGGTGTGGTGCGCGATTGCGAGGGTGCACCGACAATTATTTTGGTGGGTACAGGCAGTGAAGTTGGATTGTGCGTTACTGCTGCGACAGAGCTTTCTAAATCCGGCGAAAAATGTCGGGTTGTGTCAATGCCAAGTTGGGATCGATTCGAGCGGCTGGCTAAAAATCAACAACAACAAATCTTTCCGAAAAATATTCCAGTGCTATCCGTTGAAGCCGGCGTGACTATGGGCTGGGAGCGTTATGCAGATCAAACAATTGGCATCAATCGCTTTGGAACAAGTGCACCCGGTGCGATCGCGCTTGAGAAACTTGGCATCAGCCTAGAAGCAGTGGTTCAAGCATCTAAATCGCTGATCAACGACTTCAAGACGCAATGAGCGACCGACTAAGTCGTTTATTCACCGAGTACGGACAAAGTCCGTGGTTAGATAATTTGAAGCGCAGTTACATCACGAGTGGAGAACTTGAACGGGTGCGTGCGAGTGGCATCAGAGGACTTACTTCAAACCCGACAATATTTCAGAAAGCAATTCAAGGTTCTGATGAGTACACCGAACAGTTCAAGTCGTTGATCTCTTCGAACTCGAGCACACTTGAAAGTTACTGGGCGCTTGTTTTACAGGATATTCAAGGTGCTTTAGATGTATTCGCGCCACTTTACGAGTCATCGGGTGGTCTTGACGGTTTCGTCAGCGTTGAGGTTGATCCGAATTTGGCTCACCAAGGTGATCAAACATTGACTGCGGCGCGTCAACTTGACGAGCGTGTCAATCGTGACAACGTAATGATCAAAATCCCGGCCACTGCAGAAGGTATCCCTGCAATTCGCACGATGATTAGCGAGGGACGCAATGTCAACGTGACACTAATTTTCAGCCTTGAGAGATATCAGCAAGTTATGGATGCCTATCTTCAGGGTCTCGAGTTGCTTGCAGTGAGTGCACCACAGAAAGTCGCCAGTGTCGCCAGTGTTGCGAGTTTCTTTATTTCGCGCGTTGATAGCGATATCGATCGATTGCTTGAAGCAAATGGAACTGACGGGGCTCTCGCCCTATGTGGAACTGCTGCTGTGAACCAAGCAAAAATCGCCTATCAGATGTTCGAACAGACATTCTCAGGCAAGCGCTGGAGCGAATTACTCAAGCACGGTGCTCATGTACAGCGACCACTCTGGGCCTCAACTTCCACGAAAAATGCCAAGTATCCAGACACGCTTTATGTCGACGCGCTAATTGGACCCAACACTGTCAATACTCTGCCTGATGTGACTGTAGAAGCATTCTCAAATAGGGGCAATCTTGCGTTGACGATCACAAAAGACATTGATCAAGCCAATATACAATGGTCGCAGCTCAAAGAATTTGGCGTGGATGTTGTTGATGTTGCCGCACGGCTAGAGCGTGAAGGTGTGAAATCGTTTCAGAATAGTTTTGATGAATTGATATCTGTGTTAACTGCAAAGGCAACAGAATTGAATCAATGAGTCAAGATACTTCGATCGACGACTCTGAATTGAAGTTGCTGATCGATGAACTTGTAACGAGCGCAATTTCGCAACGAGCAATCAACAAATTAGATAAGAAACTTGTTGTTGAACTGATCACAACTTCGCTAAAACTGGCCAACGATAAGCCCAACACGTTGAATCTAAAGATCGCCACTGCGGCGCTAACTGAAATGCGAGACGCATTTGTGATGTTTGCGCCGTATACGAATCGTAAAAAGGTAACCATTTTTGGTTCGGCACGAACAACTAAAGATGATCCACTTTACAAATTGACCCAAGAAGTCGCGAAGTCTTTATCTGAAAATGGTTGGATGGTCGTGACAGGCGCCGGACCAGGAATCATGGAGGCAGGCATGTCTGGCGCTGGACGTGAAATGTCAATCGGTGTCAGTATTCGTTTGCCATTTGAAACTTCGGCTAATCCGATTATTGCTGGCGATGAGAAATATGTATCGATGCGTTACTTCTTCACGCGAAAGTTAATGTTGGTTAAAGAGTCAGATGCGTTCATTTGTATGCCCGGTGGTTTCGGCACACTCGATGAGATGTTTGAGTTGTTGACATTGCTACAAACTGGAAAAGGTAATCCTGCGCCGATTGTTTTGCTTGACTTGCCAGGTGATCCATTTTGGGAGGATGTTGATTTATTCGTGAAGAATTCGTTGCTACCCCGCAAACTTGTCTCAGAGTCAGATATGGTGCTCTATCACGTTGCATCAGGTGTGCAAGACGCAGTTGACACAATCAAGAATTTCTACCGTAACTATCACTCAATACGAATAGTCGGAAACTTGACTGTGATCAGACTTCGAGAAGACATTGCCGATGCGATGCTTGCTGAGTTAAACCAGCAATTTTCTTATCTCTCAAAAGCGGGCGCCATTACGAAAATAACGCCGACTTCTGCAGAGATTGCCGATAAAGACAATTTGGATTTGTACCGACTCGCGTTTGAATTTACCCGGCGCGACTTTGGGGGCTTACGAAAGTTGATTGACCAGCTCAACCAGCAATAACGATCAGCAATAAAGCGAATGCAATGATTAATCGCTGATTACTCGCTAGTCGCTCGCTAACTAATCGTTAATAAGAAGACTGATCGCCTTCTCTATTGCTCGTCTTGCTTGGGTTAACCTGCGTTCGGTATCAGGTCTCTTTGACTCCCCTGATGCGTGAGCCTCTTTCAAGGCAGTGAGGGCTCGATCGCCAAGAGTCTCAGAAATATTTTTAAGCTGTTGAATAATCTCGTCATTGTTTTGTCCTGAAATTTGCATGATGCAACAAGTATGCCATTAGCCTGCATCAACATGTCTAAGCCCGAAGAATTACACGAATGGATAAGTTTCGCCGACCCTGACACAGAGCAAACATGGATGATTGATGCAACTTTTCTTCGATCAAACTGGACTTGCATTTATGGCAACGGATGCCAAGGTATTCTCGACGAAGCAGACCCAACGTTGCATCAAGGATGTTGCAGTTACGGTGCGCACTTTATTGACAAAGAAGATCTCGCATCAGTAAAGAAAAGCGTCAAGCGTTTAAAGCCAGAGCATTGGCAAAACTACGATCGCGGACAGCAGGGCAAATGGCTGGGCAAAGAAAAAGATGGATCAGACATCACGACTTCTTACAAAGGTGCATGCATCTTTCATAATCGCCCGGACTTTGAAGGTGGTATGGGGTGTGCATTTCATGTCGCTGCCACCGAAGAAGGCGAACGCCCAATGGATTGGAAGCCAGATGTTTGTTGGCAAGTTCCATTACGTCTTGAACAACATGAAGAAGACGAAGATCATATTTTGTCAATTGTTCGTGAATGGAAGCGCCGCGATTGGGGCGGCGGCGGTTTTGACTTTGAGTGGTGGTGCACCGACGATTCAGCGGCATTCGTAGGCTCGCGACCTGTCTATAAATACTTAAAAGACGAATTGATTGAACTCTGTGGCGACGAGATTTACGACATAATCGTAAAGCAACTACAGAAACCCCAAACTACATTTTTGCCGCACCCGCAAGTACGACGTAAAAACAAAACTAAATAAAACTAATTATTTATTGTTTTTGCCAGACTTGCGTCGGTCTTCGATAGACAGATAGCGCTTTCGAATGCGAATATTCGTCGGCGTTACTTCAACAAGTTCGTCGTCAGCAATCCACTGAATACCCGATTCAAGCGTGTGGGTAATCGGTGTCGCTAGCTTTGGCCCGTCGTCATGACTGTGTGTTCGAATGTTTGTCATTTCTTTAGCGCGAACAGCGTTGACAACCATTTCGTCGTCTCGTGAGTTCTCGCCCACAACCATTCCTTCGTAAACCTCAACACCTGGCGCCACAAACAACGTGCCGCGAAGCTGCAAGTTGTCGAGGGCATAGGCAGTTGTAGATCCCTTACGGTCGGCAACCATCGCACCGCCCAAACGGTGCGGTAAATCTCCAGCCCATGGCATGTAGCCATCCAAGCTTTGGTGAAGCAATGCCGTGCCACGAGTAACCGTGAGCAACATTGATCTGAAACCAATTAGACCGCGAGACGGTGCCTGAAAGCTGACGATGGTTCTACCACTGTCGCCTGGCTCAAGGTTTGTCACGCGACCTTTTCGAGGAGCGAGCGCTTGAGTGACAGCACCAACATATTCGTCTGGTACGTCGATCGTGCCGGCTTCGAGTGGCTCATGCTTTTTGCCATCAATTTCTTTAGTGATTACTTCCGGACGACTTACTTGAAGTTCGTATCCTTCGCGACGCATGTTTTCGATCAGCACTGCTAGTTGCAACTCGCCTCGTCCAGCAACCGAAATCACATCAGGTGTGTCAGTTGTGTTGACTTTAATTGACACGTTGCCGAGAACTTCTTTGAACAATCGCTCACTCAAATGTCGGCTAGTTAGATATGTACCCTCGCGACCCGCGTATGGCGAAGTATTTACACCAAAGCTCATTCGCAAAACTGGTTCGTCGACTTCAAGTCGTGGTAGTGGCGCCGCGTTCTCAAGTGCGGCAATAGTGTCGCCTACTTCAACTTCATCGATGCCTGCCAAAATAAACAAGTCACCAGCAGAAACTTCACTTACTTCTTCGCGACTAATACCGCGAAAAGCAAACAATGTCGAGATTCGTCGTTTAATCGACGGCGCCGGGTTAGTCGCATTTGGGTGTTGCCAAACTGTAATTGTCTCGCCCTTGCGCAGTACTCCGGCGTGCACACGACCAATGGCAAGGCGACCGAGATAGTCAGATGCATCCAAGTTGGCGACCATTGCTTGCAGGGGTGCCGATGGATCATCACTTGGCGCAGGAATCGTGTCAAGAATTGCATCTAGTAATGGCACGAGGTCGGCGTTCTCGGCAGGCATTCCGATGCCCTTCATTGAACGACCATCTCTTGCAACCGCTGAGATCACTGGAAAACTTAAGTGATGATCATGATGAGCAAGATCTAAGAAAAGCTGTTCAACTTCTAGAAGCACTTCTTCTGGTCGGGCATCAGAACGGTCGACTTTGTTTAAAACAACTACAACTGGCAAGTCGCGAGCCAATGCTTTTGACAAAACGTAGCGGGTTTGTGGCAACGGGCCTTCAGCAGCGTCGACTAAGAGCAAAATACCGTCAACAAGTGCGAGTGCTCGCTCTACTTCTCCACCAAAGTCAGCGTGACCGGGTGTATCTACGAGGTTGATTTTGGTGCCACGCCACTCAATTTCGGCTGCCTTAGCCAAAATCGTGATTCCACGCTCACGTTCTTGATCGTTTGAGTCCATTACGCGGTCTACGACTGCTTGGTGAGCGGCGAAGGTTCCGCCAGATTTTAAAAGGGCGTCAAGCAGAGTTGTTTTGCCATGGTCAACGTGCGCTACTAAAGCTATATTTCGGATGTTATTAATGGGGGTCTCTCAGTTTCAGCTAGTTATGAATTATCTTCATCGGTGAGCTCATCGGAGAGTTCTTCACCGTCTTCATCGAATCTCACGCCATAGCGTTCGGCTATAGCTGCATATTCGTCTTCTTGAGTCTTCGACTTGCTTTCACGCGAAACACCAAGATCTTGTGCAGTCGGGCCTGTTTGCTTCAGGCGACGAGCTTCTTCAAATCGACGATGACGTCCCTTTTTCACGATAGGGCTCCAAATTTTCTCTGGGGCGGCTACCGGTTTTGGTCACCGCCTAGTGGTTAGACATTGGGATAGAGACTAGCAACAAATCACTCTCAAAACGTGGACTTATGGGTTATCGGCCTCAATCAGTTTGAGATGTCCGTCACGATCAACACTCAAACCGACGTTTCCAGAGAGAATTTTGGCTAGGTCTTCACCAACGACGGCGGCTCTCCAACCTTGCGTCAAGCGAGCATCGGGCGACTTACGCAAGAATGCGCTGATATCACTTCGTGTTGCTAAAAGAGTCGCATCAATCTTGTTTTTACGAGCAAGTTCGCCAATCCATGCTGTTATCAGCGTTAATGCAGGCCTCGCCCATTTCTCGACGTCATCTGATTCATGACTTGGAAGCTCGACAGTGCGTTGTGCACCATCGCGAATTGCATTCATAATCTCTTTGCAAAATTCAGATGACAAATGACGATCATCTACGCCGCGAGTTGAAGCGAGTTCTTCAACATTCTTTGGCACGCGTTGAGCAATCCCAAGCAATGCCATGTCAGACATAACTCTTCTTGGCGGATGATCACTTCGCATCGCACGCTCTTCGCGCCACTGACCGACTGCTTGCGCTACCCCACGCGACGAACCCTTAAGTGATCGCGCTTCTTTGAGCTTGAGCCATGCGTGACGCGACTCAACTGGGCCACTTGGTCGCGCGACAAGGTCACTGCATGCATCTGCGACCCAGACAGTTCGACCTAGTTCGTTCAACTGTGACGAGAGTTCGTCGTGTAGATCTAAAAGATGCGCAACGTCGTCTGCAGCGTAGACGCATTGAGCCGTCGTTAATGGTCTTCGCAACCAGTCGGTCAAGCGATCACCTTTCGAAAGCGCGACTTTCTTGATTGCTTGAACAAGAGTGGCAAGCGACGGTGTCGAGTATCCAAGAAATCCCGCGGCGATTTGGCTGTCAAAAATATTTTTAGGTGCAACAAGCGACGCATGACGCAAAACTTCAAGGTCTTGTTGGGCGGCGTGAAACACTGCAAGAACATCGCTCTCAAATAATCTTGCTAAACCTCGCGGATCAACAGCAAGCGGATCGACAAGTGCTGTCTTTTCGCCCCACTTCAACTGAACTAGCGCGAGTTTCGGATAATAAGTTTTCTCGCGATGAAACTCTGTATCAATTGCATATCTAGGCTGCAACAAAATCTCATCGATGATTTCGTCTAAAGCAAGATCATCTTCTATCCAGCGGTGTGTCAACTCGGATGTTCTCCGGTGACGATTTCATTGCCGAGGCTGATCCATCCCATGGTGCCGCCAGCCACATTCACGACATTTGAGATTCCGACATCGTGCAGCATTTCGCAGGCTTGCATACTGCGACCTCCGCTGCGACAGACAACATAAACCGTCTCGTCTGATTGAAATTCGCTCGTATTGCTGAGCACTGTTGAAAGTGGCACCAGAATCGCACCCGGGATGTGCCCAGACTCGTATTCGTCTGGCTCTCGAACGTCTATGACTAATGAACCATTCTCAACCAAAGTCGTGAGTTCTTTAACTGAAATTTCATTGATCGCCATATGAAAAGGTTAGTTGAAATTTGTGCACAGAAGATGAATTGACTAGCTCGAATTCAAATTAAGTCATTGGGAGTATTTACATTTTGCAATGCGTCTGGTGGCAGCTGCAAATAGTTCACGTTCAAACCGATGACAGCACGATGGATTGCGCGCTCACCACTGGCGAACTGCTGCTCTAAATGTTGAATTGCACTTCTTCGCCACGCACTGCTCAACCATTGCGGTGAGTCGGTGGTTGCAACCTGTACATCAAACTTTTCATCCATTGCTGACAACTGTTTGCACGTTTCAATATCAATCCACGGCACATCGCATGGCATGGTCAACAAAATCGGTGCATCAGAAGCATGCATCGCGGCAAGCAAAGCCGCAAACGGTCCGGCGCCGAAAACTTCGTCAGCAACAAAAGTTAGATCCCATCGAACTGCATCAACTTCAGAGCCACCGACTAGTAAAATCTTTTCAACTCCTGATTGGCGCATTGAGCGCGCAATTCGAAAACCGAATTCTTCGCTATCTATAAACGCGTTGATCTTGGGTGATCCAAAACGCGAACTCTCGCCACCGGCAAAAATTGCACCTGTGACGAAGTCATCTTGCATAAATGATTTCGAAACTATTTGCTGGCTTCGCCACTCGGATCTAGTTGTAAAAGAAATTGTTCGCACCGAATTGCTTCGCTAACTTCACCAATTAGACGTGATTGTTTTGCTAACCCGCCAAGGCATCTTAGAAATCCACGGTTAGATTCTCTCGCCCATCGCACATATCCAGAGCCGCGCCAAGAGTTCGCACGCAATGTGTCAAGACCTCGGTGATAACCAACTCGATATGCCATGTATGCATCAATGCCGGGTTCGCTGAGATCACCGATTGTTGCCCAGCCCTCAAGAAATGTCGGATGATCTGCGACTACTTGGCAAACCGCTCGTCGACGACCATCGATTGGTGCCGCCAATGCGCTATCCAACCTGAGCCGAAGTTCGGCCGTGATTTTCGGGATAATCGTCTCTGGCGGTCCGCTTGCTGAAAGATGTATTGGTTGATCACTCATAGTCCTGCCACACTAGATCACATGGATCTATTTTCACTTAACGCCGAAACAGCGAAAAATATCGGACTTGGCTCAATGGGGGGAAGCGTGCTCGGCTGGCTTTTCGTACTCAAGTTTGTCAAGTCTTTAGTCACAAAAATACTTATGTTGGCTTTGTTTGCCGGCGTCGCTTTTCTGTCGTTCACACAACGCGACGCTTTATCAATTTGTGCTGCGAAATTTGAAGTTCGAGAGTCGAGCATTCAAGATACTTCGTGCTCATTTTTCGGACAAGATATTTCGCTCTCGAAAATCCAACCGTGACCACCGATTTAGTCACACAAGTTCGCAACCAACTCGATGCGTCACCGACACCACGACATTTAGTTGATTTTGTCGCGAAGCAACTTTCTGCAGCTGGTATCGCTGATTGCGCAATTTCGAATTCGCCAGAAGGATATTTATCGAGCGGTTTTATTAAACGTTCCGGGTCGATAGTTGCGTGGAGACACGGTTCAAAGACGATTGAGCAGTTTCGAATTATCGGCGCTCACACTGATTCTCCGTGTTTGAAAATTAAACCGCACCCTAATGAAACTAGATTTGGTTGGCAGACATTGCTAGTTGAGGTTTACGGAAGTCCTCTGCTCAATAGTTGGCTTGACCGCGACCTTGGCATCGCAGGACACGCAGTGATGCGCGATGGTTCGGTCAAATTGTTTTTTAGCGCAACTCCAATTGCTCGCATCTCACAATTGGCAATACATCTAGATCGTGATGTAAATGAACGAGGTCTGATCCTTGACAAACAACTGCACCTCTCCGCAGCTTGGGCGACCGGTGAGAAATCTATAGATTTTTTGCAATGGGTAGCATCGCAAATTGCTGTAAAACCCGAGCAGATAATTTCGGTTGACGCTCAGCTTTTTGATTCGGTACCTGCTCAGCTTCTTGGTGTCGACCAGTCTCTGTTAGTAAGTGGGCGACTCGATAATCAGGCATCGTGTTGGGCAGCAATTTCGGCCCTAATCGAGACACATCACCCGACAGAGACTTGTGTTGTTGCATTGTTTGACCACGAAGAGGTCGGCTCGACAAGTGCTACTGGTGCCGCTGGTCCACTTCTTGAACACACACTTGAAAGAATCGCTGATTCAAGTGGTTTATCGCGAATTGATTATTTGCAGGCATTAACTCAATCCTCTTGTGTTTCTGCGGATAATTCGCATGCGGTGCATCACAACTATCCCGAACGTCACGATCATGCCCACGCTCCAATTGTTAACCAAGGCCCTGCATTGAAGATGAACTCGAATCAGCGATATGCAACTTCATCAACTTCGGCAGCGATGTTTGTCAGAGCCTGCGAATCGGCGAATGTCAAACATCAAATGTTTGTCTCAAAAAATAACATGCCTTGCGGTACAACGATCGGGCCTATTACGGCAACACGACTTGGTATTGACACTGTGGATGTCGGGATACCGCAACTTTCGATGCATTCAGTGCGCGAAGTGTGTGGCGTAAGTGATTTAGTTTCGATGCAAAAAGCTTTGACAAGCTACTTGACTCTCTAGATGACTAGTGCGCTGCAAGTTGTGCGGCGTCAAACAATTCTTGTAATGCAGATTTCAAATTTGCTGTCAACTCAGTTGTTGCTGTGCGTGGGGTACGACCCGTGGTCGCGAGAGGCGGATAAATCGGCGCACCGATAATCATCGTGCACTTCTTCGGGTAAATCATCTTCTTACCTTTGGGCATAACACCCTGTGTGCCGCCAATACCGACAGGCACAATCGGTACGTTCGCCTTTATCGCTAAATATGCGGCACCATCAAATAACGGTTGTATTAGATCGCCGGATTGTCGTGTGCCCTCTGGAAACATCACCATTGGTTCGCCTAGTGCAAGCACAGCGAGACAACGCTTCAGTGCCTCAAGGTCAGCCGTACCGCGCGTGACCGGAAACCCACCTAAAGCAGAAAGCACCGAACCAATAGTTTTGTTTTTCCACAAACTATCTTTTCCCATGTAGCGCAAACGACGAGTTGTCGCAGCACATGAAATCGGAGTGTCTACATTTGATCGATGTATCGGCGCCAAAATGAATGCACCAGTTTTTGGAATATTCTCTTGACCTTTAACACTCAGTCGAAAGTATGATCGACATAACGCAACCAGAATTCCACGAATAACTGCGTAAAATAATTTTCCGATACGACCTTGGCCGGCAAGATTTGTGTCGACTTTAGTCATGATCTATTAATCGTTAATTCGACTAGTTGCGCCACGACTTCGTCGATTGATCGGTCACTCGTGTCTATGGTGACGGCATCGTCAGTTTGTGTTAACGGGCTATCACTGCGAGAACTGTCTTGTAGGTCGCGCGATGCAATAGCGGCAGCAATTTCTTCAACGTTTCCGCCAGATTGGGCGACGCGACGTTTCGCACGCACAATCGGCGACGCAGTTAAATAAACTTTCAATGTCGCGTCTGGAAACACAACCGAACCAATATCTCTTCCTTCAACTACCCCACCGTTGTGATCGGCAATCCATTGCCTCTGACGCTCGCGTAACTCAGTGCGAACTTGGCTATTTGCAGCCACAGCGCTGACCGCTGCGGTAACTTCAAAACTACGAATAGCAGATGTTGCATCAAGCCCATTGATCACAACACTCTCATCTGTCAGAAGCATTTTTGATTCTCGCGCTAACTCTGCGACAAGATCTTGATTCGATAAGTCAATACCTGAATTCATTGCTGCAAACGTAACTGCTCGATACATCGCACCAGTATCGAGATATCTAACTCTTAACTTTGCTGCCAATGCTTTGGCGATCGTCGATTTGCCTGCGCCAGCTGGGCCGTCAATTGCGACAACTATCATCGTGCAAAAATTATCAGAAAAATAAGCACTACCAACTGGTGTCTTGCGCACGACCTTCGTCGTATCCTGACGCACTTTGAACTCCGATCACGGCACGCTCTTGAAACTCTGAGATATTTGCGGCACCTGCATAGGTGCAACTTGATCTAACACCCGAGATGATTTGATCGATGATGTCTTCAACACTTGGTCGTTGCGGATCTAAGTACATTCGCGAAGAACTAATCCCCTCTTCGAATAGTTCTTTTCGAGCACGCTCAAATGCGCCTTCACTGCGTGTTCGATTTCGAACTGCACGGTTTGAAGCCATTCCAAAACTCTCTTTGTACAGACGACCGTTTGTGTCGCGCAGTGTGTCGGCTGCAGATTCGTAAGTACCTGCAAGCAGCGAACCAAACATCACGTTGGCTGCACCAGCGGCCAGACCAAGTGCGACATCACGCGGATATCGCACTCCACCATCTGCCCAAATAGTTTTACCTAAATCAGACGCAGCTTGTGAACATTCAAGTACTGCCGAAAATTGTGGACGACCAACACCTGTCATCATTCGAGTTGTGCACATCGCACCTGGCCCAACCCCGACTTTGACGATGTCAGCGCCGGCGTTAATGATGTCTCGGGTACCTTCTGAAGTTACAACGTTTCCGGCGACGAGCGGAATATTGCCAACGACTTGTCGCACTTCTTCAATCACATTAAGCATGCGAACTTGGTGACCGTGAGCCGTGTCAACAACGATTACGTCGACACCCATAGCAGCAAGATTCTTTGCTCGCGTTGATGGGTCAGCGTTGACACCAACTGCTGCTGCGATCATCAGGCACCCGTTCTTGTCTACGGCAGGCTCATATATCGTGCTGCGTAGCGCGCCATTGCGAGTGATTACGCCGAGTAACTTGCCGTTTTTATCGACTACTGGCGCTACAGATAAACGCGCTTCGGTCAGGCGCTCAAACATTTGCTGTGGTGACAGCGATTCTTCAAGAGTAAAAATTTCCCGACTCATAACATTTCTAATCTGCGCAAAACGATCGAACCCAACTGCGTCGTGTTCAGTGAAGATTCCGTAGGGTCGCTGATCTTCGTCAACAACGATTACAGCGCCGTGACTGCGTTTATAGATCAAACTCAAGGCCTCACCAACCGTGCCGTCTTGTTGCATCGTGATCGGTGTATCGATCACCTGATGACGAGACTTGACGAACTTGACGACATTTTCGACAATGTCAAGTGGAATATCTTGTGGAAGTACAACTATCCCACCTCGACGAGCAACTGTCTCTGCCATTCGGCGTCCAGCAATGGCTGTCATGTTTGACACAAC
>Ga0214919_10009411_pt1 | contig 12603 bp, 12 predicted proteins | sample LL1503_MetaG_FD_177994 | JGI IMG/M metagenome (GOLD analysis project Ga0214919, IMG submission 177994) | Freshwater microbial communities from Lake Lanier, Atlanta, Georgia, United States - LL-1503 | ecosystem: Environmental > Aquatic > Freshwater > Lake | place: USA: Georgia | collected...
TGCCCGCGGCGGGGCGACTACCGTATTGGATTTAGGTGCCAACGTGGATTGCTCGCCGGAACACCTGCTGCAGTTCGCGGTCATGGGCTCGGCACTGGTGTCGGTTGTCAGCGGCAACGGCGCGCCGACTGTGGGCCTGCTCAATATTGGCGAGGAAGCCATCAAGGGCAATGAAATGATTAAGCAGACCGGCGAATTACTGCGTGCGGCGGCCGCTGCGGGTGACCTGAATTTTTACGGCAATGTCGAGGGTGACGATATCTGTGCCGGTACCGTGGACCTGGTGGTCTGCGATGGCTTTGTGGGCAACGTTGCGCTCAAGACCGGCGAGGGCGTGGCCACCATGATCGGCAGCTTTATCAAGCAGGAGTTCCGACGCAGCTGGCTGACTATGGCCATGGGCCTCTTGGCGCGTCCGGTGCTGATGGCCATCAAAGCCCGGCTCGACGCCGGGCAGTACAACGGCGGAGCCCTCCTCGGGCTGCGTGGGCTGGTCTTCAAGAGCCACGGTTCTGCGGATATAAGGGCTTTCGGCTACGCGTTGGAGCGGGCTTATGATGCCTCCAGATACGATTTGCTTGACCGTGTCAAGGCCCGGGTTGCCCGGGCGGCGCCCTTGATGACGGTACCCGCTACTGGAAGTTGAAGGCGCAGATACCCAACCGATTCGACTGCATGACACACTATTCCCGCATCACTGGAACCGGTAGCTACCTTCCCCCACGTCGCCTGTCCAACGCCGACTTGGTGGCCCAACTGGCGGGCCAAGGCGTGGAGAGTTCAGATGATTGGATTGTCGAGCGCACCGGCATCCGGTCCCGTCACTTTGCCGATCCTGGCGTCTTCAGCAGCGATCTGGCCTTGCAGGCCTGCCGCCAGGCGCTCCAGGCAGCAGGCCGCAGCGCAAGCGATGTGGACCTGATCATTGTCGCGACGTCGACGCCCGACATGGTGTTCCCCTCGACTGCCTGCATTTTGCAAAGCAAGCTGGGCGCCGCCGGCGGTGCGGCTTTTGATGTGCAGGCGGTATGCAGTGGTTTCATTTACGCCCTGACGGTTGCCGACGCCTTGATCCGCACCGGATCGGCCCGCTGCGCCCTGGTGGTGGGTGCTGAGATTTTTTCCCGCTTACTTGATTTTCAGGACCGCACCACCTGTGTGCTGTTCGGTGATGGTGCGGGCGCGGTGGTGCTCGAAGCGTCGGACTCACCTGGAATCCTCGCTACGGACATCCACGCCGATGGAAAGTATGTGGATTTGTTATGTGTGCCGGGGCATGTCAGCGGCGGTCTGGTTGCGGGCAATCCCTTGTTGCGGATGGACGGGCAAGCTGTATTCAAACTGGCCGTCGGTGTGCTGGAGGAATGTGCCCGCACGGTGTTGGCCAAAGCCGGTAAAACGGAAGCCGATATCGATTGGCTGGTGCCACACCAGGCCAATATCCGCATCATGCAAAGCACCGCGCGCAAACTCAAGCTACCCATGGACAAAGTGGTGGTCAGTGTGGACCAGCATGGCAACACCTCGGCCGCCTCGATACCGTTGGCGCTGGACGGTGCCGTGCGCAGCGGTCAGATACAGCCAGGCCAGACGGTTTTGCTCGAAGGCGTTGGCGGTGGGTTTGCCTGGGGCGCGGTGTTACTGACTCTGTAGTTTTCTGTTTTTGCATCGATTTGTTATGAAGCCATTTGCATGTGTTTTTCCCGGCCAGGGCTCCCAGTCGGTGGGTATGTTGGACGCCTGGGGCGGGCACCCCGTGGTTCGGCAGACCCTCGACGAGGCCTCGACGGCGCTGGGTGAAGACCTTGCTGCCTTGATCCACGAGGGGCCGAAAGAGGCGCTGGGTTTGACCACCAATACCCAGCCGGTGATGCTGGTCGCTGGCGTGGCTGCGTACCGGGTCTGGATGCATGAGGTCGGCCAGGCACCCGTCGCGGTCGCCGGACATTCTTTGGGCGAATATTCCGCGCTCGTGGCAGCCGGTGTGCTGACCTTGGCGCAGGCGGTGCCGCTGGTGCGTTTGCGGGCCCAGGCCATGCAGGAGGCGGTGCCTGTGGGCACGGGCGCCATGGCCGCGATCCTGGGTATGGATGCGGCACAGGTCGTCGCCACCTGTCTGGAGGTGACCGGCTCCTACCCGGCTGGCAGCGCTGAAGTGGTCGAAGCCGTGAATTTCAACGATCCGGCGCAAACCGTGATCGCCGGTAGCCGTGCAGCCGTTGAGAAGGCCAGCGAGGTACTCAAAAGCCTGGGTGCCAAGCGCGCCTTGCCTCTGCCGGTTTCCGCACCTTTTCACAGTAGCTTGATGCGGCCTGCAGCAGAGCGCCTGAAGCACGCTTTGGCGGCGCTGGATTTGCAAACGCCTGCCATCACGCTGGTGAATAACGTCGATGTGGCGGTCATGGACACGACGCACGGCATCCGGGACGCCTTGTTCCGACAGGCCTTTGGCGCGGTGCGCTGGGTCGAGTGCGTGCGCGCGATACAGGCGCGCGGGGTGCAGCACGTCGTTGAGTGTGGCCCCGGCAAGGTGCTGGCGGGGCTGTGCAAGCGGATTGACCCGGCGCTGACGGCACTCGTGGTGGCGGACCCCAACTCACTTTCGGAGACCCGGGAGGCTTTGCAATGACGACCGAGGCCAACGCGGTGGCACAAGCCCAGGTGGCACTGGTAACTGGCGCGTCGCGCGGCATCGGCGCGGCCATTGCGCTGCAGCTGGCGCGCCAGGGCATGCGCGTACTGGGCACAGCCACCAGCCCTGCGGGTGCGGACGGGATCACCGCCGCTCTTTCCGCGTTTGCGGGTTGCCGCGGCGCGGTTCTGGACGTAACCGACGTGGCTGCGGGAGAGGTCTTGGTTAACGAGCTGGTTCAGGAAGCGGGCGCTGTGCAGGTGCTGGTAAACAACGCCGGCATTACCCGCGACATGCTGCTGATGCGCATGAAAGACGCCGACTGGGATGCCGTGATGGACGCCAACCTCAAGGGCGTGTTCCGCATGACCCGCGCGGTGTCGCGCACCATGATGAAGCAGCGCTACGGTCGCATCGTGAACATCACCTCGGTGGTCGGTGCCATGGGCAACGCCGGGCAAGCGAATTACGCGGCCTCCAAAGCCGGTGTGGCCGGCATGACCCGGGCCCTGGCGCGCGAGTTGGGTTCGCGGGGCATTACGGTCAACTGCGTCGCCCCTGGTTTCATTGAAACCGACATGACGGCCGCCCTGAGTTCTGAGCAGCAGGCGGCCTTGATGGCCCAAATTCCGGTGGGCCGCCTGGGGCAGGCGCAGGAAGTCGCCCAACTAGTGGCCTATTTGGCGTCGCCCCAAGCGGGCTATGTCAGCGGCCAGGAAATACATATCAACGGTGGCATGCACATGTAAATTGCGGGTGCTGCACCAGCCAGTCCGCCGCACCATCCGTCCGGCGGGCCCACGAGCCGAGCATGCTTGCTGCGTGGGTAGAATGACGGATTGTTTACAACCCTCAGAGGGAATCCATGAGCGATATCGAAGCACGCGTCAAGAAAATCATTGCCGAGCAACTCGGCGTTGAAGAGTCACAAGTCACCAACGAAAAAGCATTTGTCGCCGATCTGGGTGCTGATTCGCTGGACACGGTGGAACTGGTGATGGCTTTGGAGGACGAGTTCGGCATTGAAATCCCCGATGAGGACGCAGAGAAAATCACCACAGTCCAAAACGCGGTTGATTACGCAACGAGCCACAAGAAAGCCTGATGGTGCGCCGTCCCGCTGGGTTTGCGCGGGGCTGATGCGCGCGCTATTGCCGCCATGAAAGTCCGTCTATGACGCGCCGCCGCGTAGTTATAACCGGCTTGGGCTGTATCAGCCCGGTCGGAAATACCGTGGAGCAAGCGTGGTCCCGCTTGCTGTCGGGGCAGTCCGGTATTGACCGGATCACCAAATTCGACGCCAGCACCTTTTCCTGTCAAATCGCGGGCGAGGTTCGCGGTTTCGATGTCGAGGCGTACATGAGTGCCAAAGAGGCGCGCACCATGGACACGTTCATCCACTACGGTATTGCCGCCGCCAGTCAGGCCGTCGCAGATGCGGGTTTGAAGACCGGGGACGAATTAGGCGACGAGGAAGCCACCCGCATCGGTTGCGTGATCGGCTCCGGCATAGGTGGACTGCCCATGATTGAGGCAACCCATGCTGAATTCACAGCCCGCGGTGCGCGGCGGATTTCCCCATTTTTCGTACCTGCATCGATCATTAACATGATTGCTGGCCACGTATCGATCCGGTATGGCTTCAAAGGCCCCAACATCGCCATTGTTACGGCCTGCACCACGGGTTTGCATTGCATCGGTGAGGCTGGGCGGATGATCGAGTACGGCGACGCCGATGTGATTGTTGCCGGCGGTTCCGAGGCCACCGTTTCGCCCCTGGGCGTGGGTGGCTTTGCCGCCATGCGTGCCCTGAGTACGCGAAACGATGACCCAACTACTGCATCGCGTCCCTGGGATAAGGACCGGGACGGTTTTGTGCTGGGCGAGGGCGCCGGCGTGATGGTTCTCGAAGAATATGAACACGCCAAAGCCCGGGGCGCAAAGATATATGCCGAGTTGGCTGGCTTTGGCATGAGCGCCGATGCCGGCCACATGACCGCCCCCAGCATGGAGGGCCCGCGCCGTGCCATGCTCGGTGCCTTGCGCAATGCCGGACTCAATCCGGACGCCGTGCAGTACCTGAACGCCCACGGTACATCAACCCCCCTGGGCGATGTCAACGAATCCAATGCCATCAAGGCTACGCTAGGTGCGCATGCCAAATCGGTGGTGGTGAATTCCACCAAATCGATGACCGGTCATTTGTTAGGCGGTGCCGGTGGACTCGAGTCGGTGTTCACGGTCCTGGCCTTGCACCACCAGGTGAGTCCGCCGACTATCAATATCTTCAACCAGGATCCGGAGTGCGACCTGGATTACTGCGCCAATACCGCGCGGGATATGCGTATCGACGTCGCCATCAAAAACAACTTCGGCTTCGGCGGTACCAACGGCAGCCTGGTTTTCAAGCGCCTTTAACCCCCTGTTTTCTTTGGTAGGCAGCATCGGATGGATGGTCCTTCGGCGGTGACGGTGAATGCCTCCGTTTCGGGCGGTGATGCCTTCATCGCTGCGGCTTTGACTTGCATGGTTATTGCGAGCATTGCGGGCCTTGTCGGGTGCGGAGCGTTACAGTCCCCCGTCAACGGCATCTGGGCAGCCGGGGTTCTTGCTTCTTCCCTGGGCTTGACCTTGTACCTGGCCCGATGTTCTCAAATGGTGCGTGCCGTTGCCGTCTTGCGGTGGGACGGTCAAAATTGGTTCTGGTCGTTTGAGAAGGACGATGCGCTCTGTTCGGTGCATTGGGTGATGGATCTGCAACTGTGGATGCTGCTGCAGGTGCAACTGCCAGGCGGTAGCCGGGAGTGGCTGTGGCTGCGACGTAAAGCGTACGCAAAGAACTGGTATCCGTTGCGCAGAGCCTTGATTTTTTCCGCCACAGCCGCACATGATCCGGCGGTTGTCGGCCCATTGGGGCAGGGCTTTTGATCTGATGGAGAACGCATGATGTCGATGAGGAATGTTTTGATTGCACGCAGCTGGCTGAGTGCCTGCCTGCTGGCGGCTGGTTTGCTTGGGAGTTTTATTGGTGATGCTGCTCTGGCGCAGGCACGCGCCTTGCCCGACTTCACCGATCTGGTCGAGCAGGTGGGACCGTCGGTGGTAAACATCCGGACGACAGAAAAAGTCCAACCCCGCTCCTCCCAGGCCAACCCTGGCGAGGAGGAGATGCTGGAGTTTTTCCGCCGGTTCGGCTTGCCTGCGCCGAATATGCCGCGTCCGGGGCCCCGCCAGCGCGCGCCGCAGCAAGACGAGCAGCCCAAGGATCAACCGCGTGGTGTGGGCTCTGGTTTTTTTCTGACATCAGACGGCTTGATCATGACCAATGCGCATGTGGTGGAGGGCGCGGATGAGGTGATCGTGACCTTGACCGACAAGCGTGAATTCAAGGCCAAAATCATCGGTTCCGACAAGCGCAGCGATGTGGCGGTAGTCAAGATTGACGCGGCGGGCTTGCCGGCTGTGCGCACGGGCGATGTGAACCGTCTCAAAGTGGGCGAGTGGGTTATGGCCATCGGATCCCCCTTTGGCCTGGACAATTCGGTGACCGCCGGCATTGTGAGTGCCAAGCAGCGCGATACCGGCGAGTTCCTGCCGTTTATCCAGACCGACGTTGCCATCAATCCCGGAAATTCCGGCGGACCACTGATCAATATGCGCGGCGAGGTGGTTGGCATCAACAGCCAGATTTATTCACGCTCGGGCGGATTCATGGGAATTTCTTTTTCCATTCCGATCGATGAGGCCATCCGGGTTAGCGACCAGTTGCGCAGCCAGGGGCGTGTATCGCGCGGGCGCATTGGCGTAACGATTGACCAGGTTTCCAAAGAAGTTGCCGAGTCCCTGGGCCTGGGCAAAAGCACCGGCGCGCTGGTCAAGGCGGTGGAAGCCGGTTCCCCGGCTGACAGGGCAGGGGTGGAGCCGGGTGACGTGATCATCAAGTTCGATGGCAGGGTGATTGACAAATCGATGGACCTGCCACGTTTTGTTGGAGCCACAAAGCCGGGAACCCGCAGTGCGCTGACTGTGTTCCGCAAGGGTGCACCTAAAGAGCTGCAAGTCACCATTGCAGAAATTGAGTCGGAACGGGCAGAGGCCAAAGCAGCTGCCCCGGCACCCAAGTCCAAACCCAGCACCGTGACCCAGGGCTACGGATTGACCTTGAGCGAGCTCACCGAGGCGCAGCGCAAGGAACTCAAAATCAAGGCTGGGGTTGCCGTCGACGCGGCCAGTGATGCGGCTGCCAAAGCCGGTCTGACCGAGGGAGACATCATTTTGCAAATGGACAGCAACGAGGTTGCCAGTGTCAAGGAGGTGGAGGCCATACTGGCCAAACACGACAAGTCCAAGCCGCTGGTGGTTTTGTACCGCCGGGGCGAGTGGACGCAGTACACACTCATGCGTGTGGGCAAGTAGAGCGACCGTTTCGTTAGAATTGGGCGGGCCGCGCGCAAGGCGCCTGCCCCGAGCGTGAAGGCTGAGGGCGCGTCAGTGACCGATGCGCCCTTTTCTTTGCCTGCCCTCCCGGCATTTTTTGGTCCGCTTAGCCTGAAGTCTTCTGGATGCAGCACATACGAAATTTCTCCATCATTGCCCACATTGACCACGGCAAATCGACGCTGGCTGACCGTTTGATCCAGTATTGCGGTGGACTTGAGGCGCGGGACATGCAGGAGCAGGTGCTCGATTCGATGGATATTGAGAAAGAGCGCGGTATCACCATCAAGGCCCAAACGGCGGCACTGCAGTACCGCGCCAAAGACGGCGAGGTCTACAACCTCAACCTGATCGACACCCCCGGTCACGTCGATTTTTCCTATGAAGTCAGTCGTTCCCTGTCGGCGTGCGAAGGGGCCTTGCTGGTGGTCGATGCCAGTCAGGGCGTAGAGGCACAGACCGTGGCCAATTGCTACACGGCACTGGATCTGGGCGTGGAGGTGGTTCCGGTACTCAACAAAATGGATTTACCCAACGCCGACCCAGATAACGCGCGCGCTGAAATCGAAGACGTGATTGGCATCGACGCCACCGACGCCATTCCGTGTTCGGCCAAATCGGGCATGGGTGTGCAAGACATTCTGGAAGCCATCGTGGCACGCATTCCGGCGCCCAAAGGCAATCCGGACGGCCCCTTGCGTGCCATGATTGTTGACAGCTGGTTTGATACCTATGTGGGTGTGGTCATGTTGGTGCGCGTGGTCGATGGCCGCCTGGGAAAGGGCGAACGCTTCAAGATGATGGCCACCGGGACCATGTACAACGCCGATAACCTGGGCGTATTCACACCGGCCAACGAGCCCCGAACATCCTTGGAAGCGGGGGAGGTGGGTTACATCATCGCCGGCATCCGCGAGTTGCAAGCGGCCAAAGTGGGCGACACCATCACCCTGATCAAGCCGGGAACCGGCGGAGCGGCTGCAACTGCGACCGAGGCATTGCCCGGTTTCAAGGAAATCCAGCCCCAGGTGTTTGCCGGTTTGTACCCGACCGAGGCCAACCAGTACGAAGGCCTGCGCGACAGCCTGGAGAAGTTGAAACTCAACGATTCCTCCCTTCACTATGAGCCCGAGGTTTCGCAGGCGCTGGGTTTTGGTTTTCGCTGTGGTTTTTTGGGTCTCTTGCACATGGAAATCGTGCAGGAGCGCCTGGAGCGCGAATTCGACCAAGATCTGATCACCACCGCCCCCAGCGTGGTCTACGAGGTGGTGGGTGTAGACGGCGAGGTACGCATGGTGGAAAACCCCTCCAAGATGCCCGACCAGGGCCGTCTGGACGAAATCCGTGAACCCATTGTGACTGTGCATTTGTACATGCCGCAGGAGTACGTCGGCTCGGTGATGACGCTGGCCAATCAGAAACGCGGCGTGCAGATGAATATGGCCTACCACGGCCGCCAGGTGATGCTGACCTATGAGATGCCGCTCGGTGAGATCGTGCTGGACTTCTTTGACAAGCTCAAATCGGTGAGCCGGGGTTATGCGTCCATGGACTACGAGTTCAAGGAATACCGTGCCTCGGATGTGGTCAAGGTCGATATCTTGCTCAACGCTGAAAAGGTCGACGCGCTGTCCATCATCGTGCACCGCAGCCAGGCCACCTACCGGGGCCGGGCCGTGGTGACGAAAATGCGCGAGATCATTTCGCGCCAGATGTATGACGTGGCCATACAGGCCGCCATCGGAGCCAACATCATTGCGCGTGAGACAATCAAAGCGCTGCGAAAAAACGTGCTCGCCAAGTGTTACGGCGGCGATATCTCACGCAAGCGCAAACTCCTCGAGAAACAAAAAGCCGGCAAAAAACGCATGAAGCAAATCGGCTCGGTTGAAGTCCCCCAAGAGGCGTTCTTGGCTATTTTGCAAGTGGAAGATTGATGCAAGCGTTGACATCCGTAGTGCTGGCCGCCTTTGTGGCGTTTGCCGGCGCCTGGTTTGCTGGAATTGTCGAAGCCAATTTCGCCTTGCTCTTATTTTTGGCTTCGGTCGTGACCGGTCTGTATTGGTTGGGTGAGCAATTTGTGTTCGCACCTGCGCGCCAGCGCGCTGCATTGCAACTCGAATCAGAAGACACACAACGCCGCAGCGCGTTGGCGCAACAAGGTATTCAGCAGGTGGACGGCAATGCTGCGCAGGCCAAGGCCGTACTGTTGGCCCAGCCCTGGTGGCTGGAGTGGACGGCGGGTTTGTTTCCCGTGATCGTCACCGTGTTCATGCTGCGCTCGTTTCTGTTCGAGCCGTTCAAGATTCCCTCCGGCTCCATGATTCCAACATTGCTCGTTGGAGACTTGATACTTGTCAATAAGTTCCATTACGGCTTGCGCCTGCCGGTTATCAACACCAAGATCACCGAAGGCAACAAGCCCCAGCGTGGTGATGTGATGGTATTTCGCTACCCTCCACAGCCCAGCTTGGACTACATCAAGCGCGTTGTTGGCGTGCCCGGTGACACGGTGGCTTATCTCAACAAACGCCTGACCATCAATGGCCAGGTGGTGGAGACGAATGCTTTGCCTGATTTTCTGGATGAAGATTCCATGCGCTACTTCAAACAGTTTGAGGAAAAGCTCGGTGACAAGCCGCACCGCTTGCTCAATGATGAAAATCGTCCGGCCTTTGTGCAGGTGCAACCCAATTTTTTCGGTGCCGAAGGCTGTGCCTACACGGTGGAAGGCGTGACCTGCAAGGTTCCTGATGGCCACTATTTCATGATGGGCGATAACCGCGACAACTCGCTGGATTCGCGCTATTGGGGCTTTGTGCCTGACGCCAATATCGTGGGCAGGGCCTTTTTTATTTGGATGAATTTCAGCAGCCTCAAACGCATTGGCGGCTTCAACTGATGGCGGTACGCCAGCGTACGCCATGATCCAGGGGCTGGAGCAGCTGCAGCTGCGTTTGCAGTACCGATTCCAGAACCCCGACTTGCTGCGCCGCGCGCTGACGCACCGCAGCTTCTCTGCCGACCATTACGAGCGCCTGGAATTCCTGGGTGACTCGGTATTGGGTCTGGCCGTCTCGGACATGTTGTACGCGCGACTAGGCAGCTTGGCCGAGGGCGATTTGTCGCGCATACGCGCCAACCTGGTGCGCCAGGAGACCTTGCACAAGCTGGCCCTGGATCTCGGTTTGTCTGAACTGCTGCGCCTGGGCGAGGGTGAAATGCGCTCGGGGGGGCCCAAGCGTCCGTCCATTTTGGCTGATGCGCTCGAGTCGCTGCTGGGCGCGGTGTACCTGGATGCGGGCTTTGCTGCGGCGCAGGCGGTGGTTCAGCGCTTGTTTGCCGAGGTCGATATCCACCCTGCCATGCAGGCCGTGGGCAAAGACCCCAAGACCGAACTGCAGGAGTGGCTGCAAGCGCGCAAGCGACCGTTGGCGGTGTACCGCGTGGTCGCCACACTGGGTGCCGCGCACCAGCAAAGTTTTGACGTCGAATGCGCCATTGAGCCGCTGGGTTTGAGTGAGCGCGGCATTGGCGCATCGCGTCGCGCAGGTGAGCAGGCTGCGGCTGCTGCCATGCTGGAAACCATCAAAAACAGGGCTATTCTATGAGTACGAAAAAGAGTTCCCCCAAGCCCGCAGCGCAGGCCACCGAGCCTGCGCAAGATACAGAAGCGCTGGATGCCATGTTGCAGGGCCTGTTGAAAACCGGCATGAAAACGGCCGACCCGACCGCCGCACAGGCCGGTCAACGCTGCGGGTTGGTAGCGATTGTGGGCAAACCCAATGTGGGCAAATCCACGCTGATGAACGCGCTGGTCGGGCAAAAAGTCAGCATCACATCCCGCAAGGCGCAGACCACCCGCCACCGCATCACCGGCATGCACACGCGCGGCGCGACGCAGTTCGTGTTTGTGGATACCCCCGGTTTCCAGATCCGCCACAACAACGCCTTGAACCGCTCGTTGAACAAAACCGTGGTCGGTGCGGTGGGTGATGTGGACTTGATTCTTTTTGTGGTCGAAGCCGGTATGTTCAACCAGGCTGACGCCAAGGTGCTCGCCTTGCTGAGCAAAGAGGTGCCCACGCTGTTGGTGGCCAATAAGCTCGACCAGGTGGAGCGCCGCTCGGACCTGGCCCCCTGGTTGCAGGAGATGCAGCAACGGCATGCCTTCGCTGAATTCGTGCCCATCTCGGCCAAAAATGCCAAGGACGTCGCGCGCATGCTCGATATTTGCGAAAAATTCCTGCCAGAGCAGCCTTGGTGGTATGCCCCCGATGAATTGACCGACCGCAGTGAAAAATTCCTGGCCTCAGAGACGGTGCGTGAAAAGTTGTTTCGACTCACCGGTGATGAGCTTCCCTACACGTCGACCGTGGTCATTGACCAGTTTTCGGAAGAGCCCGGAGTGGGAAAGCAAAAGCGCCTGGTGCGTATTGCCGCCACCATTGTGGTTGAGCGCGACAGCCATAAAGCCATGGTCATCGGCGACAAGGGCGAGCGCGTCAAGCGCATCGGTACCGAGACCCGGGTTGAACTGGAGCGCCTGCTTGACGCCAAGGTCTTCATCGAAATGTGGGTCAAAGTCCGCTCCGGTTGGGCCGATGACGAGGCCCGCGTGCGCGCTTACGGTTACGAATAAGCAGGCCGACATGGCAACGCGTCGCCCTGCGCAGCGCTTCAGCGAAGAGCCGGCCTATGTGCTGCACCGCTATGACTGGAGCGAGTCCAGCCTGATTCTTGAGGTCTTCACGCGCCACCACGGCCGCATTGCCCTGGTTGCCAAAGGCGCCAAACGACCGAGCTCCAGCTTGCGGCCGATTTTGCTGCCCATGCAGCCGCTGCACATTGCCTTTGGTGGCGACGGTGAAATCCGCACCCTCAAAAGCGCCGAGTGGCAGGGCGGCCATGTGATGCCCAAGGGCGATGCCCTTCTTTCGGGCTACTACCTCAACGAGCTGCTGCTGGCCTTGCTGGCCCGGGATGACCCGCATCCGGCCTTGTTCGACGTGTATGCGCGGGTGGTCGAGGTGGTTGCCGGCGGGCACGCGGATTTGCTTCAGGCTGCGCTGCGCACCTACGAAATCTTGCTGCTGCGCGAGATCGGTTTGCTGCCCCAGCTCGACATGCAAACCCTGACTCTGGCTGCACTGCAAGCGGATGCCGCATATGTGTTGGTGCCCGAGGGCGGTTTGCGCGTCGCCCATGCCGATGACCGCGCCAGTTTGAGTGGTGCGCAATGGAGCGTAGTCCAAGCCGCGCTGCGTGACAGTGCCCCGTTCGGCCCCACGTTGCGCGCCTGCGCCGAGCACATGGCTGGGCTCAAACCGCAGTTGCGCCAGCTGCTGCACTACCATTGCGGCGTCAAAACCCTACGCACCCGCCAAATGATGTTTGATATCCAGGCGTTATAAAAGTCTCAACCCTTCAAAGCCCTATGCGCTCCAACCGTATTGCCCTGTCCGTCAATCTGAACAAAGTCGCGCTGCTGCGCAACACCCGGCATCTGGGCATACCCAGCCTGACGCGCGCAG
>Ga0214919_10009413_pt1 | contig 12600 bp, 10 predicted proteins | sample LL1503_MetaG_FD_177994 | JGI IMG/M metagenome (GOLD analysis project Ga0214919, IMG submission 177994) | Freshwater microbial communities from Lake Lanier, Atlanta, Georgia, United States - LL-1503 | ecosystem: Environmental > Aquatic > Freshwater > Lake | place: USA: Georgia | collected...
ATGTGGAGGAAGTCTGCGATGGGAGAAACAATCTTCGATTGCTCGGAAGCATGTTTGAAGCGTGGCTAGGCGCCCTCTATTATTCGGCTGGGGCTGGCGGAAAGGGCTATGAGCTTGTACAGCGTTTTGTGATTACGGTAATCGAGCGGCACATTTATTTTGCTGAACTGATTTCGAAAAATACAAACTACAAGGACCAGCTTCTCCGATGGTTCCAAGCGGAGTATCATCAGCCACCAAAGTACAAGGTGGTTCATGAAGAGGGGCCGTCGCATGATAGGGTCTTTACAATGGGAGTTCTATCTCCCGAGGGCGCGGTGATTGCGACAGCAGTTGCCAGGAATAAGAAGGACGCAGAGCAGAGTGCGAGTCGCCTTGCTCTCGAAAAACTCGTCAAGAAAGCGGTGAAGAAATAAGTGCGCCGTTAAGGGGTGCACTTATTTTAGCATAACACGGTAGAATAGATATGGCTGATAGTAATGCTCAAGAGGCAAAGCTGGCCATAGGTAAAAAAAGAGGATTAACATTTAAACGGGGCGTGAAGGCGCCTGAGTCCCTTATTGCTGCTTTGGAGCCTGTAAGAGGTGTAAAGCCGACTGACGCGCTTCCCACGAAAACTTACGCAAGAGAGATGTTTGGAACAAAGCCGTCAAAGAAGAATGTGCTGAAACCAGCAGTTGCGTTAGCGAAGCCTACAGGTTTGGCGAAGCCTACAGGTTTGGCGAAGCCTACCGTTTTGGCGAAGCCTACAGGTTTGGCGAAGCCTACCGTTTTGGCGAAGCCTACAGGTTTGGCGAAGCCCACTGTTTTAGCAACAGCAACAACAGAAGAAGACGAGGGAAATGCTATCGAAACGGAATCGATTCCTCCTGAGGGAGAAGAAGCAGAAGCAGAAGCAGAAGCAGAAGCAGAAGGACCACATGCAGAAGCAGAAACTTTATTAGAAATGTTGCAACAACAAGAAGCTCCTGCGACTATATCGGGAGATGCGTCAAAGCTACCTGCTGATATTGAAGAAATGGGAACACTCATCGTAACAGAAGAGAAACGTGATCTGTATGGAACAACCGCACCTACAGCCTATGTTCCACAGACACGCCGCGGCTTTTCTGATTTCATTAAACTCCAGTACAAGCCATACATTTTAACAGATATGATGAAGGTGAACAAGGATGATAAATTCTACAAATACCAGGAGTTTGTCCGAGATTACATGCGTAACGCGGCCCCCTATCGTGGTATCCTGGTCTATCATGGCCTCGGTTCAGGAAAGACATGTACTGCGATTGCAGCAGCCGAAGCCTTATTTGCCACATCGAAGAAAAACATTATTGTCATGAGCCCGAAATCTCTCAAAAAGAACTTTTTACGTGAAGTGAGCAAGTGCGGCTTTCGCCATTTCCAGCTCCAAAACTTCTGGGTAAAGCTTCCGAACACTAGGGATACTACTGTCCTCTTTTTCGCCAGCACGGTTCTGGGAATCTCTGCGAGCCATCTCAAAAAGGCCCAGAACATCTGGGTTCCCGATTTTCGGAAACCCCAGTCGGAATCTAACTATGATACACTTACTCCCGAAGAACGGCAAGAAGTTCGTGCGCAGATTCTCTCCATCGTGGAGTATGACCCGAAGACAAATCCTACAGGGCGTATTCGCTTCATCTCATATAACGGCATTTCGGCGAAAAAGCTGATGATTATGGCGTGCGACCCATCCTATAAGAAGTTTTTTGACGATGCTGTGATTGTAGTAGATGAGATTCACAATCTGATTCGAACGATTCATGGGACGATTGAGCCATACATCATTGATATTAAAGAGGGCGTGAAAGGTATGCGAAAGATTGATCCTGAGCCGATTACAGCTGACCGCTGGGATCCGGCCCCACAGATGCGGAAGAATCTACAGCGGCTTTTATCTGAGTCGCAAGAGGAAAGGAGGGCCCGTGTATCTCGTAAAGAGAAGATTGAGCTATATAGCCGTGGATACATGTTCTACAGACTTCTGTGTGATGCACGGAACTCAAAGATTATTGGGCTGAGTGGCACGCCCCTGATCAATCATCCTGAGGAACTTGGGGTTCTTTCCAATGTCTTACATGGCTATTTTACGATGATTGAGGGAGTGATTGCGCAAACAGGAAAGGCGGTACAGGAGCAGGCGAGGGCTCTCGCACTTACGCACCCTTTTACAGATTTCGTAGAAGTGAAACAGGAGCCCAGTGGCGGGACACGCCTTATTGTAAGTCTTCTTCCTGAGGGGATCATTAAAGTTGCAAATGAGACTGGCGTTACACGTATACCCACATTTACAGAGACCGATGTATATTTAACCATGTATACAGCTGTATCTGCCTTGTACGAGGGTGAGCCGGTAGAAACCGTGCGGACACCGGCCAAAGGGACACCGGCCAAAGGTGAGCCGGTAGAAACCGTGCGGACACCGGCCAAAGGTGAGCCGGTAGAAACCGTGCGGACACCGGCCAAAGAAGAAGTTGTCGGCGCCGTGCGTTCTGGCTACGAAGAGACTGATTTCCCCCCCTTTGAAGATGTTCAGCGAGAGCTCCTCGATGTCTATGCGAAGAACCCTATGCCCACAAAGAAGCAAGTAAGTGATGCTATTATCAAGGTGTATACCGAGGCCTATTCTTCTACGGCGATGATAAAGTCCCTACAGAAACTCTTCAAATCTGCCGGGCTGGAAATCAGTGGCACACCCGTGGCCCGTGCTGAATCTCTGCTCCCCCCTATTGCTGAAGACTATACAACAAATAAGCGTAGATATAAGGGATTTCATACACACTTTATTCCGGATAAGATTAATCTAATAAACAAGGGAACCCTCGTCACACGCTTGACGGGCCTTGTATCGTATTACAAAGGTTCTTCCTTGGAGCTGATGCCTCGGGTGGAGCGGGACGAGGTTGTGCGAGTTCCGATGAGCGACTATGTCCAGAAGTCCTATTCGGAGAAACGTGTAGAAGAGTTGAAAAAGGAGCTCGATGCCGACAAGGAACAGACTGTTAATAAGGCATTTAAGCTCGTGTTTGACATGAAAGATACCGCACAGTCAAATAACTTTAAAATGGGCTCACGCCAAGCATGTAATTTTGCGTTTCCTCCTGAGGTTGCTCGGCCAAGGGCGGGAAATAAGAAGGAGGAGCTGGCGGAAGCCATGGCTGGTATGGAAAAAGAGGAGCTTGTCACCTTAGGGGAAGAGATTCCTGGAGAAAGAGATGAATTTCCTGAACTGGCCGAGGAGGAAGGTAAAGAAGAGGATGAAGAAGACGAAACTGCAATGCCTGTTGCTGGAGAAGTATTGGAGGGAGGCGCAAAAACCCTTGCGGAGCTTCGTGCGGAGGCCGCTGCGAAAAAGGCTGCTGCTGCTACTACTACTCTGTCCGTGCCTGGGTCTAAAGCCATTCCCTCACCAGAAATACAGGAAGATGTTCCTTCAGCGGATTGTAAGGTGGGCAGAAAACTCGGGGAAGATATGGCCGTTGCTGTGAAACGTGCGACAGATTGTTTTCGTGATATGGCCATCGCTGGAAAACGTCTTTTGCTAGGGGCAGAAAACGGCCTTGACATCTATTCTCCCAAGTACGTCGCAATGTTAGAACGCATTTCTGCGGCTCCAGGTTCCTCCCTTGTCTACAGCACCTTTCTGAATCTGGAGGGCATCGGCCTCTTTCGTATCGCAATGACAAACAACGGCTATGCGCCTATAGACATGGTGGTGAGCGGCGGACAACTCGCCTTCACTCCAGATACAGAGACATCTCTTCGCCTTGGCCCAGGAAAGCAGCCGAGGTTTCTGACGTTCTCTGGCGCAGAAGATGAACAGGTTCGTGCAGCAGCGCTGAGCATCTTTAATGCGCAGTTCAGCGATCTCCCAGAATCGATGGGAAAGATTCTCACTGAGTCTGGATATACGGACAACAAGGTTGGCGAGCTTTGCCGAGTCTTTTGTATTACTTCTGCTGGCGCAGAAGGCTTGTCATTGCGAAACGTCCGTGCGGTTCATATCATGGAACCCTACTGGAATGAAGTGCGTGTGCGGCAAGTGAAGGGGCGTGCGATTCGTATTGGTTCTCATTTGGACCTCGCACCAGAGGATCGAAATGTCTCGATTTACACCTATGTGTCTGTCTTCTCAGACGAGGCCCAGACAAATACGGGCGGGGAGAGAATCATTGAAACTATTGCGAACCATGATGATGTAGATGTTCAGGCTGCAAAAGAGATGGGGATTCTGACCGACGAGAGAATTAAGCAGCTCTCAGAGAAACTAAAGGGGAAGAAAATGACCACGTATGTCACTACTACGGACGAATTCTTCTATTCCATTTCGGAGAGAAAGCGGCGTGTGATTGAGTCTATTGAATGTATCTTGAAATCATCTGCGATTGATTGCGAGATAAACTATAGGAAAAATAAGGATAGTACCTTCATGTGCTTGCCGTTGAAGGGGAAAATCGGTGAATATGTGTATAATCCTGATTTAGAGATTGATATCTTGAACATGCCTCAATTCAGCGGAATAGATGTGGAAAAGACATGTACAGGGCTTGATATAAGCACGGCGCTGACCAAGCCGAAAGTAGTAGGTGCAAAAGCAAAAGCAGAAGCAGAAGCAGAAGCAGAAGCAGTACCTCTGCCTCTTCCTCTTGTAAAAGACTTATTCAAGGCTCTAAAGGGTGTGACGTATCGTATGCGGCCTATTATAGGCGCCAGTGGCGAAATAGAACGATTCGACATGTACCAGGCTGACCAGGCCCAGCCAACGAAAGTGATTCCTGAGAAACTTCTTGGAATGGCCGGTGTAAAAGATGGAAAGCCAGCACCTCCTGTAAAAATGCTGCTTTAGTGCACAAAACTTGTATTATGTATACCATATAGTTCAAGAAGTTTAGGCAGATCATTGAAAATCGCATCATACATCAGAAGTCCTGAGCCAAAGGAAATAAAAAGCTGATCTTCAATGCTAATGTGTTTATATGCGACATATAGGACTACATACTCGATGTATATGGAAAGAAGGAGTTTAAAAAGGATTTCAGAACTAATATATATTTTTTGACTTACAAACTTTTTGTCATAGAGAATAAGAAAGAACTCCAATAAAAACACGACTTTTAGGACTAATAATACATAATGATACCACTCCATTCTAGCGTATTATGCTAAAATAAGTACTCCCCAGGAGGGCTAAGCAGGGAGAGTTGTTACAATTCGGGAATAGCATGTTCCTTGTTCAGCGAGCGGAGGGTCAGCCCAGAGCGCAACACCTTTATGGAGCATGAGCTGAAAATTCATTTCCCAGTCAATAATCTCTTTGAAAGGGAGGACTGTGTGGGCTAGACGACGCAAATATTCTGTGCTAAATAGCATTGAATCTGTGCACCGGAACACCCATTGGTGCGGGGGCGCATACGCCTTCGTGGGGGTATAGTAGGATGCGGGAGCGCCTGGAGCCCTCGTTCCAACGCCTTCTCCCAGGCTAAGATAATCCCAGGGCCGGCCCACAGTGTCAGCCAACAAGTCGCAGAGACGTGGAACAAAATCTTCTCTTAGCCAGATATCGGATTCGAGAAACATGATGAGGCCTTCTTTCGACTTCATAGCAACATCTAGAACTGCCGTAGCGAAGTTTATGCCGAGGCTGATTTCTCCTCGGGTGAGATTGGATCCCTTAAAAGAGAACGTAGGAATCCCACGGTCCAAATAGGGATTGTATGCGGTGAAGATTTGCTCTACAGTGAGTTCGGAGCCCCAGGTTGGCGCCCAGACACGAATCCGGTCGCCAGGCACGCCACGCTCTAACAGATGCGGAACAAGACGTTCATATCGCTCCTTTTCCTTTACAGGATGGCAGAGAACATAGATGACCTTGACAGCGTCAGGCCACATCCTTTCTGATGCTTCGCATCAAAAGCTTAGGTCGCTAGCGGCATAGGCATAGACGGGAGTCTAGGCCTGCAGATTATCCGGTCGCAGCTTCGACGCCGAGTCCATCTCACGAGTAATGACCCGCATGATAATCTGAATCTGGTGGTTCATGTTGATGAGGCGGCCCGCAGTCGTTGAAGGGTTATTGGTAAACACCGAATTTGCGCCAATACTGCTCGCCCAGGTATTTAGAGCGACAGCCCCAGTAGTGGGGTCCGGAAAGCTGTTTCGTATAATAATACCATTCGCATAGCCTAGCCGATTCGCACCATCCACATAAGTTGGGCTTCCAGCGCCAGTAACAATGCCAATATCGGCGATTAAATGCCCTTCTGCGCGTGTCAGAAAGCTGGCAAGGCTGGTCGCATTTGCGCCAACTGCAGTAAGGGTCGCATTGAATGCTATATTCTTGAAAATAATACGGTCACCCTGTGTAAACATAAACTTGTTGAAATAGGTCGAGGTCGCAATCCATATCCATTCATATACGGCCGCACCCGCATTTCCTTTATAGATAGTCGTTGATGCCGTTGAAGGCGGCATATAGACATATGCGACATCTAATGTATCACTTGTAGTACTAACATACGTGCCATCGGGGCGCTGAATCTGGAATGTCAGCTTCTGGAGGGTCGCAAGAGGTGTGGGGGAATACACTTTCTGGCATTTCAGAAACTTGGGAATCATCCGCGCGTAGCCACGGTTCCCTGCGTTCGAGTCCGACGTCCAGTAGGCGTCATAGGAAATCGCCGCAAACGCATTATTGATTCCGTCATTTGTACCATACCCATTCACATTCAGCTCGGGAATGCGCACTTGGAGGTAGGGAAAGGATAAGATATTCGTATTCAGGGTATTGACGTACGCACCGGCGGCGCCGCTAGTGGTTGTCGGCAGCACATCGAAGCTCTCCGTCGGCATAATCGCCTTGACAAACTCGATACGTGTAATATTCTTGAATTTGATGTTCGTCGCAGTATTGTATCCGAATCCGGACTGGTTATTGGCGGGGTCAAACGTCACGGAGAAGTTGTAGCGATTCTCTATTGTGTTTGTGGTCCAGTCACGGTCGGCGCTATACACATACAGGTTGTGCTCGATTTCCTTGTATGCTACGATATCATCTTGTGCTCTGAGAACGTCCTGGGGCAGGGCTGCACGTGCTCCACTACGCTCGGGTAGCGTGATGGTAGGATTTCCATTAGGAATCGTGTTGGAGCGGGGAGGGAGCGTCATAGCATCTCCGAGAAGAAGGCGACGAGGATCCGGAAGATTCACCATTTCCGTCCTCCCAGAGTTATTTCCAGCAACACGCTCGGCTTCCCGCATAATGAGAGACAGTTGATCTCGCTGGCGAGAAGCTTCGGAACTACTCCGGAAATCGGAATCGGAATCAATGAAGCGCCCCATGGGGGAGGAAGCGGGTACCAACTCCTGGCTCTGGCCCTGGACTACGGTGTGCCTTGCGACAATCTCCGTATCACGTGCGGCCTCCGCCTCCCGCATTTTCTTGATTTCTTCGAACTGGGACAAGGGCGTAGGGCCGGCCTCGTCCAATGAAATACGAAAGTCAGGAGGCGGCGGTGGGCCTGCTCGGCGTTCCTGGCGCTCATTTTGAATCTGATCAAAACGAGAATTCACATCAATGCGGAGACCGGTCGCATCAGTGGTCTCATCGGCCTCGGATACGGGCCCAGCATTTCTGCGCAGATATCCCATATAGTCTGGTACCACGGAAGTCAGCACCTCCTTATTGAGATACTGTAGGCTCTCCCCGGAGTTCTTCGCATAGATTTCAGTCATATAGTGTTTGACCGTTTTGTTCAACCGTTCCTTCTGTTTATCCGTAAGGTCTCCACCAATACGGCGCTGGAAATCGGAGTTCAGGAGCCGCTCCATCATATTCTCATTGTTTTTAGCAAAGAACTGCGACTGGGTAGATGTACCGGGTCGTATATCTGTCATGCCTATCTAACTAAGAGACCGGACCTTTTTTTAAAGTGCTTACGACACCGCAATTACGTGGAAAATATCCAGTCTCGGAAATCGAGCATATCTGCATCCTTTGGTTTACGACGAGTGATTTGGACAAACTTATCGCCTTCGAGCATACGAATAATCATATAAATACAGTACATTCCACATTCTGTATTGCTGTATTGGAGTCTGCGCGCATTTGATTGTAGTTTCATGGAAGGATCTTGTACTGCGAGCCATTTCATGAATGTCTCAATCTGGGGCGGCGGCTTCATTCCATAGGAATCAAAGTAATAGCATGTATGTCCGGCAAGATCAATATAGTTCGCGACCCAGTGGCTTCCGGACTTGTAGTGTGGGTCCAAATTGTACACGATTCCTATCGACTTTGTTCCATTTTCCAACGCTTTCTGTACACGGATTTCGCATACCTCGTTCATTAGGCACTTCTTTTCACCATCTGCACCCTTTTTATAGGGGTCCGCCGCAGCAAAATCGATAGGAAAGGGTCCCATGAACTCGAACTCTTTCACACCATTCCTGTTACGAGCCTCTTCATACTGATTCATTACATCTGCTATGTTATTCGTGTCGAGCCACATATCCGGGTCATCTGTCCACTCTTTTGGCGCAGCAGGACGCAGATATTTTTTGCCTAGTTCCAGTTTCTCGTGATGGGACAGGGGGAGCGCATTCAGAAAACTTCTTTCTCCCCCGGGCTTCTTTATATTGAGCTTGGATTCAATCAATTGTCGTAGGGAGGGGCTATCTGCAGGCAAATGGAGTTTCGCTGCGGCCTTCTGTAGTGTGTCCATGGGTAGACAGCCTTGGCCAGGAGCAATGCTGCCAAGAGATGGATGGCACTGAGATGGCCCCGGGCCTGGCTGTTTACCCTTACGTGTAAAGAGCTTCTTTTTGAAACGTTTATGAGTCCGTCTTTGTTTTCCTCCCAGGGAGGTGAACATTCTAATTAAAGTATATAGATTACCTTTTTGTAAACCAGAGAAGAGATGGATAGTTGTGGAAATGTTCGCATGGACAGGTATTGGAACTTTGTAGCCATGCCCTTTTTTATTATAACATTGCTCTTTGGATTATACGCCTTATTCACGGTGGATGAATATCAGTTCGCATCTACATCGCAGGTAGCAAGTTCAACCACAGAACTACGAGCTGCTACAGCAGTAACTACGGCACCACCTTGAAGCTATAAATAAACATAGAGTATAGAAATAGAAATGATTCCGACCTCGCCAAATATGCAAAATCTCTTGATAGTCATCACGATTATATTGTTTATAGGAATATTCATATGGACATTTCTTACAGTCTTTTCAGTGACAGCGAAAAATGATAACTCGCTGAACATGATAAACGCAATGACAAACGTTGTTATTGTAAATTTCGTTATGGTGATGTTTTTTACTGGAATAGCTCTCTGGTATACGAACAGCTATCCGGCCATGCAGCAGCCATACATGATGCTCCTTTTACATATTAATATTCTGCTTTCAATTATCGCTGTTAGTATTTCTTCCTTGTATACGGTTTCTCAGTAATGAACAGATATGTCGGGTGGTTGTGCGACAGTAGCAACAGATCCAGCTGCGCTAGTATCATCATCAATATCAACATCAAGCCAACCTATATCGAGTAGTGTAAGCACGGCCCAGATGCCGTCGATTGATTTGTCGTCAATGGCGATGTATCCTACAGTGATTGGTTGGGCCGTACTGTATGGGATTATCGGATTGTTAGTCCTATTTCTTGGATCTTATCTCGCAGGTATTAATTATATTATTAACTGGTGGTCAACCTTTGTTTGGTCAAGTTTAGCTATACTCTTGATAATGCTTGCTACCATAAATGGTTCCTATAACTCTATGCTTTCTAAGATGCATATGTGCGAGAACGCATTAAATAGCTTTATCAAGGTTGCTATGGTGACTCTCGCCGCAATCACGATTGGTATTTGGTATGTTATAAATAATGATTTTGGCACAAATAGAAATACAAATACATATTTGCTCGTAATGCTACATGTAAATCTATTGTGCTCCCTTCTTAATTTGTGCCTGGTGACAATGCAGAAACTGTCTGGTACTGGCATTTCTAAATCTTAGACGGTAGGCTTGAAACTTCTTTATAAATGTCAAGCAGTCGTTGGTCTAAATAGCGCAAGAATTCGATGTTGTATTCTAAATCGTCCCGTCAAGGCCTTTGTTATAGGGTGCTGATGGAAAGAGATACTTTGAAGGCGAACTGCGGCACGAATAGTTTTTCCAGGAACCAATAATGTAGCAGGGACCACACCTTTTGACCATGCGGTTCCAGAATATATGCTGATTTCATTGAATGACCCGACGGTTACAAGGGGGCAATATAAATGTAGACAGTTATTCTGTATGAGTGGTTGAAATGCGGCACTAATCTCGTCGAGGGATTGCTGTCGCTCAGAAGGAAACCATGTAGTATAGTTCGAATGAACTGCGTTTAGGATACGGCTCTGTAGCGCAATAAACTTGGTAAGAATGGCTGGGACGCCCACGAGCGAAAGAACAAGTTTTCCAGTATCGCTATCATAGGATTTTATAGGGAGCGGTGGGAGAAGTGTAGAAAAGGAGGGGAGGGTTACATCTTCATCTTTATACGCGAGGGCTGCGACTGGCTTTTGATATTTATTCGGGGACATTATATGCACATTTGCTAGCGTAAATGTTTGCGCAGGAACAGTCCACTCCATCTATATAGAGTTAGCTTATCACCCTTAGACCAATCCTTCAGTCTAAAGAGTTTATGGGACATTTATGTAAGCTGCGCACGCAATGGATGCTGTTTCTCTATGTTGGAGAGGAATGGCTGGGACTGGAAAGAAAACTCTATTACATGAGGCCTTGAAGAAGGTCTGTACCATACGGGGCTATCCATTTAGTATTCAATATAAACCAATCAGCGCTGAGAGCACGGTAGGGGATGTATTGGGTGCAGGGGCGACCGATGCGGGTGTAGGCCCCGAGGATGGCGATGTTGGTCAGATGATGGTGGAGACATCTTTGGTCCATATAGGGCTGGATATATCACGAATGTCAATGCAGGATAAACACATTCTACGGCCTATTCTTGCGAAACTGGGCCAGGGATCGCAAGTACTTGCTGGGGCGCAGGGACGGGCTTCACGGATTCTTGTCCTGTATCATACGCATCTACTAAGTTCAGAATCGATTTTGCTTTTACAGGCGTTTTTGGAGCAGAATGAGGAGGATACGTCGTTATGGTTCACTTCCGAGCTTCCTGTCTCACAGAGAATTCGTGATTGGTTCATCGAAATCCCTACGGAGGGCGATGATAGAGGATTTCAAAAATACATTACAGATGCTGGAACTGTGGATGCGGATCGGCCGTTAGCTAACTGGCCAGACATATTTACTGCGTTGCTCGATGTCTGGAGGAACAGGCCTCCGCCCAAGCTTCAAGAAATCAAGGAAGTCAAATCCTTTGTCTATGAAATGTTGATGAGAAATCTCCGCTGGGTAGAGGCCACGCATTTTTTATTGGATGTTGTACTGAATCATACAGGGATAAGTGATGAACAGCGGATTGCTGCGATAAAGGCGCTCGCAGCATGCGAGGCTACTTCAGGTGGATATACGATCCCGAGTTATCGAATCCCCATTTTATGGGAAAATCTGTTTATTCAGCTTCGGGGCATTTTCTATTTGAAAGAGGCGCCTATAGTAGATGCTCCCCCTCGTGTTGGGAGAGTTAGTAAGGCAAGCAAAAAGTCTTTGGGCACAGCCGCCCTTAGCATGGGAGGAGTGTGAGGCTACACCACATGAACTCGCAGCTGCTGAAAAGGAAGCGCATTCAGGTGAGCAGTTTGATAAACATAGGTTAAAGCTCGGAATATGGACCGCGTATAAGGAGGGAAAGGCTACCTTAGTGTGTCGCAAACTGGGCACTCTTGCGCGTGTAGTGATGTTCTTGCCACACGGAACGAAGGAGCCGAACTGGGAGCTGTGGGGCCGTATCTTTCAATGGTTCGGCAAATCAACGGACGGAAAGCCATGGAAAGTGACGTGGTTTCCAGCAAAAGCTCTTCGTGAGTTTCCTTTGGTAGGCCAGGACTTGGGGCCCGAGCATGTAAATGGGGGGTACACGCAAATCTGCTCGACGGATGGTATCTATATCTACAGGGAAGAAGAGGCGACCCGAGTGCTTATTCATGAAATGGTGCATGCGGCGTGTCTGGATGAACGGGGCGACAACTGGACAATACCTTTGAAGGAGGCGATGGTGGAAATGTGGGCGGAGCTGATTTTGATTGCGATTGTTTCACGAGGAGCCCCTTTTCGGGCGAAGCTTCTATGGACAAAGCAGAGTCATTGGATTTCGGATACGAATCATGCGGCTCAGAAGAATCATAATGAAGAGGACCCCACGGATTATGCATGGAGATATTTATCTGGGCGCAAATATATGTATGCGACGCAGGGTATAGAGCTGCCTGCGCCCAGGGCCCTCCAGAATAAGAGCACACGCTTCACACATCCTGCGCTCGAAGTGTGACTTAAAGATATATTCCTTTGGAGATTAGAATGCAAATCTTCGTGAAGACTCTTACCGGTAAGACAATTACGCTGGACGTGGAGTCAAGTGATACGATTGAGGGTATCAAGG
>Ga0214919_10009414_pt1 | contig 12600 bp, 11 predicted proteins | sample LL1503_MetaG_FD_177994 | JGI IMG/M metagenome (GOLD analysis project Ga0214919, IMG submission 177994) | Freshwater microbial communities from Lake Lanier, Atlanta, Georgia, United States - LL-1503 | ecosystem: Environmental > Aquatic > Freshwater > Lake | place: USA: Georgia | collected...
CAGCAGCTTGCCGCTCTTGGCGTCCAGCGCACGGAACAGACCATTTCCTTCGCCGTAGAAGACCAGGCCGCCAGCGGTTGCCAAAGCACCGCCGATCAAAGGCTCGGCGGTATCGAAATGCCAAGCCATCTTCCCGGTGTTGTAGTCCACTGCAGCCAGCCGGCCCCATTGCTTCTCATCACCAATCACTTTGAAAGCGCCACCCAGCCACAGCTTGCCGCCGGGGTACTTGGATGCTTCCACGTGGTAGGTCATGGGCTGGTGGAGGTTCAGTGCATAAGCCATGTTCAGCTCAGGGTTGACGGCCATAGGTGACCACTCCACACCACCATTGGCGCCGGGCAACATACGCGCGCCGGTTGCCGTGGGCAGCACCCACATGTTTTCTTGCGGGATCATGGCATCGGAGAAACGGATCAGCTCGCCGGTTTCACGGTTGTGCACGTAGACATGGCCGGTTTTGCCGCCATGGATAACAGCGGGAATCGTCTTGCCGGATTTGTCTTTCGCGTCCACCAGGATGGGCGGGCTCACAGCGTCCAAGTCCCATACATCATGCGCGATGTACTGGTAGTGCCAGCGGTAGTGGCCGGTATCCAGATCGACTGCAACCAACGAGTCGGTGTACAGGTTGTCTCCGGGACGCTCGGCACCATACAAGTCCGGTGAAGGGTTACCCACCACGAAGAATATGGTGCGGGTCTTCAAATCCACCGCCGGGTTCATCCAGACACCGCCACCGAGGGTCTGGTAGAAGTTGCTGTCGCGGGCGAATTGCGCTTTCTCGGCCGCAATGTCACGGTGCATATTGCGACCGGTCGCATCGTTTTCAGCCCAGACGCCTTCGTGGCCCTTTTCCGGGATGGTGAAGAAAGTCCAGATCAGGTAGCCGGTCTCCACATCAAAGGCTTTCACGAAACCGCGGATGCCATATTCGCCACCGTTGGTTCCGATCAAGACTTTGCCGTCCACCACGGTCGGTGACATGGTCTCACTGTAGCCCTTCTCGGGGTTGGCGATCTCGACATCCCAGGCTACCTCACCCGTCTTGGCGTCCAAAGCAACCAACCTGGAATCCAGGGTACCCATGAACACTTTGCCGCCTTCAATAGCAACTCCGCGGTTGTTCGGGCCGCAGCAGAAGGTGGTGATGGGGCCCATCTTGTGCTTGTAGTGCCAGAACTCTTTGCCCGTGACCGCGTCCAGCGCGTACACGTGGTTGAAGGAGGTGGTCATATACATCACGCCATCGACAACGACAGGCGCGGTTTCCATAGACTCCAAAACCTCGGTCTGGAAGGTGAATTTAGGGCGCAGATTTTTCACGTTAGACGTGTTGATCTGCTTGCCGGGGTAGTAGCGGGTCTGGTCGTAGTTGCCATGGGTGTGCAGCCAGTTATCGCCTTGGCCCGCTGCGCTGTTGAGCTGGAGTTGGCTGACAGCGATGCCCTTGGACAAGGTGCTCGCTCCAGTACCTTTCTGACCCGTAATTTCTTGTGCACTGGCCGTGCCCACCCAAGCGCCAAGGGCGAGGGAGGAAGCGAGGACCAGCTTGATCCAATTCTTGCGTTGCATAGTACGTTTCTCCTAGTTAACAAATGACAGTAAGCCAAACCGTGAGGAACCGAGCCCTAGTCTGTGCATAGCGCAAGGATAAGTGTTCCACGCTGCATTCTTACCCTTCTGCCCCCAACATAAACATGGTACAAACCCTGATGAAGGGTTCTGTAGGCTTTGCGAAGGGCTGTGTCCGCCTCGAAAATATTCCCGTACATTGAAAATTTTTATACCGGAGCCATGATGAATTTCAGTTTTAAACACCTATGCCGCCCCGCAGTGGGCTTTTTGGTATTCGCAACTTTAGGTTTGGCCAGCCTGACTCAAGCCCAGATGGGCGCTGACCAGATCAACATCAACGGGCAGTATGTACTGGCGGCCAAAGCCGGCAAAGTGGAGCGGGTCGGCCAGTTGTTGCGCCAGGGTGCGGCCGTAGATTCACGCGACCGTCTGGGTAACTCCCCGCTGAACATGGCAGCAGGCAAGGGCAATGAGGCGCTGGTCGATGTGCTGCTAGCGGCCGGGGCTAATCCCAATCTGGCAAACCTTTCGGAGGTCACGCCCCTGATGGGAGCCAGCTTCGTAGGAAACGCCAACATCGTGCGCAAACTGCTAGGCGCCGGCGCGCTCGTGAATCCGGTGGACCGGGTCAAGAAAACCGCCGCCACCTACGCTGCCGGCAACGGATGCGTGGAATGCATGAAGGCTCTCCTTGCGGCAGGCGTTGGAGTGAACGCCCAGCTGGACAACGATTTGACCCTGCTGATGTGGGCCGCGCCCTACGGACAAGTCGCCATGGTGAATTTTCTGCTGGCGCAAGGCGCCGATAAAAACGCCAAAGATAACCGCGGCCAAACGGCCTTGGACCTCGCGCGCGAGGCGAAGCAGGAAGCGGTTGTTCCCCTGCTGCAGTAGGGGCATGCGGGCGCGCCTATTTTTCTCCATCGTTCTGTAGAGTGGTACAGATGCAGACTCTGACAACTTGGTTCCCTCTTGTGCGCTATGCCGCCGCCCTGCTCCTTGCGGCAAGCACCCATGCCACCTGGGCAGATGTCTTTGTGAGCAGTGAAAAAGACAACGCCATCATGGTTTTGCACAACGATGGCACCTTCATCAAAAACATTGCCACCTGCAAGCGCCCGCGCCACATGGCCTGGGCCAACGCGGGCAAGCAGATCATGGTGGCCTGCGGTGACAGCGACCAGATTGGCATAGTAGATATTGCTGCTGGCAAACAGGTCGACACACTTCCCACCGGCGAGAGCCCCGAGATATTCGCCCTCTCGCCCGACGGCAAAACCGCCTATGTGTCGATTGAAGAAGGCAGCCAGATGGTTGCCTACGACATCGCCAGGAAAAAGCCGGTTTTCTCGGTGAAAACCGGTGCAGAGCCCGAAGGCGTACTGGCAACGCCCGACGGCAAACTGGTGTACGTGACCTCCGAAGTCACCAACTCGGTACACATCGTCGACGTGGCCACGCGCAAGCAGGTCGGGATGGTCAAAGTGGGGAAGCGTCCGAGGCGCTTTGCCCTGACGCCAGACGGCACTGAGCTCTGGGTGACCAACGAGTTGGGCTCCAGCGTGAGCGTCATGGATACAGTCACACGGAGCGTCAAACAGACATTGGAGTTTGAGATTACCGGCATGCGCAAGAACGACATCAGCCCGGTCGGTATGCTGATAACACCCGATGGCAAAACAGCCTGGGTCGCATTGGGTCGCGCCAACCAGGTGGCCGAAGTGGACGTGGCCACGCACACGGTGCGCAAGGTGATTTTGGCGGGCAAGCGGACCTGGGGCGTGGGCCTGAATGGAGATGGATCGCGGCTCTACGTGGTCAACGGACTGTCAGACGACCTCACCATCGTCGACGTCGCCAGCGGCAAGGCCCTCAAAACCGTGCCCGCCGGCCGCGTGCCCCACAGCGTCATTACCAATTGATGGCCGCCAATCGGAGCGGCTCGGCGCACTGCCTTTTCGGGTGGGTGGCTCTGCTTTTAATGCCAGTTTCGGTCTGGGCTTCAAGCTGGAACATTCTGGTTGTTGGGCTGCGCGACGACCCGCGCTACGAACGCAAAACGCTGGAGCAGGCCTTCATCGGCAAACCGACCGGCAGGCCGCTGGTGGCGGCACAAATCGCGCTCGACGAGATCAAGGACAACCTGCAAGATTCCGGCAACCAGTTGAAATTGCAGGATCTGCAGTGGGACGGTAAAAACACCACCGAGCTGCTGGCTGAGATCAACAAACGCAAGGCCCAGGTGCTGCTGCTGGACCTGCCCAAAGAACAGCAGAAGACGCTGATGGCGGCATTCGGAACAATCAGCACCGCGCCCATCGTCTTCAACATCAGCGAAAGCAGCGACGAGTTGCGCGGCGTGTCGTGCCACCCCAATTGGTTACACACCCTGCCCAGCGACCGCATGCTCGCCGATGCCATGGCCCAATGGCTGGCCGCGCGCAACTGGCGCGACGTGATCCTACTTGTCGGACCAGAGCCCCAGGATCAGGCCCTGCGCGACATCTGGATGGCATCCATCAAGCGCTTCGGCTTGAAGGTCAAAGCCGAACGCAAATTTATTCTCTCCGGCGACCCGCGCCAACGCGAAGCCAGCAACTCCAAACTCCTGACTGCAGAGCCTGCGCATGACGTGGTGATGGTGATCGATACGGTGGGCGAATTTGCCAAAGCCCTGCCCTATAACACCGCGCTGCCACGCCCGGTCGTGGGCAGCGGCGGCCTGGTGCCGCTGGCCTGGCACCCGTCGTGGGAGCGTTATGGGGCGCCGCAGCTCAGTCACCGGTTTCAAAAACTAACCAACAAACAGATGGCCTCGCAAGACTGGGCGTCGTGGATGGCCGTCAAAAGCTTTGCGACCGCGCTGGATGAGGAACCTAAAGCCAACCTGGCGCAACTGCTGCACAACTTGCGCAGCAGCAAAACCACCCTGGACGGATTTAAGGGCACTGCGCTGAGCTTTCGTCCCTGGGACGGGCAGCTGCGCCAGGGCATTTTCATGGCCCACGGCCAAGCTGTGGCCGGTATGGCCCCAGTTGAAGGCGTGCTGCACCCCAAAGAGATCCTTGACACCCTGGGCGCGGATGAGCCCGAGAGTCTGTGCAAGCGCCGCTAAAGCGGTTCCCGAATACCCCCCTCGCTATACTTCGGCGCACTTTTCAGACGGGCTGTTCATGGACTTTCGATTGGATACGACCTACGGTCGGCTCATGGCCTGGCTCAATATGCACCTGGTCGACCACGGTTGTATCAGAGCCCTTTACAGCAATCTGTATGGGCTCGGCGGCGGCATGTACCGCTCCAGCCAACCCAGCCCGGCCCAAATCCGCAACTACCAGAGCCGGCTCGGGCTCAAAAGCATACTGAACTTGCGGGGCGTGAACGAATTCGGCTCCTACGCGCTCGAGGAGGAAACCTGCAATACCCTCGGCATACGCTTGGAAACCTTCCGCCTGTATTCGCGCCAACCGCCCACACGCGCGGAAATACACGGCATCAAAGCGGTCTTTGCCAGCCTGGAGTACCCGGCGCTGCTGCATTGCAAATCCGGCGCCGACCGCGCTGGTATCGGAGCAGCACTTTTTCGCATCTTGCATCTAGGCCATGACGTACGCGACGCATTGACCGAATTGAACTGGCGCTATGGACACTTTCGCCGCTCGCAGGCCGGCGTGCTCGAATTTGTACTGGAAACCTATCTGGCGCGCAATGTGCGCGCGCCCATCGGTTTTATGGAATGGGTGGACAGTGAGTACGACCCGGGCGCGTTGGAAAAACAATACATCGCCGAGGGTTGGGCCTCGCTGCTCAACGACACGTTGCTGCAGCGCGAATGAAAACCTCCCTGCAACTGTACGGTCGGCTGATCCAAACGATCCGGCCCTACCGTTCGGTGGTGGCCCTTTCGGTGCTGGCCATGGTGGTTGCCGCCGCCCTGGAGCCGGTGTTGCCGGGGCTGCTCAAGCCACTGGTGGATCAGAATCTGATTGCCAAGAACAACCAGACGCAATGGTGGGTACCGGCGGCCCTGGTACTGTCATTTCTGGCCAAGGGCGTTGCCGAATACGTGGCCAATGTTGCCAGCCAGTGGATCGCCAACAAGGCCATTACCGATTTGCGCCGCCAGGTGTTTGCGCACCAGATGGAGTTGCCGCTGGCCGAGCATTTGGCGCAGTCGCAGGGACGCATGCTCTCGCGTCTGCTGTATGACATCCCACAGGTTGGTGCAGCGCTGTCCTCGGCGTGGATTGTGGTGGTGCGTGACACGCTGATCATCCTCGGCCTGGCCGGGTACCTGATCTACACCGCATGGGAGCTGACGCTGCTGATCCTGGCTATTGCCCCCATCGTCGCCTGGCTGATTGCACTGGCCAGCAAAAAGCTGCGCGGCGGCAACCAGGCCATGCAAGAAAGTGCCGCCGCGATGACGGGGGCCATCGAGGAAAGCCTGGCCGGCGTTCGAGAAATCAAAATTTTCGGCACCCAGGCCCAGGAGGCGCGGCGCTTTGCTGAAACCACCGAAAAGCTGCGCGCCCAGACCATGCGCACGGTGCGCATCAGCGCGCTCAATGTGCCGCTGGTGCAGGTGCTGGCGGCGCTGGCCGTCGCGGCCGTGATCTGGCTGGCGTCCAACCTCTCAGCGCAAGATCGCCTGAGCCCCGGCACCTTTGTGGCCTTTGTGGCTGCCATGGCCATGCTGTTTGAGCCGATCCGGCGGCTGACCAATATCAATGACGTGATCCAGCGCGGCCTGGCCGGTGCGCAGTCCCTGTTTGATCTCCTGGACACACCGCCCGAACCGCCCAGCCGCCCTGCTGGCATGGTGCCGCGCGCGAGCGGACATGTGCGCTTTGAGGGCGTGAGTTTCCGGTATCCCGGCCAGGATTCCTGGGCCGTACACGACCTCAATCTGGAGTTGCGCGCCGGTGAAACTGTGGCGCTGGTCGGCGCCTCGGGCAGCGGAAAAACTAGCGTGGTGCAGTTGATGGCGCGCTTTTTTGAGCCTAACCATGGTCGCATTTTGCTGGATGGCCAGGACATCGCGCACATGGACTTGCACACCTTGCGCGCACAACTGGGCTGGGTCGGTCAGCATGTGGTGCTGTTTGATGACACGATTGCCGCCAACATCGCCTACGGTCGCCCGGATGCCACTGCGGCGCATATTGCGCAGGCCGCAGTCAGCGCCAACGCCTGGGACTTTGTTGAGGCGCTTCCGCAGGGTCTGCAGTCGCGCGTAGGCGTTAACGGCAGTCAACTGTCGGGCGGGCAGCGCCAGCGGATTGCGATTGCCCGCGCGTTTGTGAAAGACGCCCCCATTTTGTTGCTCGACGAGGCCACCTCGGCGCTGGATAACGCGTCTGAACGCGCCGTCAAAGACGCGGTGTCTTTGCTGCGCCAGCAGCGCTCGGTGTTGGTGGTAGCGCACCGGCTGTCGACGGTGCGCGATGCCGACCGCATCATCGTGATGGAACACGGCCGCGCTGTGGAATCCGGCAGCCATGACGCGCTGATGGCGGCCTCCGGTGTGTACGCCCGCCTGCTGGCCAGCGGAGCCGACACCCTCTCGCCCTGAAGTCCAGACATGCGCGCACCCGGCCCACGCCTCCCGGTTCTGCCCAGGCTGGTGCTCGCCGTCCTGGCGTGCGGGCTCGTTGTCGCATGGGATTTGCAATCGCGCGACGCGCCGCTACCCACTGCGCAGGCGCTGATGTCTCCGCCAAAGGCCAAGGTCTCCGCCCAGTTGCGCCGTACAGCGCAGGGCCACATCCCCATGCCTGCGGGTGTACCCAGCGCACATTCCTGCAACCTGCTGGCCATGCCGGACGGTCACCCCTGGTCGTTAATGGCGTTCTGGTTTGCTGGATCCCGCGAAGCCGCGCCCGATGTGCAAATCGCTAGCGCGCACCTGGACCGCAGCAGCGGCACCTGGAGCCCGGCCCGCTACGCCGTGGGGCGGCAGGATTTGGGATTTGGCTCAACCCGGCTGGGTAATCCGGTGCCCTGGCTGGACCAAGAAGGACGCGTGCATTTGTTTGTGGTGGCCACCGGTCTGGGCGGCTGGGCAGCAGGGCGAATCGTGCATTTACGCCAGCGGGACGCGGCAGCGATAGGCCAGCCGCACGGCTTCGCAGTGCAGCAAGTGCTGCCGCTGTCGTGGTTGTGGAATTACAGTTTTTTGGTTCGCAACACCCCTTTGAGCCTGCGGGACTCGGGGATGGTTTTACCGGCTTATTTTGAAATGGGCGATCCGGGCTTTCCGGTCGCCCTGCGCTTTGATGCACAGGGGCGCATGCGCAACATGGTCCGCATGGGGCAGAGCCGCAAAACTATCCAGCCATCACTGCTTTCGCTGAGCGACACCCACTGGTTAGCGCTGCAACGGGATACCAGCGGGCAGCGCAAAATCCAGGTCAGCGAAACCCGCGATGCCGGAGCGCATTGGCAGGACGCCCCCAACTTGGATCTACCCAACCCGGACGCGTCTATTGCGACCTTGCAACTGCCCGACGGCACGATGCTGCTGGCGCACAACACCAGCTCCGAAGGACGGCACGTTTTGGGATTGAGTGCCTCGGTAGACGGCGTGCGGTGGACGCCGTTGCTGACCGTAGCCCAGGGCAGCGCAGGCGCAGAATATTCCTACCCCAGCCTGGTCTGGACTGGCCAGCATGTTGTGCTCAGCTACACCGACCAGCGTCGACAGATTGCCTGGCAACGCTTTGCGCTCGTTCCAGCAAAACCCTAAGCCATGGCTTCTGCATTCGACCTTGCCACTCTGGTTCAGTCGCTGGTTCAGGCCGATATTCCCCCCCTGCCTGAAGCCGCATTCCGGCAGGTTTGCGTGCACATGCTGTGGGGGTTTTTGCTGGCAACTGCCGCCTGGCGCGCAGGAAGTCGGCTACAACCGCGCTGGCGGCAGGGCCTGGCAGCACTGGTCGTGGTCTGGGCGGCCATACCAGGCCCAGTGTCCCCGGCCTACTGGCTGGAGATGGCTTTTGCAGCACCGAGCTGGACCAGCGCGCTGCTGTGTGGCATGTGGCTGCTCCAGCAAACGCGGACACAGGCCGTTGTAGCTAACTCGTGGAGAGCGGGCGAACCAACCGGCATCCCGTGGCTCTGGGCCTTGTTCGGCATAGCGCTCGGCTGGGCACTGGCGCTAGATACCTTCGCCGCACTGCCCTTTGCGGAATCTGTCTATGCGTGGGGTTTCAGCCCCTTGGCGACACTCTGCCTGGCGCTGTTTGGCGCGGGCGCCTGGGTTGTCCGGCCGCGCTGGGCGAGCGCGCTACCCCTGCTTGCCGTCGCTCTGTATGTCAGCACCCGTCTGCCCAGCGGCAATATCTGGGACGCGGTGATCGATCCGCTGCTCTGGCTGTACCTCCATGGCGCTGTGGCAGTCCGCGTATGGAAACAACTGCGCGGCGGCGCTAGGCGGTAACCAAGACCGCGCGCAGCGCCTGCACCCATCAGCGCAGTGCGTGACCAGCCTGCGCATCGGCGTGGTAGCTCGACCGCACCATGGCCCCGACCGCAGCGTGTTTGAAACCCATGGCATAGGCCTGCTCTTCAAACACTGTGAACTGGTTCGGGTGCACATAACGTCGCACGGGCAGATGGCTGCTGGATGGGGCCAAGTACTGCCCAATGGTGAGCATGTCGATACCGTGATCCCTCATATCGCGCATAACCTGCAGCACCTCATCATCGGTCTCGCCCAGGCCGACCATGATGCCGCTCTTGGTGGGAATGTCGGGGAACAAAGCCTTGAATTTCTGCAAGAGATTCAAACTGAAAAGATAGTCCGATCCCGGGCGCGCCTCCCTGTACAGGCGGGGCACGGTCTCGATGTTGTGGTTCATCACGTCCGGCGGCGCGGTGCGCAAAATTGACAGCGCGCGGTCGTCGCGACCCCGGAAATCAGGCACCAACACCTCGATCTGGGTGGCCGGCGAAGCGGCGCGAATCGCCTCGATGCAGGCAACAAAATGCGCCGCACCCCCGTCACGCAAATCGTCACGATCCACGCTGGTGATTACCACGTAGCGCAGTTGCAGCGCGGCAATCGTCTGGGCCAGCTTGGCGGGTTCATCCGCATTCAGCGGATCGGGGCGGCCATGGCCCACGTCGCAAAACGGACAGCGGCGCGTGCACTTGTCGCCCATGATCATGAAGGTTGCGGTGCCTTTGCCGAAACACTCGCCGATATTGGGGCACGAGGCCTCCTCGCACACAGTGACCAGCTGGTTGTCGCGCAGGATTTTTTTGATGTCATAAAAACGGCTGCCAGGGCTGGCGGCCTTGACGCGGATCCAATCAGGCTTTTTGAGAACCTCGGCACTCTGGACTTTGATTGGAATGCGGGCCAGCTTGGCTGCCGCCTTTTGCTTGATGCTGGGGTCGTGCGGAGGTGCGGCTGCAAGGGTCTCAAAAACCGGGGTGCTGGATGCCATGGCGTGATCTCAGGGTAATAGTCCCACGGCCAGACGCTGGCCCAAGGCGGCGGCAGCCTCTTCCCATCCGACTGTCACGCCGATTGTAGAAAGGTCTACGGTGCGTAAACCGGCGTAGCCGCAGGGGTTGATGCATTCAAAAGGTGCCAAATCCATCGCCACGTTCAGTGCCACCCCGTGGTACGTGCAGTGTCGACTGACTTTGACACCCAGCGCAGCAATCTTGCCCAATCCCGCGAAATTCGGATCAGCGGCGCTGCCGCTCACAGGCAAGCCGGCATGCCCTGCAGGATCGTCCAGCCGAACATAAATGCCAGGCGCTCCAGCCACACGGTGGCCGGTGACACCCCACGCACGCAGCGCACGGATTACGGCTTCTTCGATGCGGTAGACGTACTCCTTGATGTAGTAACCGGCGCGCTTGAGATCCATCAGGGGATAGGCCACTACCTGACCAGGTCCGTGGTAGGTGACCTGCCCACCCCGGTCAGTGGCGACCACCGGAATGCTGCCGGTGGCCAAAAGATGCGCGTTTCTGCCCGCCAGGCCCTGGGTGAAAACCGCTTCATGTTCACACAGCCAGATTTGGTCGGGCGTGGCCACCGTGCGTGCAGTCGTGAAGGCCTGCATCGCGTGGTAGGTCTGCAGGTAGTCGCAGCGCCCCTTGGACATCAGGTTTAAGGTGTCCACAGCATGCAGCAACTACAAAGTGACTTTGACCAAGGGGTGGCTGGAGAGCGCGCGGTACAAATCGTCCAACTGCGTGCGGCTGGTAGCCCAAACATTCAGCGTCAGGCCGAGATACTTAGCACCGCTGCTAACGCGAATTTCAACCCCTTCGGCTGCAAATTCAGCGTCGAACTGCTGGGCCAGCGCGACCATCTCGGGCACCAGGCTCTTGCCATTCAGCCCCATGACCTTGATCGGAAACAGGCAGGGGTAGTCGATCAAGGAATCCGGCGAACCGGCCACGACGGGCGGATTTTTGTGTGAGGTCATGCTTTTGAACCAGGGGGCGAGCCATTATCGCGACAGTTTTGCATCGGCGCGTTGTGTTAGCGAACATCCAAGGCTTGAAATTCAGCTCGAATCAACCTCCTGGTATATACTCGGAGGCTGTGTTGAGAGGCCGCCGCGCGTGCGGAGACTGACAAACTTATTGCGAGCTGAGTGCGCGTGAAAAATCCTTGGCAAGACGATTCGGAGGAAGACGTCCGACCGCTGTCCCCCGATGAAGCGCGGCATTGGCGATCGCAACAGGCTCAGTTACCCGTTTGGAAGGTAATTGCTTGGCAAGCGGCAGTGGGTACGGTCGTTGCGTTGGTTTTAGGTCTGGTTTGGCAGAGCGCAAATATGGCTCTCTCTGCCGGATATGGTTTTTTGGCGGTGGTATTGCCGAACGCGGTACTGTTGCGAGGAATGGCGGGCGGGCAAGGACGTCTCAGACCTGAAGCAGTTGTGCTTCGTTTTTTCGTCTGGGAATTGGCAAAAATCGGCCTGTCGATCGCCATCCTTGGCGGTGCCGGGCGGGTACTTGGTGAATTGAGTTGGCCCGCTCTTTTGACGGGCTTGGTGATAACAATGAAGGTGAACTGGTTTTTGCTGGGCTACAAGCCACGCGAAAGCGGTCCATCGGATGGCAAGGATTGATTGATTTATGTCGGCTGAGCACGGACCAAGCGCTGGTGAGTACATCGGCCATCACCTCACCCATCTGCAAAACAAGCACATGGGCGGGATTGTGGACTTCACAGTATTCAACATGGACTCCATGTTTTGGGCTATTTCGCTCGGTGTTATTGGTTGCTTGGTGATGTGGCTGGCAGCCAGTCGCGCGACATCGGGAGTCCCCGGACGCCTTCAGGCTGCCGTTGAATTACTGGTGGAAATGGTTGATGCGCAAGCCAAAAGCATTGTTCACAACGCGGAAAGTCGTAAATTTGTTGCACCGCTCGCCTTAACGGTTTTTGTCTGGATTTTCCTGATGAACGCCATGGACTTGCTGCCGGTGGACCTCTTACCCATGATCTGGGAATCAATTTTCACGGCCAACGGCGGCGATGCGCACCATGCGTACATGCGCGTCGTTCCTACGGCCGACTTGTCGGCAGCGATGGGACTGTCGGTCAGTGTGCTGATCATCTCGCTGTATTACTGCGTCAAGATCAAGGGCCTGGGCGGTTGGCTGCATGAATTGTTTACAGCGCCATTTGGCAACCATTGGGTGTTATACCCTTTCAATTTCGCCATGCAGATGATCGAATTTGTCGCCAAAACCGTGTCGCACGGCATGCGGCTTTTCGGAAATATGTACGCCGGTGAGTTGATTTTTCTGCTGATCGCTCTGATGGGTGGCGCGATTTCTATGTCATTCACCGGAATTGCCCTGTCTATCGGCCACATCATTGCCGGAACCGTGTGGGCGATTTTCCACATCTTGATCATCACCCTCCAAGCATTTGTATTCATGATGTTGACTTTGGTCTATGTGGGCCAAGCTCATGATCACCACTGATTTTTAACCCTCTCTTTCCCCATTTTTTAAGGAGCTACCATGGAAAGTCTTATC
>Ga0214919_10009415_pt1 | contig 12598 bp, 11 predicted proteins | sample LL1503_MetaG_FD_177994 | JGI IMG/M metagenome (GOLD analysis project Ga0214919, IMG submission 177994) | Freshwater microbial communities from Lake Lanier, Atlanta, Georgia, United States - LL-1503 | ecosystem: Environmental > Aquatic > Freshwater > Lake | place: USA: Georgia | collected...
AAGACAAGAAGTACATCAACGACCGTGTCTATGGCATGGACGCTGTCAAAGCCGACGTCATGGCCAAGTGGACACCTGACAAGGTGGAAGAAGCTTGCGGCGTGAAGGAAGAGCAAGTTTTCAAAGTCGCCAAAATGCTGCACGACAACAACCCCAGCACCATTGTGTGGTGCATGGGCCAAACGCAACATACCATTGGCAACGCCATTGTTCGCGCCTCTTGCATCTTGCAATTGGCTTTGGGCAACGTGGGCAAGTCGGGTGGTGGCACCAACATTTTCCGCGGCCACGACAACGTGCAAGGCGCTACCGATGTGGGCCCCAATCCTGATTCGCTGCCTGGCTACTACGGTTTGGCAGAAGGCTCTTGGAAGCATTTCGCCAAAGCTTGGGGCGTTGACTTTGAATGGATCAAAGGTCGATATGCCAGCCCTGCCATGATGGGCAAGAACGGCATCACCGTCTCGCGCTGGATTGATGGCGTGCTAGAGAAAAACGAGTTGATTGACCAAGACAGCAATTTGCGTGGTGTTTTCTATTGGGGCCATGCACCCAATTCCCAAACCCGTGGTTTGGAAATGAAGCGCGCCATGGACAAGCTCGACTTGTTGGTAGTGGTCGATCCTTACCCATCTGCTACAGCCGCCATGGCCGCTATGCCAGGCAAGCCAGAAGACCTGAACCCCAACCGCGCGGTGTATTTGTTGCCGGCTGCCACACAGTTTGAAACCAGTGGCTCTTGCACAGCTTCCAACCGCTCTTTGCAGTGGCGCGACAAGGTCATCGATCCCTTGTGGGAAAGCCGCTCTGATCACATGATCATGTACCAATTGGCCGACAAGTTGGGCTTTGGCAAAGAGTTGGTCAAGAACTACAAAATGCAAAAAGTCAAAGGTCTGGACGAACCCGTGCCCGAAGACATCTTGCGTGAAATCAACAAGTGTGTTTGGACCATTGGCTACACAGGCCAAAGCCCAGAGCGCCTCAAAGCCCACATGCGCAACATGCATTTGTTCGATGTCAAAACGCTTAAATCCAAAGGCGGCAAAGACAAAGAAACAGGCTACGACTTTGGCGGTGATTATTTCGGTTTGCCATGGCCTTGCTGGGGCACGCCTGAACTCAAGCACCCCGGCTCACCCAACTTGTACGACACTTCCAAGCACGTCATGGAAGGCGGCGGTAACTTCCGCGCCAACTTTGGCATCGAGCGTGAAGGCAAATCTTTGCTGGCCGAAGATGGTTCGCACTCCAAGGGCGCCGACATCACCACAGGCTATCCCGAACTCGATCACGTGTTGCTTAAAAAGCTTGGTTGGTGGGGTGAACTCACAGAAGACGAAACCAAAGCAGCCGAAGGTAAAAACTGGAAGACCGATTCTTCTGGCGGCATGATTCGTGTGTTCATGAAGAACCACGGTTGCCATCCCTTTGGCAATGCCAAAGCCCGTGCTGTGGTCTGGAACTTCCCCGATCCTATTCCGCAGCACCGCGAGCCTTTGTATGGCACGCGTGCCGACCTCATGGCCAAGTACCCTACGCACGACGACAAGAAAGCATTCTGGCGTCTGCCCACTTTGTACAAAACCATCCAAGACAAAAACATTGCCGACAAGGTGCATGAGAAGTTCCCGCTCATCATGACCTCGGGTCGTTTGGTCGAGTACGAAGGAGGCGGCGAAGAAACTCGCTCCAATCCTTGGTTGGCCGAGCTGCAACAAGAAATGTTTGTCGAGATCAATCCACAAACAGCTTCTAAGCGTGGCATTCGCAATGGCGATCGTGCTTGGGTCAAATCGCCCACAGGCGCTCGTTTGAATGTGCAAGCCTTGGTCACAGAGCGTGTAGCGCCCGACACGGTGTTCTTGCCTTTCCACTTCTCAGGACGTTGGCAAGGTGCAGACATGTTGGCGCATTACCCGAATGGCGCAGCGCCTATCGTGCGCGGTGAGGCTGTTAACACGGCCACCACGTATGGTTACGACAGCGTCACCATGATGCAAGAATCAAAAACCACCGTTTGCGATGTGGAGAAGGCGTAAAGCTTTCCACACACACAGGAGTAAAACATGGCAAGAATGAAATTTATCTGTGATGCAGAGCGCTGCATTGAATGCAACGGTTGTGTCACGGCTTGTAAAAACGAACACGAAGTACCTTGGGGCGTCAATCGCCGCCGTGTCGTCACTTTGAACGACGGCGTGCCCGGCGAAAGATCCATTTCTGTGGCGTGCATGCACTGCTCCGATGCACCTTGCATGGCAGTGTGCCCTGTCAACTGTTTCTATCGCACCGAAGAAGGTGTGGTCTTGCACGACAAAGACGTCTGCATCGGTTGCGGCTACTGCTCTTACGCATGCCCGTTCGGCGCTCCTCAGTTTCCAAGTGCTGGCACTTTCGGTGTTCGCGGCAAGATGGACAAATGCACCTTCTGCGCAGGCGGCCCTGAAGCCAACGGCAGCCAAGCCGAGTTTGAAAAATATGGTCGCAACCGTTTGGCCGAAGGCAAGTTGCCTGCATGCGCCGAAATGTGTTCGACCAAAGCCCTGCTCGCTGGTGATGGCGACGTGGTGGCCGACATCTTCCGCAACCGCGTGGTGCAACGCGGCAAGGGCGCAGAAGTTTGGGGCTGGGGCACTGCCTACGGCAGCAAAACCGATGCGAAAGGTGCCAAATCATGAGCCACTTGAAACGATTGACGGGTCTTGCTGGTGCCTTGGTTTTGATCTCAAGCCTCAGCGCTTGTGGCGACAAAATTCAAAATCTTGCAGGCCAGCCCAAGCTCGATGCAGCGCCATACACCGGCACAGGCGTTCAGGTGTTCACTTCGTCCGACTGGAAAGCGGGCGACAAGAACAGCTGGGCCCAGCAACTCAAAACTCGCGCTCAATATGGGCAAAACGATCACTCGCGATCCAACTGAACGTGGGAGAGCAAGCATGAACCGATCTTCGGTAAGAAAACAACTCCAGTCTGGTCTGCTAGCAGTCAGTCTGATGTTGGGCGGGGCCTTAAGTGCCGCAGCACAAACTGCACCTGCAGCTTCTCCAGCAGCAGCTTCGGAAGTGGCTAAAACTGCTGCACCTGGTGTGCAAAGTGCCAACATTTTCTCTATCGCGCCCGATGCCAACACCGATCCTAAATACGCGGACCAAAACAATGGCGAGCGCAACAAGGTTCAACCTGGCAACAACGCGCCTATTTGGCGACAAGTTGGCGCAGGTGCGACCGGTTACAGCAGCTTGCCGGTTTCCGAAGCGCCAGAAGCGGGCAACCTGATACAGCCCTTTGTTCAGTACCCCGGCTCAAAGCTCACCACAGCGGGTGAAGCTTGGCGCCAAGTTCGCAACAACTGGATCATTCCCTACGGTGGCTCTTTGTTGCTGATCGCTGGTTTGGCCATTGCTTTGTTTTACTACGGCAAGGGCAGCATGAAATTGCACGGCACCGAAACGGGTCGCAAAATTGAACGCTTCACCCCTCTTGAGCGGGCGGCGCACTGGTCCAATGCCATTGCCTTTGTCTGCTTGGCCGTGTCGGGCTTGGTCATGGCCTGGGGTAAGTTTTTCATTCAGCCGATCATTGGCAATGCCTTGTTTGGTTGGCTCACTTACGCTTTGAAAAATCTGCATAATTTTGCGGGACCTTTGTTTGCCGTCTCTTTGATCATTGTGTTCGTCACTTTCCTCAAAGACAACTGGCCAAGCAAGGAAGACATCACCTGGCTTTTAAAAGGTGGTGGCTTGTTATCAAGCCATGAAGTGCCCTCACACCGCTTCAATGCGGGCGAAAAAGTGGTCTTCTGGTTTGGCGTGTTGGGCTTGGGTGTCATTGTGGTGGCATCAGGCTTGGTGCTCGACAAACTCATTCCAGGTCTCATTTATGAGCGCAGCACCATGCAAATTGCCAACATGATTCATGGTGTGGCTACTGTGCTCATGATGGCCATGTTCATGGGACACATTTACATGGGTACCATTGGCATGCAAGGCGCTTACAGTGCCATGCGCGAAGGCTATGTCGATGAAACCTGGGCCAAAGAACACCACGAACTTTGGTACAACGACATCAAGGCAGGCAAAATTCCTGCACAAAGATCTCCCGAAGCAGCGGCCCATGCTGGCGCAGCTTCCACATCGGCATCTGCCTGAAGCATGAGGACTCCAACCATGAATAAATCATTGATCAGCTTGGCCACTTTGGTACTGGCTTCCTTGTTCAGCGTGTCTGCATTGGCCAAGTTGCCAGCGCCAAGCGACGAAGCCAAAGCCAAGGCGGCAGAAGCCGCCGCTAAAACAGCGCATGGCAACAAAGTAGCAGATTTCCAATTGTGCAAGTCACGCGAAAAAGTCGCGGCGCATTACTACAAAACGGCCAAGGCCAGTGGCAAAGCGACTAACCCGCCTGTTGCTACGCCTGCATGTGCAGACCCAGGTCCCTTTGTGGCGGCTGCACCAGCTGCGCCTGCTGCTGTAGCAGCTGCACCCGCCGCAGGTGCTAAGCCTGCAGCACCGGGCGCTGCGCCCGCCCCAGCCGCTGCTGCGCCTGCCAAAAAGTCCTGATTTTTCCCTGAATTCATCAGGTTGAAAGTCCCTCGCTGCATAAGCGTGGGACTTTTTGCGTTAGGCTCAGGCCTGAATCTTTGATTGACCCATGTTGCAAGCTCCTGCCCTTAAACCCAGACTCACCCAAGCCCGCGCAAAATTGACGCGTCAAATCAGTGTGGTCAACGAGTTTGGCGAAAGCACGCAAGTGCACATTCCCGCTGAGCGTGCGCTCACTGTGTATTTGGACAAGAAAGAACTGGTCACGCTCATGACCTTGGGTGCCAGTCCTGAATGCTTGGTGCTGGGGTTCTTGCTCAACCAACGCTTGATTCAATCGGTGAATGAAATTGAATCGATCACCGTTGATTGGTCCTTGGGCGAAGGCGAACTGGGGCAGCCTGGTGTAGCGGCCATCAAAACACGCGATGGCCTGAGCCAAGCTGGCCCCAAAACGGCAGCGCGTGTGGTGACGACGGGTTGTGGACAAGGCAGTGTGTTCGGCGATTTGGTCAGCGACATCGATGCCATTCAATTGCCAGCCGATGCGCACATTTCTCAGGCCACTTTGTACGCCTTGGTCAATGCCATTCGCATTCAAGAAACCACTTACAAATCTTCTGGCTCGGTGCATGGCTGCGCTTTGTTCAAGGGCTCAGACATGCTGATGTTTGTCGAAGATGTGGGCCGGCACAATGCGGTTGATACGATCGCTGGCTGGATGGTCATGAACGATGTCAGCGGTCACGACAAAGTTTTTTACACCACAGGCAGGTTGACCAGCGAGATGGTCATCAAGTCTGCCCAGATGGGTGTGCCCATTGCCGTATCACGCAGTGGCATTACCCAAATGGGTTTGGAAGTGGCCGAGCGCGTGCAGCTTTGCGCCATCGGTCGTGCCACCAACAAGCGCTTCTTGTGTTTCAGCGCACCGCACAGATTAAAGTGGCAAGCCGAGCTGGCCGAAGGTTCATCTGGCAAGTCCATGCTTCAAGATGCCGTCTGAAGTTTCTAAAGCGGCCATGCAGCCTGCAGTTGTTTTAAGCAATCACTCTTGGCAGCGCTCACTTCAATTAGGCTTGCGCAATCTTTGGCGAGACTTGCGTTCGGGTGAATTGAATTTGCTCTTTGTTTCGGTGGTGTTGGCGGTTTCTGCACTCACCGCCGTTGGATTTTTTTCTGATCGACTTCAAGCTGGTTTATGGCGAGACGCCAGGCAACTCTTGGGCGGTGATGCCGTGGTGGTCAGTGACAAACCTACCGCAGAAAATTTTCAGAAAAAGGCCCAAGCACTCGGTCTCAAAACCAATGCCACCTTGAGCTTTCCCAGCATGGCGCGCGCAGACGATGCCCAAGGTGGCGAAACCAAATTGGTGGCATTGAAAGCGGTGTCCGAAGGCTATCCATTGCGGGGGCAAATGAGTTTACAAAACTCACAGAGTGGTGGCGATGCCAACAATCAAGCCTCTTCTCGCTTCACCCGAGATGTGCCCCAGCCAGGGCAAGCTTGGGTCGACCCTGCCTTGCTGGAAGTGTTGAACCTTCAAAAGGGTGATGTCATATGGCTGGGCGACAAGTCATTTCAAATATCAGAACTCATTGAGCGTGAACCTGACCGCGGCGCTGCCTTTATGAATTTTGCACCGAGGGTGATGATTCACCAATCCGATGTCCCCGCCACGGGCTTGATCCAACCTGCAAGTCGCATTTCTTACCGCATGGCCGTGTCGGGCGATGAGGCCCAGGTGAAGGTGCAACAGTTTTTAAAATGGGCTCGGGCAGAAGTCGACAAGCCAGAAGTGCGCGGCGTTCAAATTGAATCGATGGAAAGCGGGCGCCCTGAAATGCGGCAAACCCTTGACCGCGCAGAAAAGTTTTTGAATTTGGTTGCGCTGCTCGCTGCCTTGTTGTGCGCTGTGGCTGTGGCATTGGCAGCCAGAACCTTTGCAAGCAAGCACCTAGATGCGTGTGCCTTGTTGCGCGTCTTGGGGCAAAGCCAACAAACTTTGTCTGTGGCTTACGCTTTTGAGTTCTTGACCGCGGGCATGGTGGCCAGTTTGTTGGGGGTGGTGCTGGGTTATGGCATTCATCACGCCTTCATCTGGCTGTTGGCCGGCTTGGTTGATGCGCAACTGCCGCCCAGTTCCGTCGAACCCGCGCTGTTGGGTTTGGGCATGGGCCTGACATTGCTGCTGGCCTTTGGCCTACCGCCAGTCTTGCAGCTGGCCAAAGTACCGGCAATGCGCGTCATCCGCCGCGACATGGGTGGTTTGCAGCCCGCATCTGTCGGCGTCTTGCTGACAGGCTTGTTCGGTTTTGCAGGCGCCTTGTTGTGGGCCAGTCGCGATATGAAATTGGGCTTGATGACCGTCGGTGGTTTTGCAGTAGCCACGCTTTTATTTGCAGGCGCCACCTGGTTGGCTTTGAAACTCTTGCGCAAATGGGTGCCTACCGACACCACCCCAAGATGGCTCTTGTTGGCCACACGCCAAGTCATGGCGCGCCCTGTGTATGCAGTGGTTCAAGTCAGCGCATTGTCGGTTGGTTTGTTGGCCTTGGTCTTGTTGGTATTGCTGCGAACCGATCTGATTAGCAGCTGGCGCAAAGCCACTCCCGTCAATGCGCCCGATCGCTTTGTCATCAATGTCCAGCCCGATCAAACACAAGCTTTTCAAGCCGCCCTCAAGCAATCAGGTGTGAAGGGCTACGATTGGTACCCCATGATCCGAGGCCGATTGGTGGCCATTAACGGCAAGGCTGTCAGCCCTTTAGATTACACCGATGACCGTGCCAAACGATTGGTTGACCGTGAATTTAACTTGTCTGCGCGTGCGGCCAAGCCAGAACACAATCCCGTGGTTCAAGGCCAATGGAAAGAAGGCGAGAGCGATGCAGTCAGTGTTGAAATTGGCATTGCCAAAACCCTCGGCTTGAAGATGGGCGATCGTTTGCAATTTGATGTGGGCGGCGTGATCTCTGAAGGGCGTATCACCTCATTGCGCAAAGTCGATTGGGGCTCGATGCGCGCCAACTTCTTTGTGATCTACCCGGTAGACAATTTGCCTGATGTGCCCTTGAGTTACATGGCTGCTTTTAAAACACCGGATGTGCCCACATTCGAGCGAGACTTGCTGCAGCAGTTTCCCAATGTCACCAGTGTCGACTTGCGAGCCACGCTCACACAAATTCAAAATGTCTTGGACCAAGTCATTCGTGCGGTTGAATTTTTATTTGCTTTCACCTTGATGGCGGGCTTGTTGGTACTAACAGCAGCCGTCACTTCCACGCGTGAAGAACGAAAAAGAGAATTCGCCATCATGCGAGCCTTGGGAGCAACAGGCCGTTTGCTGAGCCAAGTGCAAACAGCAGAGCTCATGGGGGTCGGGCTGTTGGCTGGCTTCTTGGCCAGTTTGGTGGCTGAGTTGGTGGGTTGGGGCTTGGCTCGATTTGTCTTTGAATTTGAATGGACCGCATCCCTTTGGGTACCTGTTGCTGGCGCACTCACGGGTGCCGTTTTGGCTTGGATTGCCGGATGGTGGGGCTTGGCTGAAGTGCTCAGGCAGCCCGTGTCGCAAACCTTGCGTCAGGCTTCAGAATAATTCAAGAAGGCGTGAGCAACACCACCAAGGCACCAGCGCCGCCTTCAGCTGGTTTGGCTTGCACAAAGGCCATGACTTGATTTTTTTGCACCAGCCAACTGTGCACTTTCGATTTGAGCACGGGTGTTTTACCCGGTGAACCCAAACCTTTGCCATGCACCACCCGGACACACCGAATGCCGTGTTTGTGCGCCTCGCGAATGAAGGTGGTTAAGGCCAAGCGCGCTTCATCGCTGCGCAAGCCATGCAAATCAATTTCACGCTGAATGGCCCATTCGCCTTTTCGCAATTTGTGCGTGACTTCAGTGCCGACACCGGGCCTGCGAAAGCTCAGTGCTTCGTCGGTGTCTAGCAAAGTGCTCACGTCGAACTCATCGCTCAATGAGTCTTCAATGACTTTGGCCTCGTCTTTTTGCAACTGCGTTGCCACAGGTTCACGCGGTGTCCTGGGAAGATGTGCTGTGTTGTGAACAGGCAATGGTGCCACCTTGCCGATGGCGCGTGTAAACAGGTTTTTATCCGCCTCCGCCTTTCGAATGGCCGCCGCGCTCGCGGCTTCCTCAGCAACTGCCTTGGCCTGCGCCGCCGCAATTTGCTTTTGAACCAGTTTGAGATCTTGAAGCGATTGGAATTTCACCGGCCAATGGTGCCACAAGCTGCGAGGGTTTCAAGCGCTGCCCTATAAAACGCCTTGCTCGGCCATGGAGAAGGCCTGACCTGGGCCCACAATGACATGGTCTAACACCCGAACGTCCACCATGGCCAAAGCAGACTTCAAACTGTGGGTCAGGTGCAAATCGGCAGGGCTAGGGTGCACCGAGCCACTGGGATGGTTGTGTGCCAACACCACCGCGGCGCTGTGGTGATGCAGCGCCCGAAGCACCACTTCACGGGGGTACACACTGGTTTGGCTGAGCGTGCCCCGAAACAAAGTTTCCATGCACACCAGCTTGTGTTGTGAGTCTAAGAACAGCATGGCAAACACCTCGTGTGTTTTGTGCGCCAAATGGAGCTGTAAATAAAGCTGAACGCTGCTGGCACTTTGCATAACCTCCCGGGTGCTGAGTTGCTGGGCCATGGCGCGCTTGGCCAATTCCATGACGGCCAAAAGCTCGGATTGTTTGGCGGGCCCTAGGCCTTTGATCGCATGTTGCTGCGCCGGCGGCGTGAGCAGCAAATTGGCCAATCCGCCGCTGGCCAAAAGCATGTCTTGCGCCAATTGCAGCACATTGCGGCCTGCCACCCCTGTTCTAAGCAACAGGGCCAAAAGCTCGGTATCGCTTAAAGCGGCGGGCCCGCGGGTGAGTATTTTTTCACGGGGACGGGTGTCTGGGGGTAATTCTTGGATGTTCATGGGCTTTCTATGGAGATAAATGCCTCAGATTCAGGCTTTTGGGGGCGAAAGCCGCAGAAGCTTTTTACAATGGCGCATTCGACTCTTGGAGTCTGAACCCAAAGCCTTCTGCGTGGGGCGGTTTGGATTTTCATTGGCCTGCATTGAATTGCGCTGGATGCGCCTTCAAAGCGCATTTCTCAGAATAAAGTTTTATGACCACAGTCCAAGCTGGATCTTTTTTAACCTTGCATTACCGATTGGCAGGACCGCAGGGCACGCTCATCAATACATTTGAGGACAAGCCTGCCACCCTGTCATTGGGCTCTGGCGAGTTGTCGCCTGGCATGGAGGCGGCCTTGATGGGTTTGGAAGAGGGCGTTCGCACGACTTTCGAATTGGCTTCGGGTGTGGCTTTTGGCGATCGCAACCCCGACATGCAGCAATGGGTCGCACGCAAGTTGCTGGCCCAGTTGGGGGCAGCACAAGAGCACTATGTGCCTGGCGATGTGGTGCAATTTCCGACACCTGACGGCCATGGCACTTATGCCGGTGCTGTGATGCAAGTGGCCGATGATGGCGCAGTCTTGTTTGACTTTAACCATCCATTGGCCGGGCACCCTGTCACTTTTGAAGTGCATGTCATTGGTATTTTATAAATCTACTTTAAGCAGCTGAAAGCAAATATGGGCGTACAAGAAATTTTGTTGGCAGAACCTCGTGGCTTTTGTGCCGGCGTTGATCGTGCCATCGACATTGTGGAAGCGGCCATTGCCAAATTTGGCAGGCCTATTTATGTGCGCCATGAAATTGTGCACAACACCTATGTGGTCAACGACCTCAAAACCAAAGGCGCCATCTTCATTGAAGAATTAAGTGATGTGCCGCCAGGTGCCACCTTGGTGTTCAGTGCGCATGGGGTGAGCAAAGCGGTTCAAGCCGAAGCAGAAGCTCGCGGCTTTACTATTTTTGATGCCACGTGTCCTTTGGTGACCAAAGTGCACGTGGAAGTAGCCAAGCTTCACAAAGAAGGTTATGAGTTCATCATGATTGGTCACAAAGGCCACCCTGAAGTGGAAGGCACCATGGGCCAATTGCCCAATGGCATTCACTTGGTAGAAGACTCGGAAGATGTGCTCAAGGTACAACCCAGACAGACAGAACTGTTGGCCGTTGTCACGCAAACCACTTTGAGTGTGGACGATGCCGCAGAAATTTTGCTAGCCGTGAAGCAGCGCTTTCCTAAAGTGCGCGAACCCAAGCAACAAGACATTTGCTACGCCACTCAAAACCGGCAAGATGCCGTCAAACTCATGAGCCCCCAAGTCGATGTGTTGGTGGTGGTGGGCAGCCCCACCAGTTCCAACAGCAACCGCTTGCGTGAATTGGGCAGTCGATTGGGCGCTGACAGTTACATGATTGACAGTGCCGACGAACTTCAAAATGAATGGTTTGAGGGCAAACACCGCGTTGGCCTGACTGCGGGTGCATCAGCGCCTGAAGTGTTGGTTCAAGATGTCATCACGCGCTTGCGCGCCTTGGGCGCCACCTCCATTCGCAAATTGGACGGCGTCACAGAAACCATCAAATTCCCCTTGCCCAAGGGACTAAAATTAGACGATGGCCATTGATTCTTTGGCTGCATAACTTTTTATCCACATGCTAGACATTCTCTTGCTCCGTAAAGACCTAGACGCCGCCGTGGCGCGTTTAGAGACACGTAAAAACCCACAAGCATTTTTGAATGTGGAAAAGTTTCGCGCTTTAGAAACAGAGCGTAAAACTTTGCAAACGCGCACCGAAGAATTGCAAAGTCAGCGCAACAGCTTGTCCAAACAAATTGGCATGTTGAAAGCCAAAGGTGAAAGCACCGGCCAAGTCATGGCCGATGTGGCCAGCATCAAAACAGAACTCGATGCTTCAGCCTTGCGTTTGGATGCATTGCAGGCAGAAATTCAAGACATGTTGTTGGCCGTGCCCAACTTGCCGCACGAAAGCGTGCCTGTGGGTGCAGACGAACACGGTAACGTGGAAGTGCGCAAATGGAGCGTTGACGGCAAAGGCCCCAAGACATTCGACTTTGAAGTGCGCGACCATGTCGACATTGGCGAGAAGCTTGGCCTGGACTTTGACATCGGCATCAAATTGTCTGGCTCGCGTTTCACATTCATGCGCGGCCAAATTGCGCGCATGCACCGAGCTTTGGCGCAGTTCATGTTGGACACGCAAACACAGCAGCACGGCTACACAGAGTGCTATACACCGTATATTGTCAACGCAGACACTTTGCGCGGCACTGGCCAGTTGCCCAAGTTTGAAGGCGATTTGTTTGCTGCCAAAAAGGGCGGACAAGATTCTGAAGAAGGCGCAGAAAGCCAAGCGCTGTATTTGATTCCCACATCCGAAGTGACTTTGACCAATGTGGTGCGCGATGAAATTTTGGCAGAGTCAGAATTGCCCATGAAGCTCACCGCCCACACACCCTGCTTCAGATCGGAAGCTGGCAGTGCAGGGCGTGACACGCGTGGCCTCATTCGACAACACCAGTTTGACAAAGTCGAAATGGTGCAAATTGTTCATCCAGAGAAAAGCTATGAAGCGCTAGAGGAAATGACGGGCCACGCAGAAGCTATTTTGCAGAAGCTGGGCTTGCCTTATCGCGTGATGTTGCTTTGTTCTGGTGATATGGGCTTTGGCGCTACCAAAACGTATGACCTTGAAGTGTGGGTGCCTGCACAAGCCACTTACCGTGAGATCAGTTCTTGTTCTAACTGCGAAGCGTTTCAAGCCCGTCGCTTGCAAGCGCGATTTAAAAATGCACAAGGCAAGAATGAGTTGGTGCATACCTTGAACGGTTCGGGCTTGGCTGTGGGTCGTGCGTTGGTGGCTGTGCTGGAAAATTATCAGAATGCAGATGGTTCTGTGACGGTGCCTGAGGTGTTGCGGCCTTATATGGGTGGCATGACAGAATTGCGGGCTTAAAGGCGGCTGATAGAATTTGCGGCAGTGACCAGCCGCAAAGTTGAATGCAGGAGAAGTGGCAGAGTGGTCGAATGTACCTGACTCGAAATCAGGCGTGGTGGCAACATCACCGTGGGTTCGAATCCCACCTTCTCCGCCAG